>Ga0207684_10000275_pt1 | contig 75559 bp, 81 predicted proteins | sample KBSK5501metaG_FD_184342 | JGI IMG/M metagenome (GOLD analysis project Ga0207684, IMG submission 184342) | Corn, switchgrass and miscanthus rhizosphere microbial communities from Kellogg Biological Station, Michigan, USA - KBS K5-50-1 metaG... | ecosystem: Host-associated > Plants > Roots >...
CGCCTCGTTCACGACCAATGGGCGTCCCTTGAAGTCCTTGCCGTTCAGCGCGCCGATCGCCGCCTTCGCGGCTTCTTCGTCATCGAGATCGGCGAAGGCGAAGCCGCGAGAGCGGCCCGTTTCCTTGTTGGCGACGATCTTGAGCGAGTCGACCCTGCGCCCAGTTGACTCGAAGAGCGACCGTACTTCCTTCTCGGTCGCATCGAACGGGAGGTTTCCAATGAAGAGGCGACTGGACATGGCGGACCTCGTGGCGAAAGCCCTTCTTACGACAAAAGGGGCTCGGCTGTCGTTCTCAGTGATCAGCGAAAGTCAGCCCGTAGAGCTTTCGGAGTTTGCCCAGCAGGAAGCCTTTGCGTTCGTGGCCGCGGTTTCTTAGTGTTCTGACGCTTTGACTGAGGTCCTTGGCCGTGGCCCTGCCGCTGCTTGTCGATGACCATCGTCGGCTGCTGAAGCTCGTCGCGAAGTCCGAAGCAACTCGGGCACGCGGCGACGGACATAACGACGGTTGGACGTTGCTTCGCCACGACAACATCGTCAAGGCTATGAAGTCCAAGGACGGCGTCTTGTCCGTTCTCAACCTCGCCAAGGATCTCGTCGTTCACGGGTGGCTGGAGCTTCATCCGAATGACCCGGAATCGGTACGGCTCACGGACGCAGGTCGGCGCGCACTGCAAGGGGCCGTTGTGAAAGACCCGTCGGAGCACTCGCCACGCACCATCGCAGACAAGACGTTCGCCGATTTCCTGCGAGCCGCTCAGTCCCAGAATAAGCAGCTCGGCATCGGGAACTGGATCGAGCTCGGCAATGTCGCCAGCGCTGCCGGGATGACACTGGAGGTCGCGAGGCAGTGTCTCGGTCGATTGGTCAACGAGGGTCTTTCCCGTCAACAGGATGGCGACAAGTTCCTCATCGAGGAGCACCGCGTCCAGGAGGCGTTGACCGCGATCATCGAGGCACAGCCTGATGAAAGAGACGAGGTCCTGAACGCACGCTGGGAGGCTGGCCAGCCTATTGGCAGGGGTGGTCAGGGGCAGGCATTCCTTGTGAGGGACAGGAGTGGCGAGCTTAAGGGGCCATTCGTGCTGAAGCAGCTCAAGTCGAAAAGGGAGAGGGCTCTGGAACGCTTTGCCCGGGAGATCAGAGCAGTCGAGAAGCTCAACGATCCGGGGATCATCTCGATCATCGATCGGGGGCTCCCGCCTAAAGCCGACCCGCCGTTCTACGTGATGCCTTACATGGAGAAAGGTGACCTCAACGCCTTCGCCAACTCCTTCAGGCGCGATCCCGTGCGACTGCTGGTCTGCTTCGGTCAGATCTGCCGCGCAGTCGCGGCAGCCCATGCAAAGGGGATCATCCATCGCGACTTGAAGCCAGAGAACATCCTCTTCGACAAGGATTGGAACCCGGTAGTCGCCGACTTTGGAATCTGCTTCGATATGCTGGACGAAGAAGAGCGGTTCACGCTCACCAAGGAGCGCGTCGGTGCCCGCTATTTCATCGCGCCCGAGCTCGTGAATGGGCGACTGGACGTGGTCAAAGAGACCGCCGACATCTACAGCCTGGGGACGCTGCTGTGGTTCATGCTAGCCCCCGATGCCGAGGACCTTGTCTTCGATCGCGAGGACTGGAATCTGACCAAGTACAACTTGGTGGCCCTCCGCAACGACCTCCGAATGCGCTTCTTGAACGAATGGATCTTCTCGAAGACGATGGTTCGGGAGCCGGAGCAGCGTTTCCAAAACATGGACGAGCTGATCATGAAGGTGGACGAAGTGACGAACCTATTCAGAGATGGGTTTGAGCCACTGGGCGGGGGCATGCGGTGCAGGTTCTGTGGCCAAGGGAAGTACGCGCGCATCGCCGACGCTCAGCTCTGGTACGGCCTCGGCCCACCAATACAGGATCCCAACCCGTGGCGTGGACTCGGCTGTGATACCTGCGGGAACGTACAGCTCTTCCGAACCGATGTGGCGACTAATATGAGCTGGCTGCCCAGCCAGTGAATAGCCGACATCAGTCACTTCTCCGTTGCGTTGAAACAAGCCTGAAGTCCTGCTGACCCTCAATGTTCCTCGTGCTCGCTCTGAACCTCCCGCATCAGGCGCGAGGGCACGGCCAGGGCGAAGAAGCCAGCGGAGAGCTGAAAAAGAATCAACCGAAATCAACTGCCGCGCGGCGGAAAGACGACCAGGAGCAGGAAAGCGGCCAAATCTGTACGTCACGATTAAAGTAGGCCCTGTTCTCAAACGGCAGAGAGATCACTCAACAATCAGAGACAAGGTCGCCTGAACGTCGCCCACCGTGAATTCAATCGGATAAGTCCCGCGAGGGGCCTAGCGCGCGTCAATGATAAAGGGCGAGTTGACATAGGGGATGTCGAGGGTTTGCATCATCTTTTGGACGATGATTGGCGACGGAGCCGTGACGGTAATTGGAAGGAGGCCGCAGACATGCGTCCCGGCATCATCATGCAAGGTTGCGGTGTTGCTGTTGCCGGTGGTGTTGAGCTGGAGCGCTTGAGCCCCACTGGCAGTATTGAAGGCACCAGCGGTGTTGCTCAAGAGCGCACTGAACCTGGCCGTATTCCGGAAACCGGTGTCGTTGTTCTGAAGCGCATTGAAACCGCTGGCGGTGTTGAAGGCGCCGCTTGTATTGCTGAAAAGCGCTTGGGCTCCGCAGGCAGTATTGCCTACGCCGTCATTGTCAGGTTGCCCGCATTACTGCCGAGGAAGGTATTCGCGGTGCCGAAGTTGTGAATGAAGAGAACACGCGCAATGGGCGGAATTGAGCGTGCTTCGGAAAGCCCTCGCCCTGGCGTACGCGAGGAAGCTGATGAGCGCGGATCCACGCCTTTGCTTCCCCGAATTCCGGGCTCACTCCAGAGCTCGCGACCGCCATCTCACGGAAGCGGAGTTCAAGTCGCTGCTGTCCGCGCTACCTCCTTCGCGACAATTGTGGGTGACGATCGCCGTTTACACGGGCTGCCGTTTTTCAGAGCTCGAGGCGCTCCGATGGGAGCAGCACATCGCGCTTGAATCCCGCTGGATTCAAATTCCGGGCAGGAAGAACGGCCAAAGCCTGGCGCAAGGTGCCCATTGCGGAACCTTTGGCAGAGGTCCTCAGCACGCACTGGCAACCTACGGTAATAGCGCCGTGGTGCAACGTGCGGCGTGATCTGGCGCTCGCGTGCAAAGCTGCCCGAATTCGTCGAGTGACGCCCAACGACCTCCGCCGCACCTTTGCCTCGTGGTTGAAGCAGAGGGGAGTAGACTCAATGGTCGTCGCGAAGCTGTTAGGCCACACCAGCACGCGCATGGTGGAACTCGTCTATGGCCACTTAAACGATCCCTCGAAAATCGAAGCGGTGGACACTCCGCCCGCCATGCCTGAACGGGTTACAAATGGGTAACAAAACAGGGTCAATTGTTGAGACAGGAGAGACAGATGAGACAAACCTGTTCCGAGGAATCTCAGCAACTTCCAGTGCCCAGGGCGGAATCGAACCACCGACACGAGGATTTTCAGACCTGAGGCCCGTGTGGCCATCACCGCGGATTCGCTGCAGAAGCTCCGTTTCCAAAAGTGAAACTGTAGCACATTTGTCACACCAAGCCCCTTCTGCCTCGGTGCTAGCGCTCTCGCCGGCATCGCCACGAACGAGGCCGAGGAGTTGATCGCCTATGATCCCCAACCAGGCTTTGCATCGGTTGTCAGATTTCCAGCAACTACAATCACTCATTCTTCCCTTACGTTCGATTCACAGGAGTATCACCGCGGATCCTCCGACCTCGCGGGGATCCGACGACCCACTCCAACAGCGATGGGCAACGATGGTTGCGAGGAATGGAATCCAGCTGATCACCGTCCACAAAATGATCTCTTTGAACATCCTCTGCGAACAACGCAACGGGATTGTGAGGACGAAGATCGCCGTACAATGCAAGTGCAAGAAAACTGAATCAGCAAATCGGCCCAAAAGACGTCAGCACACTGCGGGACAACATTTCATCCTATCACTGCCAGCAGGGCATCCTCATCACAACCAGCCAACTCAACGACGACAGAAAGAAAGAAGCGAAAGAAGCTGGAAAAGATCCCATTCATTTTATCGAATACAATGAATTGCTCGATCTCTTCGCTGAATACGACATTGGCATCCGAAACGAACAGGTACGTTTTTGTTTTCAAGTCGACGCATTCACGTACGATTTCCTGAAAGCCGAAAAATAGACGGACTGGTCCCATGAAGTAGGGGTTGAACACTGAAGTTCAGAGCCCCCAAGCTGTATTGCGCTGCGGGGATGTGTACCGGGGCTGCCGAGCATGAGTGAGACGGCCGAGCGCACCGAGTATCGGCTCACAGAATCTTGTTCATGTCGACATCGAAACCAGCTGCACGCATTTTCCGCGCTACGGCCTACTGGTCTGCTTCCACACCGCGCCCGTGGCCGGGGCCGTTAGCCGGACGGTCCCTGGGTCCCTTCGCGCCCGGCTCCAGAAGCAGGTTGATGTGCTGGCGAGTCTCGGCCTAATGGACGTTCCGCCGATTAATTTAAAGCCTCGGCTTTGGGTCGGCCCGTGATTACTTTCTATCGAGGGTCCCTTGGGCTTCCTTCAGACGCCAGACCGGTAGTGGAAATGGCGGCAGCCCTAGCACACCTAGAACGGACGACACATATGTTCGAAAATACGGCCACAAATGAATCATCCCGTTCGTGTTGCTAAAGATGTCAAGGACCGCCTCGTCCAAGAAAGACGGAGCGCTTCGTGTGGCAGGAGCTGGTTCTGAACGAACCTGGTAACTAGCGACTATTTCATATCGCAGCAGAACGAAATTCTTGGCACGCGTCTTACTCTCGCTCCGTCCGGACCGGGCATTGAGCGCAAAGCGTCCGAGGACATCGAATCTATTCGGCGGACTGCTCCACCGGTGACGGATTGTCGACTTCACCTCCAGAATGATTGGTCCACCGCGAATTGGCGGGTCACCAGTGAGGCGAGCGAGAATGCCGACCGGATGAATGTCTCGTAAGTCGATAGTGTCCATGAGACGCCGGAGCTCTTGATCCATCTTGGGAGTCTTCATCAGCTCGCGCTTCGGCGCCCGAAGCGACCGCTTGCCTCCACTACGTTCTCAGTCGTCTGACGTTGCCCGCGCGGGTAGTCATGACCACTCAGTGAGACGTTCTTTGCAGGAATCGAGGGGAGCACGTCAGTGATAACCATCCGCATGGAGGACCCCTGCTCCGTGACTTTCGTTTCGACTACCTGAGGTGAAGACGTTGTTGTGCGCCAGAGTTCTCGGAGTTCGTCCACTCGAACCGACGGCTCCGCAGCGAGCATCATCAACATTCCGATAAGTTGCGTACTAGTCTCCTTACCGCTCTTAAGTTTTGAGAGATAACCAACGGATAAACCGAGTAGACGTTCCAGCTCTTGCTGTGTAACTCCAGCCTCCGTTAGTTGACGAAGCGCATTTTCTACTTTGGCCGGTAGAACAGACTGGTAGGCTTCCTTGAGGGCATCGTCGAGTCGCGCGCTTGTGGCTGCGTCGACCCACTCTTCCCCGCAATGATCGCAAGTTGGGATCGCCAACTCTGCTGGGATCTCTAGGTCGGGGATATTTCGGTATGGTGTGCGTCGACCTGGTTTCTTTAGATCGACAATGCTCCCCTTGTTGCAGGCTGGGCAAATGCGCTTTTTCATGAATGTAGCCTCCGTTTCGGCGAGAGCCATCCGTCTACGCGCTCGATCGGTTTCTCAAGCGGATGCACTGAGATGAAAAAGACCTCGTCACCCCAATCACCCTTTCGGATGGTGAACTTGATGTACCAGCAAACTTCTTCCATCCCGTACTGATCGAGCAACTCCGTGCTGGCCTCAATGCCATATTCATCAAAGTCCTCAGCATCTCCTTTTCGATCTTCAAGCATCTTTGTGTTGCAAAAATCTCCCTGCGAAAGTAATGCTACGAGTTCCTGAACAAATCGTCGGCATGTTAGGTGGTCTGGCAAGTACTGGAGAAGGATGACCAAGCACCGGCTACCTCCCAGCATGAAGGCATCGACGCTCGCCGCTTCGACGAGACGCTCTAGGTCAAACTTCGGCCGCCTTTCCAATTCACGTTACCTCGAATAGTATGGACTCAGTCCAAAAGCAACAAGTAGCGCGAACTCGAACCGCGCCCGCGTCTCTAAAGAGGGCCCGTGTCACCAGGCCGACGCCTAATCTACTCCGCCGATCCGACTATTCTTCTCACCTCCAAGCCTGCCACTTAGAATCTGTGCGGCCTTCCTTGAAACAACCGGCGGTCAGAGTGGTGTGAATCGCGGTGCGCCGACATTCTCTGGAGAGTAGTGAGGGCACACCCGATCCCGGATGAACCGTAGACGTACGTGAGGGACGACCGTGCCCTGGTTCGCGTCGAATGAGAGGTAGAGAGGTAGAGGAAGGTTGGAACTCCATCCCGTCACGAGATCGACCACAACGCCAACTGCTAAAGAACCGAGCACTCCGTTTGCCCACACGACCTGCGGGCGCGGCCCAGCAACGCCATAGCGGGCCATTTCCCTAGCGAGATTGGCTTCCGAAAGTATGCCCATGCACTTCATACAGGGGTACCCCGGCATCGAGAGCACAACCTGGCCCGCCATCTGTGGTGGCTCGCCTTCGACCTGGTGAACGTCTAGCCCGATGTCGACGTAGGGCATGAGGTGCCTCCGCGCAAACGCCTCCAATTCGTTCCGCTCGCTGAAACCGTCAACGCATCCGATGACGATTTCGCACTCTCGCAAGGCGTCTGCTGCTTCTTGCCAGCGCGATGGGATTTTCTGTGGCTGCGCTTCTCTGTTCAGTCCAAGCAGGAGGCGCGCAGCGACATCTACTTTCAAGCGGTTCGCTGTCACATCCTCCTCGGTCGCGCCGACGAGGCGATTGAGATTGCTATCCTCGACACGCTGCGCGTCGAACAGCCTTAGGTTCGTAAAACCAACGTGCCCGAGTTGCTGGACGACGTGAGATCCCCCCCCACCCACTCCTACAATCGCGAGCTGGGCGCTCGCGATCCTTTGAGTCGATTCCGCACCAAGGAAGCTTTGGCGGCTAAAGCGTTCGGCTGGGTTCATCGAAATCGTCTCCTGGCAGCACGTTTCGAGCGGATAACCAACGGAGGAGACTCTCGTCACTCCAATCGGCGCGGCACCTTGGGACCATGCGCGGCAGATCACACGATCGCGACTTAGAAGAACTGCGCCGTGGTGCTCCTTGCTCGCGACCGCGCAGAAAGGCGGGATCAGTTGAGCAAGTTCACGTTTGTCCACGAGACCAAATCCGGGCGTGCCCGGGTGATCGTGCATGTGAACGTGAAAGATGCCCTCTTGCCGATTGAGAACAGTCTGAAGCATCCGACGAATTATAGCAGCGCCGATCCGTGCACCGACACTTTCGTCAGGTACGTAGTCTTCATCCGGCACCGCTTCGTAGCGGTTCGCCAAAATCAATACCTGACCCGAGGACGAAGCGTGCCTGGCGAAAATGAAGCCAACCCTTTCGAAGGCGAAAGGGTGCTGCCGGACAAGATCGTCGCGAGCTTGTCGAAGGATCGACACAGGTATTCGCATTTCGAGCTTCACCGCAAACCCTTGAGGTGGGCGAGAACGAGTTGAGCAGGACGCAGATCTGTCTGCGGAACACGCCATGAGAATGCGTGCCAAGTGCGCTCAAGAATCCGCACGACGGTGGTCCAATTGGGAGTTCCCTTGCACGCGACCCTCTCGGCGAAGAACAGACGAGACGGGTAACCATCGCGCTCGGATGGACAGAGCAAGACATCCGTGCGAGCTGGCGTGCATCCGTCCGGCATCGCGAGCTGCGGGATCAGAAAATAAGTTTTTCCACTTTCTTCGCTTCGCAGTACGATACCGAAGAGCTTTTTCAACTCTTCAATGGGATCCATCGAGTCACGCACGGTGGGTCACTCAGCTAAGAAGATGCGCTGTCCCGCGGGTGGCCAATGAACTCCTCGCCCCCCTTAAGGATCACCTCGCCGTCGTCCGCGAGCGGCACGAACTTTCCGCCAACAATTTGTTCCAGCTCATGTGCTTGCGGGATGCCCCCTAGGCGCTTCAGCTCCACAACAGTGATGCGCCCGGGCGGGACCTCATAGGCATTGCCATTGATGGTGATCTCCACCTCCTCGCAGTTTTCTTCGTTGTTTTCCATTTGCTGCTCCGTTGCTGTTTCCATTTGTCACCTCCTTGGACTGAGTCCAATCTTGCAGTATACTAATCCTTTGGACTGTGTCCAGTCAGTCCAGCAGCCGCTTGAAAATGCGTAGTGATTACAGTCGCTTGACTTTCTAGTCGGCCTCGCGCGCGGCGTGCCGTTCTTCGAAGGCGTCGGAGATGTATTTGAGGAAGATGAGACCGAGAACGACGTGCTTATACTCGGCCGCGTCCATGTTGTTGCGGACCGATCTCCTTCCGCCTCGCGCCATTTGATTTCCTACGATTGTTTTTCAGCTTGCGCCTTGGCCTTCGCCCGTCCCTTAGCAGCTCAAGCATACCGAGGCCGGTGACAGGCAGCCCAGCAGTGGGCCGGCCCTGCCCGAGAAACCGCGCCCACTCAGAGACGCCCAAGGTGCGGCAGATAGTCCAAGAGATTACCGAGCGGGCGGCCGACATCTCCATCATTTTTTCTTGCTGCCACGTCCCAGCCACGCTTCTACGGCGCGTCGCAACGCAGGGCCGCTGCCATCGCCGCAAAATCGGGCCTAACGGGCCCGCAGTGGTATCTTTGCGCTGACCTTGATTACACCCTCGGAACTGGCAGCAAAGTGGATCGGAAGTTCCCGCTCCGAGCGCGCTGCGGCGCAAGAACACTTCATAGACCTATGCCGCATGTTGGGCGTCCAGACGCCCAACGAGGCAGATCCAACGGGCGACTGGTACGCCTTCGAGAAAGGTGCAGCGAAATCTGCTGGCGGCGAGGGCTTCGCGGATGTCTGGAAGCGAAACCACTTCGCCTGGGAGTACAAGGGCAAGAAGAAAAATCTCGCTGCCGCCTACCAGCAGCTTCTCCAGTATCGGGAGGCACTAGAGAACCCCCCCTGCCTTGTCGTTTGCGATCTCAACCGTTTCGAGATCCATACCAATTTCACTGGCACGAAGACTGCAATTTACACGTTCACTTTGGAGGACCTTCGCACCACGCCCGCTGATGCACTCCGCATTCTTCGGAACGTTATGCAGAACCCGGAAGCACTGCGCCCTGCACAGACACGTGCTCAAGTCACGGAGGAGGCCGCAGGACGATTCGCTGAACTTGCGGACAAACTGCAGACGCGTGGCCATCCGGCGCTTGCCGTCGCTCATTTTCTAAATCGACTACTGTTCTGCTTCTTTGCTGAGGACATAGGTGTCCTGCCGCGCGCAGTGGTCACCAGGCTCCTAGAAGCGACGCGCACGACACCGAAAAAGTTCACGGCCCAATTGGCGCAATTGTTTACGTTGATGTCGAGGGAGAAAGGCTATTTTGGTACGGAACAGATCGAGTGGTTCAACGGCGGGCTCTTCGATGACGCCGAGGTGCTTCCACTTGAGAGTTCGGATCTTGAGACGCTTGTGGTCGCGTCGAGACTGGACTGGTCCAGCATTGAGCCTGCGATTCTCGGCACGCTTTTCGAGCGCGGCCTAGACCCTGAGAAGCGTGGACAACTTGGCGCGCACTACACCGACAGGGACTCGATCCTGCGCGTCGTGAGACCCGTCGTCTTGACACCTTTGCGGCGCGAGTTTGAGGCAATGAAGGCTCGTGTTCAGAAGCTCCTCGCCGCGGGCAAGAAACCCACGAAAGAAGCCAAGAGCAAAGACAACCCGAACTATGTCTTTCGAGCCTTCCTTCAGCGACTCCGCACCGTCCGGGTCCTTGACCCCGCGTGTGGCTCGGGAAACTTCCTGTATGTGACCTTGCAACTCCTCAAGGATCTCGAGAAGGAAGTGATCCTTTGGGGCGCGGAAACGATGAGGATGACGCAGGAGTTTCCAGGCGTCGGACCTGAGGTCGTGCAGGGCATCGAACTGAACGCCTACGCAGCTGAGCTTGCCCGGGTAACAATTTGGATTGGTGAGATCCAATGGATGGTGAATAACGGGTTCCGCTATCACACCGACCCGATCCTGCGCCCGCTCGATTCGGTGGAATGTCGAGATGCCATCCTCGACCGGAAGGACCCAGCCCAACCGAGGCGAACGGCATGGCCGCATGCAGAGTTCATCGTCGGCAATCCACCTTTTTTGGGCGGCAAACAGTTGAGGGACGGACTGGGTTCCGACTATGTGGACACACTGTTCGCAGTTTGGGACGGGCAGGTGCCGCGCGAGGCCGATTTTGTGTGTTACTGGCACGAGCGGGCGCGCGAGATGATCGAAGAGAAGAGGTGCAAGCGCGCCGGTCTTCTTGCAACTCAGGGCATCCGTACCGGCGCGAATCTCAAGGTGCTGAAGAGGATTAAGGAAACTGGCGACATCTTCCTTGCTTGGAGTGACGAGCCTTGGGTCGTCGAAGGGGCCGATGTGCGAATCTCGATCATCGGTCAGGATGACGGAACCGAAAAGGAGCGTCTGCTTGACGGTGAGCGAGTCGAAGTCATCCATGCAGACCTCTCAGGTGGATCCGCGGCCGCGGTAGACCTTACCTCCACGAAGTCGCTTCGAGAGAATGAGGGCATCGCCTTCATGGGAGACACGAAGGGCGGGGCTTTCGATGTTTCACTGGAAGTTGCTATCGAACTGCTACGAGCAGGTCCGAATCCGAATGGCCGGCCAAATAGCGATGTCGTTGTCCCCTGGATGAACTCACTGGACCTCATGCGCCGGCCACGAGGTAAGTTCATAGTCGACTTCGGAGCGGGAATGCCGGAATCGGAAGCAGCTCGGTACGAAGCACCCTTCGAGTTTTTACGTCGGACGGTGAGAGAAAAGCGCGCTACGAACAATCGCGCCGCGTACGCACAAAGGTGGTGGCTTCATGTTGAGCCGCGACCAAAAATGCGCATGGCATTGGCTGGTCTAAGGAGGTTTCTGGTCACACCAACAACTGCACGGCACCGAGTGTTCGTGTGGGTCGAGCCGCCGATGCTCCCAGATCACCAACTCATCGTCTTTGCGCGAGAAGACGATTTTCTTTTCGGCGTGCTCCATTCTCGAGTCCATGAGGTCTGGTCGCTGAAAAAAATCGGGCGCAAAGGCGTAGGCAACGACCCTGTGTACGCGCCGACCTTCGCCTTCGACCCGTTTCCGTTTCCCTCGCCCCTCAACACGCCTACCGCGAAGCTAACGCAGCTGCAGATCTCTGCGCACGCCGCCATTGCCGCCGCTGCGCGGGAGCTTGATGCTGCTCGCTCCCGATGGCTGAACCCACCAGAACTGCTGAAGTCCACACCGCCGGCCGCTCCCGGAATGCTGCAGCGGCTCCTACCTAAGGATGACACCGCACAGAGGGAGCTAAAGAGGAGAACCCTTACAAACCTTTACAATGCACGCCCTGCCTGGCTCGATCTCCTCCACAAGAAGCTCGATGGTGCCGTTCTAGCCGCATACGGTTGGCCGGAAGAGATCTCGGATGAGGAGATCGGCGCCAATCTACTTGCGCTTAACAACGAGCGCAGCAGCCGCTGATCTCGCCGGACCACTATGCGTGGGGCCCGCTGGCGAACCACGCGGACGGCGACCCCCAGCTCTCGCCGACGAAGGGAAAGAGACTTGAACGCGAGAGAGGGCTAGGGTGTCCTCATCTCCACAGGCTCACATGACGCACGTAATCTACGTTCCACATATCAGACCCTCCACCACCCGGAGAAAGACGCCATGCCGAATCCCTTGAGAAACCCCGATGTAAAATACTGCCCGGTCTGCAAGAGCGATTTGAAGGCTGAACCATCAAAAAGACAGAGCAATGCGCAGAACTCTACGCGGTATAGATGCTCCTCGATAAAATGCGAACGAGTGTTTGAAATAAATGACCACACATAGGATGAAGTGCTTGTGTGGCGCTCGACAGTCACGGCCCGCCCAGCCTGAACCTTCGGGCAATCGCCCCAAGAGCGCCGAAGTCCGCCTGATCCGCAGCGCCCGCCAGTTGCTCGAACCTCGCCCAGTGCATCCGGGCCGGCTTGTCCAGCGGCTCGCAGCGGGGGACCAATTCGAGCGTCGTCCGCCAGTAGTCCTTCAGGACGTTTCATGCTGCAGGGGTTGAGGCAATGCGCTCGGGCTGGGGCAAGGCTGTTGGGTGTGCCTCCTGAACGGCCGTGACATCAGTAACAGTCCCTGCGCTGCAGAGCTGCACGCAAGCCGAGTTGGTGAAACAATTGCGATTGCATTCTTGTCCTTGGTGATCCCGGTATCCCTAGCCGTGGCGTGCAGCAGCGTCGCCTTTTCTGCCTTGTTGGTTTTTTGAAAATCTCGGCCCCGTATGCTTTCGCTTCGAGCGAATATTATTGGCCAGCCGACAACGTGCGTATTCCGGCGATGCCGATCTGTGATTCCGGCCAAAGCCGATCACCGATTCCGCAGGTTCAAATCCTGTCTCGCTAACTGAAAAGGGCCCGGTTTCGCGAGAGGACACCGAGGAGAACACGGGCTTCGTTTTTGGATGACGCGGAGCGGCGCACCAGGGGCGCACCACGGATTGGCGTTGTGAGGCACCAGCGCAAACCTTTAGCGGCGCCAGCTCCGGCGCCTTTGCTGAAGAGAGCCTATGCCCTGAAACGGAACGCGCTCCGCAGTGGTTGTGTGCCAATGCGAGCAGGGTGATGGTCGACCTTTTCGACATCTTGTCTCAGGTCCAAACGGTCGCATTCGCAGCTGATACCTGACCACCTCGGGCGCGACCGCCACCTACGACGATTCACCCGACGCACCAGTCCAAAACTGCCCCGGCCAGTCACTTCGCTGCCGGTTTGGAGCCGAGATCAGTCGTTGGTAGCGCCCGAATGATCTTGCCTCCCGCGCGAGCGCTACATGGTATAGCGGATCTCTCTATTGCGGCGAACCCCTGCGCTTTGCTGCCGACCCCCTTGGGACGTCGCTAAAGTGCTGTCTTGCGCCTTGCCGCCCGTCCGCCTCTCGTAGGCACCCTTTGCTGACTCGAGCCTTGCCCACCGACGCGAGATCGTCTATGAAGCAACCTAACATTAAAAACCAAGCTATTTTACTTTCATATTGGAATTGAACTTGGCTCAGCGACTGACGTTCTGTAACCAGAAGGCGGATTGGCAAGACCTGCATTGTGGTCCCCTGCCCAGTTCCTCGATCTCTGTCGAGCAAGAGCAGACCGGCCCGCGGAGCCGACTCCGATCATCATCACTACGACCGCCGCCCTCTCGGAGCGGCACAAGCACCGGTGATTTAGACAGACTCTCCGTGCCGGAACTTCTGCCATCCAGGATGCCGAGAAACATGCCACCGGTTCGGCACACTTCTCGGCAATTCGGCTGGCACTCTCTTCGGCACTTCTGGCTCTGCAAGTGGTTGACCTCAGAGGGTCCGCACCCCACCTGGAACTTTTCGCGACTCCCGCCACAGCTTCCGCTGCTGGGACCGATCCCTCTCCCCCAACGACTGGTAGAGGGATCGGTCCCAGCAGCATTGGTTTTTCTTTGCAATTGAGATCGGTGGGTGCGGACCAAAGTTGGGGGAGAGCAGTCTAGAAATCAGCCTTGAACCCCTAAGAGGAGCCTGGAGGAGATGTGGTGATCAATCATCAAACTTTAGATGCAAGAAGTTGGTTGGCCAAAGTGGGGCAGCCCGAATGAACCGGGGCGAGATCGAATCGCCGGCGGGAGGCCGAACGCTGGATCTAGAGCCGAAGATTTCTTCACCGAGGACCAAGCGATTTTTGGTGAAGACGGATCGCCACTTGGTCGGCCTTCTTGGGATTGCCAGGTACCTTTCGACAGATCAGGTAAATCGCCTGCTGCGGCCAGGGCGGCATGAATCAGTCGGAAGGAGGCGCCTCTTTGCGCTGGCTGGCCTCGGACCCAATGCGTTTTCTCCTGCATATTTGCGACGCGTCCGGTTTCGAGGCGCAGACGCGACTTGGCTCGATTTGTGGGCCCTCACGAAAGCGGGGATTCCATTGGCGAACGAGCAGCTCGGGTTCCGCGTTCGACAACTTCAGAACCACGCAGGCGAGGAGTTTTTGGAGCACTTCATGGTGCTCACTGAGCTGTTCGTTCGAATCTCCGCGCCGTATTTGCACGGCAACGTTCGCCCTTCCGCCCTGCCCTTCCACTGGAACCCGACTGATACCGAGCTTCCCTGGGCGCAGTACGATTCGAGGGCAGGAAAGTTTCGCCAGCGGCGACTCGTTCCCGATGCCATCCTGGAACTGCCATCTGTTCGTCGCCGATTTTTTGTTGAGTGCGAAATGGGCACTCATTCAATTGTTGCCGCGAGCGATGAAAAGACCGGGGCCACGCTCTCCAAGGTTGAACGCTACGATGAATTTTTCGCCGGATATGCGGCGGCATCTGACCGGCTGACCTTTTATCGAAAGTCGTACCCCGACCAATGGCCCGCCGAGGTGCTCTTCCTTGTTCGCAAGATTCGTCGCCGCGACGCGGTCAACGCCGCCATCGAGAATTGGAAAAAGGGACGCACTGGATGCGTCGTTCTAGCTCGCGCTGTGACAGTCGAGGACGCCGTTTCCGACCTCTCGCACCTTTTGCCACCACCGACTGCGGCAACAGCTCAAACCAACACTACCGACCGGAAGCGGGCCGTGGACCGACTACCCGTTTTAGACAAAGCTGACCACGAGCTCCTGGTGCGATTTTTCAACGACGCGCTCAGAAAACTCATCGCCGCCCGCCTCGAGCTGAAGCGATATGGACTGCCAGAGCTGTCGCTGCCCGATGGGCATGTGGAGCTCAAGAGCTTCTTGAAGCGGTCTAAACCCTCTAACGGAAACACTTCGCATGCATGAGGCGCAATTGCCCTGCAACGGCACTGCGTCGCCGTGGGACGATTCGTTCGCTCAACCTGAAGTGCTGAGCCAGGTCAACTATGGTGAGTCATACCAAGCCTTCGCCTTGGGGAAAGCTGGCCGTTGATCTGGCCAAGCATCTTCTCTGGACATGGCCAATCCGTCCCGCCACTTGGGTAGCGCGCCAAGTATTCGACAGGACGTTGCCGGCGCTGATCATCGCCGCCCCGCTGCTGCTCTTGGTCGCTGCAACGGCGTTGGCGTGGAAAGGAGTTGCGGACCATAAATGGGGAACCGCCGTCAGAATCGTCTGGAACAACGAAGAGGTTGCCAGAAAGCGCATCGAGCTTCTTCGCAAAGCGCTCGAGCGCCACAATCTCGGCCCGCCGCTACTGGAGGCCTCGGACGAGACGACGCGAGAGCGAGCTCGCAACCGATGGCGCGAAGAGGCCGCGACACTCCGAACCGCGATCGCCAAAGAAGAGGCATTCATCCCATCACCGCTGTCGCCGATCGCTCCCCCGCAAAGGTTTCCGCCATCCCAGAGGGCTTGGGAGCTCTTCTACAACATCCACCATTTCCTGTTCCGGTCGGTCTACGCGCCCCTCCTGGCCTTCTACGTCCTTCTTGGACTCGGCTTTGGATGGAAAGGCTCGCAGAGGTGGTGGCGATGGAAGTGGCGCCGGGGCATCGCCGCCGGTACTGCCGAGAAGCTCTTCCTGGGGCTCGACGGGAAAGGACGCCCGTATTTTCTGACGCAGGAGGAGAGAAATCGCCACGTACTCATCGCGGGCACGACCGGCTCCGGCAAGACGGAGGCTCTCAAGCGCTTGGCGCGGCACGACATCGAATGCGGTCGCGGCCTGGTTTTCATCGACATGAAGGGCGACAGAAGCCTCGCTGAGTCACTCTTTGATGCATGTGCGAAAGCCGGTCGAAGAGACGACTTCCTGTACTTCACCTTCGAGCCCGTCCCATGCCATCGATACAATGCGCTCGCGTCCGGCGACGCTTTGGCGAAGCGTGACCGACTGATCAGCTCTTGCACCTGGTCTCCTGAGGCGTTTTACAAGAACGAGGCCAAAGCAGCAGCGAGCCGCGTGCTTGCTGCACTGTCACATCAAGGGGCCATCACCTTCGATGATCTCTATCTCGCATTCGATGAGAAGCTGGCGTATGCCCAAATATCGCGCTGGGCGTTGCCACAAGACAGGCCCAAGTTTGCGCGAGACCTCGAGAACTGGTCCGAATTCTGGCGAAACACCTCGGGCTTGCGCGCCAACCTGCACGAATTCGTGCAGCTGCGAGACCGGCTGTGCACCGCTCACGGCGACATCGATTTTCGAGAGGTCCACGCCCGCAACCGTGTCGTCTATTTTGAGCTCAATTCACAGATGAGGAAGGAGGCTGCCTCATCGCTGGCAAAACTCATTCTTGAGGACATCAAACATTTGTCGGGGACGTTGGCCGCCGGCCCCGCACAGGCGCGCAAGCCATTCTCCGTCTACATCGACGAGGCGCGCAACGCGGTCTACGAAGGTTTCGTCGCCTTCATCAGTCAATCTCGCTCGGCAGGCATGGGACTGGTGCTGGCCACGCAGAGCCCGCTGGACTTTGACAGCGATAGAGACGGCGTAACGCTCTCCGTCACTCAAAATACAGCGACCAAGCTCATCTTTTGCCAACGCGATCCGGCAAGCGCGCAATTCTGTGCCGAGCTCGGCGGAACGAAGGATGCCGTGAAACGCACGGCGCAGATAATCGACGAGGGGCTCTGGGCGGCCACGTCGACGGGCGTCTACTCGGAGCGCGAAGTGAAAGAGTTTCACGTCCACCCGGATGAGCTGAAGTCGCTCAGCGTGGGCCGAGCCTACCTCATCCAGGGAGACGGCACGCGAGCTGTCATTCGCATTCATCACCAGCCATTCACCAAGCCGATCCCATTCGCGCCGACGATGCAGCGGAGATGGCACCCCGGGGACCAGGAATGGCTGGGGCACGGCAAGCCACCTCTCGCCCTTGGCCAGTTGCTAGCTGGAGGGCGTTGCACTCCGGCGCTCGTAGAAAGCCGATGACAGCGTCGCCGCCGATCGCGACCCGACCCAGAGTTCCCGCAGGCGTTCAAACAGAAGATGGTCGAGCGAATGACGGGCAATGACCCAATGAGCCCTCGAAAATCGGGAGAGCCAGATGGGGCTCGGGCAGCAGACCCTCTCGCGGTGGCTTTAGGAAGCTCGTAACCTCCCGCAGATGTCCTTCCGACGCGGAGATGCTTATCCCGGATCAAGCTCGAACTGAGAGGGACCAATCTGGTGCATAATGTCAGTCCTCTATGAAAACGAGCGCGAGAGGATCTCAGCAGCCAGCGAGGGGATCACCACAGACCTTGCGAGTCTACTCGAGATCGCGCGGTTAGCGTCGGCGTCGCCTGTCACATCTACGCCGCCGCGCCGGGTGGGCTGCGTTACGACCCATCGCAAATGCCGGAACAGCGAAGCTCCATCGACAACGGCATTTGGCTGTGCCCGACGTGAGGCGTGCTCACCGACAAGGACTAAGCGCGTTTCCGGCCGGCTCTGCTCCGCGAGTGCGGAAGACGGCGGAGGAGGAAGCACGTAGGACGCGCACAGCCATTGTCCGGCGTCCGATTGCCGAGCTAACGCTCGGCTATAAGACGAAGAGCAGTTCCTAGGAAGTGCATCTCACTACGAGTTAGTGGCGTTTGAGAAATACTAGCGCGAAACGGCTTGATAATTGAATTTCCGATACCATCTCCAACGGGGGATCATCGTCGGTGGCAGGGTACCCGAGAGATCTGCCAACCGCTCGATTGCACGCGCAAACCACGCAAATCATTTGTCCGGCGCGCGTTGACAGGTTCCGAATAGCCGATTCATAGTCGCCCAGCACCATGCAGAGGGCGGGTGCCTTCCGCTGTATCGAATCTTGAATGGGTACGCCAGAAAGGAGGTTGCGGGTTTGCGCATCCCACTGCGCAGAACTGTGATCGGGTTAGTCGTTCGCTCTTTCTTACACGAGCAGAGGCACGGCATGCGTCAGAAGTGGGCTGCGATGGCCAGACGTCTAGTGAACAACCTTAAACCATAGCGAGAGACAAGCATATGCCAGTCACATTCGAGATCGATCTAGGACACGGGTGGTTCATCGATAGCAGCGGTCGCCTGCATCGCAGTCCCACTTCGTTTGCTCCAATCTACAAGACGAGCAGCATCCTCCCGTTCACTGCAAAAGATCTGGAGAACTTATCGACCGTTTTGAAGGCGGTTGGCCGAGCCATGCCCGACAAAAACGACCCGAAATCAGTAGAAGCATTCAAAAACTTTGGCTTCTCTAAAGAAACCATCAACTTTCTGGCTTCCGTCGGAGCGGTTGCCGGAACGGTGAATCAGGTCGTTGGAATCGTCGCAGCTTTAGTGGTCGTTGCCATGATGGTTGTCAATTTCACGCAGGAAGAGACCGGAGCCAACAAAGAGCTCCAAAACGTCAAGGCCGAGCTCGAGTCCTTCAGCAAGTCGATCGCGGACATGATGAAACTTGATTTTGTGGTCCAGGTGGAGGACGTCATCCCGCATGCGCTCGACGCAATACAGACCTTTACGATCAAGTTTCGGGACTACAAGCCAAAACCCGAGGAGCTTAAGGCAGAGTTGGACAAGCTTCACCTGCTTGCGGACAAAGTCGAGTCGATGGCCTCGCAAACCACGAATGTGGCGAAGTGGGTGCATCCGTACTCTGACAGTGAGTACCCTCCTTGGCAGCCCTGGTTACAAAATCTTTTCCTATATCCAGAGGGTGCTGAAGCACCGGTACTGGCGCCAACATTAACTCAAGGTTTGCTTCGATTTGATCATCGCCTTGCGGTGCCATTCGCGCTCTATAGCCTCGCGGCCTACTTAGTGCTGATCAAAACGATCGCGCCGGAATACCGTACGACGGGCCAGTTTTCCCCGACCCTCAAACGCCTTGCAGGCCAAACATCTAAACTTGCGGCCGCAATACGAGAATTCAATCTTGCGAGGACCATTTACAGGCCGGAGGACTTTTTCGTTCTTTTGGATCCACCCAAGTTCTTCGGACCCCCGGGCGTCTATAGTCCTGGCGTCGAAGCCACTTGGGGTAGTTTTGGTCCTCTGCCGTGGGCCAATACACGCCTCCTGAACTTTTCCGGCGGTGACCCGGGTTTGGACCCGTACACTTACGTGGTGTACTGGGGCTATACCGTAGGCGGCGTGGATTTGGCGGCTTACACGAACGGTTTCCTACGTCGACCAGCGGTGACCACGGAAGAGTGGCACAGCGCTCGCTTAGGTAAGTCGGCGATCAAACGCGGCGATGTCGAACTGCTCTGGTGGCCTGGGATGCAGCCCGATTCCAAACGCAGAGTTCGGGTGGCCAAACACTCCGCTCTAGACACTTTTTTCGAAACTCGAGATCCAGAGGAAAGTGCCGCTGAAGCAAATGACGCGTCTCAACGAGATTACACACAGCTACTCATCTCCAGCGGATACCTTCAACTCGTGCACCAGGCGGCGTGTCTACGCCACCTTTATGCGGAGCCCGACAGCAGCGAAACGGTGGCTCACGTCAAGGCCTCATACAGCCACCAGTTCAAGGCCCACGAGACGATCGTCGTCACAACTGGCCCCATCCCGCTCACGAAGGTCCCCATCACTTCGTCGGCGCGGCGGGACAAACAAGGTTTCCGTGTGCGGAACCTCGTGACGACGCAGCCCGTTGGACGGGACAACGGGTGGAAAGTGGCCTACCGCGTCGTGCTGCGTAGCATCGATTCCGACGATTACGCGTCCGTTTACCACACTCGCTACGTTAACGAGGTGCCCAATTCCGCTCTCCACGTTGACGAGAAGGAGGCCGATCCCACCTTCAAGACACTCGTGGTCGACGTGAACAAGGCGCTAATCAAAGACGAGTTCGTGCTTGCACAAAGACTGGAAAATGACGACAGGGGGTCGCCGGCGACGCTAGTGTCGGCCCAGGGCACGAAGAAGTTGAAGGTCACTACCTTTGACTGGTACGTGCCAGTCCGATGGCTCGACTTCACGGTGCGGCCTGAGGGCACGGAGCGCGTAGCGCGAGCAGTGGCCGCTACCGGCTGGACCGAGGAGTCCGCGGTGCCCATCCCCGCTACGGTTCGTAGTCGAGTTATCAGCTTGGGCGAAGAAATCCTGTCGCATAGCGATGAAATGGGCATGTTCGGTGCAGAGTGGCGGACGGCGCGGTCCGAGGTTCTCGGCGAACGCCGGAACCTGCGCGAAGAGACTTGTACCGTCAATTGGAGCATTCGGTGGGAAGCCGAACGCCTCGTGGTGGTCATTGAGGGCCGCCCGGAAGACCGCAATTGCGTGCTTTTCCTGGTCGTCGAGGAACGACTGAAACGCTCAGAGCAGTTCCTGCACACTGTATTTCCGGTGCCACTGAACACCCAGATCACATCCGTCCCAATTGAGTTTTTCGAGGAAGAAAAGGCGGCTTGGAAACAGTTTGAAGAGGCGAGTCGTGCGGCATTCGATACCGTGCGCGGACTCGCGCTGCAAGGTGGGCTAGCAGCGGTCCGTCAACTCCTAGATGGCTACGAGCCGAGGGAGTTCGTGCTTAAATTCGGCATTGAGGAACTCATTGGTCGATACAAACGTGGGATGTAACATACTGTACGATCCCCTGGGACCAGTTCATCGGCTAAGCAATGCTTGGGTGATTACGCGCTCGTCGACCGTGCGCTCCGTGTAGTGACCCCTTCACGTCAAGCCACCCGGAAAGGTACTTTCGGTCTGAAAGCTGCCGCCTTCGTTATTTGGCCTCTCTTTGCAGCGTCGGATACAGGGAGCCTGAGCAGTGCGGACTAGGTAGACATTCTGGTACGGGGGCAGCTGCAGAATCTTGAACCACTCCACAATCGTAACCGACCGAACGCGGGTGGATTGAGCTTATCGCGCGACTGATGACAAACGCGCCTCTCGCAAGGAGGCGGCCATGACTCAGAGGCGCGGTTACTCGGACTGGGTGAAGCTCATTGAGGAGTTCGAGGAGTCTGGTTCGTCTCTCGATGACTTCACAGCGAAGCTAGGTGTCAAGCCAAGCACTCTCGAGCTCTGGTTCTACAAGCTTCGCAAACAGGCTTCGCGACCTTCCCACTTTCTTCCTGTCGACGTGGTAGCGTCCGCCGCGCCGAAGGCGCGGGACGGAGCAGCAGAGATGATGGAATTGGCGCTCGCCAGCGGCGCGCTGCTCCGCTACTCCGTCGGGACCGACGTCCAGTACCTCGCCCAAGTCATCGGCGCGCTCGGCTGACGAAGTGTTCGGCCTTCCGAAGTCGGTCGGCATCTATTTGGCCGCGATGCCCGTCGACATGCGTAACTCCATCGACGGACTGGCGGCCATCATCCGCAATGAGTGGAAGGAAGACGTCTACTGCGGCCACCTGTTCGCCTTCGTGAGCAAGAGAGGCGACCGGGTAAAAATTCCTGTCTGGGAGCGCGGCGGCTTCGTCCTCTACTACAAGCGTCTGGAGCGCGGCCGATTCCGAGTGCCTGCCGTCAAAGACGACGCGCTCGGAGTTCAGCTCGACTCCGCGCAGCTCGCCATGTTGCTGGAGGGCATCGACTACAGTCGGGTCCGCCGTCCTCGGCCGTGGGAGCCTCCCGAAAAGAATTTGCCAGAAGATCGACAGCGAACCGGAAGTTTGATCAAACCTGGTCGTTGGGAACGGTCTCCGAAGAGCATCGCTGCGAATGGCGTGAGCGGGCCGAGGCGGCCGAAGCGCGCCTGAGCGCGTTGGAAGCTCAAGTCGAAGCGCTCACCCATCGCGTGTTTCGCAAGAAGTCCGAAAAAATGCCTCCGGTTTCGATGGAACTTCGGCGCGACACGCCCGCCGATGCCGAGGAGACTTTAAGGAAGCGCAGTGAGTCGAAGGCGAAGAAGCACGAGCTGCCCAGCGAACAGGTGTTTCATAGGGTTTCCCAAGAGCGTCGTTTCTGCCCCAAGTGCGGAGCGCGCGACTTGGAGCACGTAGGGAGCCGGAAGCAGACCGTCGAGTTCGAGTACGTTCCGGCAAGGCTCATCCGAAGAGTCCATCTTCAAGAGACGCTCGCCTGTAAACGCTGCGAAGGGATGGTAGTGGCCGAGGGTCCCATCCGAGCGGTGGAGAAGGGGCACTACGGGCCCGGGCTCATCGCTCACATCATCACTTCCAAATGCGCCGACAGCATTCCGCTCTACCGTCTGGGCAAGCAGTTTGAGCGGGAACGACTACCCGTGACGCGCATCACGATGGGCGACTTGCTTCACGCCGGTGCGCGGCAGCTCGAGCCTCTGTACTTGCGACTGGGTGAGCTCGTCGCAGCGGCCGAGGTGGTGGGGCGCCGACGAGACGCCGATGCCTGTCCTGGCTCCGAAAGAGACGAAGAAGGGATTCATCTGGACGTTTCGCACGGAGAATTTAGTTTCGCTTGTCTTCAGCCCGTCTCGCAGTGGAGAGAGGCGAGAAATGTCTTGGGCCAAAGCAAAGGCTATCTCGTGGTGGATGGCTTCACCGGTTACAACTCAGTCACTGTTCCAGACAAACGCATTCGCGTCGCCTGTTGTGCGCATGTGCGCCGCCGCTTCTTCGAGGCACAGAAGACGACGCCGGAAGCCAAAGAGATGCTCGAGCTCATCCTCGAGCTGTATCGGATAGAGAAGCAGTCTGCCGAATCCAGCATCCTCGGGACATTGAAACATCTCGAGCTTCGGCGAAGCGCGAGTGCTGAGGTGCTGCGACGCATTGAAGACTGGCTAAAATACGAAAAGCCGCGGCATCCGCCGAAGGGCCCCTTGGGCCAAGCCATCCAATACACACTCGGTCAGTGGCGAGCGTTGCAGAGATTTCTTGATGACCCTCGTGTGCCGCTCGATAACAATTGGGCAGAGCGCGCGCTGCGCTTGCATGCCCTTGGCAGAAAGAACTAGTTGTTCTTTGGAGGAGACGAGCCTGGAGAGAACATCGCCGGCTTGTACTCACTCGTCCAGAGTTGCGAGGTCAATGGCATTGACCCGCGTTCGTATCTCGCCAACGTGCCAGTGAAAGTTAAACAACATCGGCAAGCCCGCATCGATGAGCTGCTGCCGCATCTGTGGAAGGCGAGCGCGCTGGACACCTTGTGATCGCCCCTACCCTGTAGCCCATCCCCCAAGCTGATCGCGCGTCCACGGACCGGCTAGGCCGGTCCGATCGAGAACGCCACGTCTCAGATCGATCGGTTACGCCGAGCATAGGCCAAGAATCAAGCCAATCGGGCCAAACTCTCGGCTCTGCCGTTGTTTTAGCCTCAGTCAATATAGACATACATTGCCGACCGAGGTGGATTGAGCTTACCGCGCGGCTGATGACAAATCGCGCCTCTCGCAAGGAAGCGGTGATGACTGACGATCGGGTGAAGATCCCCGTATCAGGCGCTCACCGGAGCCAACGCTCTCGGATGACCTGGGCACGGATGGCAGCCCTGGTCGACTTGATGGAATGGGCGGGAATCAATGTTAGGTTCATTGGCGCCTACAAAGAGCAAGAATGAGGGCGTATGCAGGTCGCCAACGCGCCGATATTACTGGTTGCAGCGGTCTGCGTTTCTACGGCAGCCAATGCACGGACGTGCTTGGTGTTGCCGCCGGAACCTCGCGATCTAAATCAGATTGTGGAGCGTGTAGTCAAATCTCTTGAGTTGCTCAAGGATGGGAGAATGAAGAATGCGACGGCCGGCTCTACGATAGAGAATTGGGCTGCCGGTTCTGCCAAAGATGCCCCGAGCTTTGATTCTCTCCTTACGGCCGTTCAGCAGCCTTACCATTCGTGGGCTGCAGAGTGTGATCGCGCATCATTGTGCTTCTTCCGTCGGGGGTCTGAGGAGACCGGGTGCGTCCAGAGAGCCCTAACCGTTCTACACCTTGCGCCCGCTCCATGACCAACCCTCGCCGGTCTTCCAGGGAGAGTCACTGCAGTATGACCACTTGCCGACGAAGTTCTTCGAGTCGGACGCAAGCGTAAGCGAGAGTTTGCCAAAGGGACACTTCCCGCCCGAAGACCCGATGACATGATCCCACCCACCCTGGATGGTCCAGTTGCCACCGAGGACAAAGCTCACTTCACCGTGGATGGTGTACTTCTCCCCCCGCCCCGAGATCTCGTATGTTTGCCCCGGAAGCAACGTCAGATGGTCAATCTGGAGCTTGTCATGATAGCGCCCAGTCGGAGACTCCCAAGACGTATCCCAGGCGCCCAACCAATCTTCAGCTGTCGACATGCGGTTTCTCCTACGGCCGGTTGCCGGCCACTGCGGGCGCAAACGTATTGGTCGGCTCCAGGGAAGTCAAGCGTCACACGCGTAGGCATCTTCCGAAGGTGGCGCCCACAAGAAGGTGAGGCCGCTCCGCGTCGCGAACCAAAGTGATGACGACCAGGGGCACCGTACGCGGCGCGGCTGCGCTGCTCCGCACGAGGCGGAACGAGCGTAGGCGAAGATTCGAGCACCGAGGCCGCCGCGTGCTGCGCACCGCCAAAAGACGGAGATGAACGAGCTTGAAAAGGGGCGTCCTCCGATGGTCACGATTGGGTTTGCGGACTCAACCGAACCAAAGAAGGAGGGACGCTCATGGGAGAGATCTATCGGGCTCGACGTACACGTGGCAAGCACGACGATGGCCTACTGTTTTCTGTCGGGATCCCTGGTTAGAATTCATCGCGCGCGGGCACTGCTGGCCAGCTGGCCACATCCTCCCAGGGTGGCAGCCCGCACCTTTTCTCCTCTGGGAGAGCGCCCTGGGAGGCGCATTGGCCAGACCAAGAATTTCAGCCAAGCGCGTGCGGGCTCGAGATAACCCTATGGCTCGGAAACAGGCTGATTGGTCTCACGTCGCGACGCTCCTGGTTAAGTGTTCATTTCTCGCATCCACATCACCAACATTCTACGCCCTCCGATGGGGTCGGAAGTAATTCTCTAAAGAGTCTGCGCCAATTTCTCCGAGTCATCCGCCATTTGGTCTAGGAGTCTCCACCAGAGCTGCTTCACCGGCTTCGGAGCATAGAGAAATGGGTGAGGCCCGATACTGTCAGGAAGGACTTTTCGCCGCCCTCAGCAGAAGCTCGAACCCGCTCGCGTACGCAGCGATTGTCTGTGCTTGGTCCAGGCGGTTGATGATTTTGCGCGCGTTCACGTAGTCCGGGGGATTGCCGTCGCGGATGAAGTCCGAGAGCTTCCTGTCCGTGAACCAGCCCTCGCGCATGCCGTGCGCAGCAATCGCGTAGGCAATCAGCAGTTCCAAGGCTAGGTCCGGCTGGTTGACCAGAGTCTCCACCTGCACCGTGAGGGGTCCTGACGCAAGGGCGAAAACCGTTCCCGCGAGGCGCGCGCCCGCCTTCCGGTAGTTTTTCTCCCAGGTTATCTGAACATATCCCCTGCCGTAGAAACCGCTGCTCCAGTAACGGTTCTGGCTTTCCCAGAGCTGGGGTTTCGTGTCTCGCCTGGCGCGCTTCTCCTTAACTGGCTGGAAGGTCTGACCCGTCCTCCCAGCGAGTTGTGGCTAGCACGTAGGCCAAGTCCCGGATCTGCGTGAAGCCGGGATCACCCTCGAACTCGTCAAGAAGAAACTGCAGGTCCGCCTTGGCGGAGGGTTTTGGGACGAGGCCTGTCCTTGCCTGGAAATCCCGGAAGAAAATGTCTCGGTCGAAGGTAAGCATTCACCTGTCCAAAACAAACTTTCGACGAAAGAAGGTTTCCTTTATTTCTAGGGGTGGCTCTCCGGTTCGACAAGATCTTCCGTTTTCTTTACTCGGACTGCGTCAGATAGGCCTTCGTCGAGCGCGTGGTCTGGATATGGCCACCCTTGCGGCCGAGGTTTTCGCCACGCTGCTCTTTCCTTGGTTTGCCATTGCTGTAAGGGGCATCGAAGGGTGGTCATTACAACGATCACTGAACCCTGCCGAATGGCTTCGTATGGAAGCCAGGGAGCATGCCGCGCTTCCGATAGCTTGGCTTCGGCTCCGCTTCCAAGGAGACGATACCTGGCGGTGTCTTCTCGTGAGGGCAACGCCATTAATCTTGGAGAACGTCACTCCGTTATCGTTGGTTTCGGAACGGCGGCGCCGAACAGATTGTGCCGCTCTCCCTCCCCTCGTCCGATCCGCTCGTCACAAATGAGCCGTCGCAGAAGCCTATTCAGCACTGGCCCCAGCCGATCGACGTCAAGCCCACGCTCTCAACAGAATTCACAGGGACTAGCTGTTGGGGATACGCGCCTCTTCGGGCCTCGGTCGACGGCAAGCCCGGCCTCGGCCGCGTCAGGTCGGATGGCCAGCGCGAACGACTCGGCGAACGTGCCTCTTGGCAAAGTTACCGGCGATACTGCGCGAGACTTGGCCCCCTCTGCTGCGTATTTCCGGCGATGCCGATCACTGATTCCGGCCATGCCGCCCGAATATGCACATCTGCTCTCTTATTGATGAGGCAGCGAGATCCTTTTCAGTTTGCCTACTGTTGTCGCTTGATTGACCGACGCTGACTCCGCTAATTTGCGCCGCCTATAGCACCTACCAAGGGAGGGCATGGAATGAATCCGGTTAAGCCGTTGGTAATTGTCATCGGTCTGTTGGCAATTCTTGGGTTACTACTTTAGAGCTTGCCCGGAAATTCAGCGACAGGACTTTCCTTTGGTGTTGTGCATCGGTCCCTGTTTCGCGCGAGCCGGGAGCATGCCAAGGGTGAGCGGGCGACACTTGCGAGTGTTCGCTAACCGGCCAACACCAGATTTCTTCGGTTTGCCAAATCTCTTATCAACTTGTATTGGCATCCGGAGTCCAATCGCTCTCCGTCAAAGCGCACAGGTAACGCGCCGGCGCGTAATGGCGGATTTGGTCTTCTGTTTCTCGATACGTCATTTTTCGAGTGGCGCGCAAAACCACAGCTCCCATCAGTGCTCTGAGCTGAGGAGGTCGGCCCGCTTGATTTTTCAGCTTGCTCAAGCGAACTGCCTGCACCACCTCTTCCAACTCGGTTCAGTCCAATTCGTCGGCCATCAATACCAGCCGGTGGTTCTCCTCGATGGCAATGGTTGGACGCTTCGAACGCGGAAATAGCTCTCGCTGGCGATTGCGGCCGCCGTAGCTTTCGCTCATGCCTGTTTGCCCCTCCATTCACGAGCGGCAAACTACAACAGCTGCAGATCTTGTCGATCCCTCGGCGCACGATTTTGCTCGCCCGCGTGGTCGAATTTCCGGGCAAGCTCTAATTAGTGCCAGACGGACTGTGGCCCGCGCGTCATTCGTTGAGCTCCCGTTACCCGCCAAGTCGCTGAATCAGTTCATCCACAAGAGCAAGGATTCCAGTCTTCCTGTATTGCCGTGGCGTCTCAGTTGGATAATTGTCGCGCAACCAGTCAACGATGTCCCTCCGGATGTCGTCACGTAGCTTATTGCGCGCTCCCTCGAAGTCTCGCTCGCTAAGCTGCCTATCCAAGGCATGAATCTTATTCTCCAGCGCGTTTCTCCGCTCTGGAGGGTTCTCAACGAATCCAGCGTCAGGTATGGACACCACTGCATCGAATAGGAGTTTTGTCGTCGCTAAAACGCGGGCACGAACCTGGCCCGCTTGAACGATCTGAATCTCAAACGTATTGGCAGGAAACGGAACAGCAAATGCAAACGGCTCAGCGGTGAGGGTTATTGGGGGATCCGTAAAAGCGAGAAAGTGCACTGCAAATGTCACTTCTGCTATAACGTTGCCATTCGCGGCTAGCAGCCGCACAGCCGCATTACCCGGCCGCGGCTGACTCACTGTGCCATTGGCTAGTCTGTACATAGGTCCCAATTCAACTGTGCTATCTTGGCTTATCAGGCCGGTCACTAGTAACACTTCAGGATCATTCGGTTGCGTGCGAAACTGCCGAAAAAGCGCAGCGAAATCATCGATTGTAGACCAGCGCCCAATCGCTTGGTCTGGATACAATATGGCTCCGGGTGAGTCCCCCATGTAATCAATGGAGTCTGGTACCTCTTGGTTCCGTTGTACCCAAAAACCGCTCGCCGGCTGGCCGTCAAACGAGCAGCACGTTCCGTCACCACGCAACCTATAACCGTCAGGGAAACCATACGTGTGCCCCAGTTCGTGAGCTGTCACTAACGGTCGATTGAGAAGGACAAACGCCGCGCTATCAACATTGGGGAACACGATGCCCTCAGTAAAGCCACCCAACTGATGATAAGTAAACCAACGTTGTGGTACGATCCCAATAATCCGCTCGGCTTGGAATCCCGACAGAAGTCTCCCCTCAAGCCAGAGAGTAAGAGCATCGTCCTCAGCACCTCGTTGACTCGGCAGAAAGGAAGCAGGAGTTGGGACAAACCGAGAGCCGGCCGGCTCATTCAGAAAGTGATTTGGAGCGAGGGGATATACGGCCATGAGATAGTCGCCGCTATTAAAAACCATCGTGGCAAAATCAAGACTTGGCACTGCGTCCAAATAGTCAACTGCCATGTAGAGTAGATTGATATCGCGTACCGGCTTCGTCTCGACTGCAAGCTCCTTTTTATCGCCGCCCTGAATAACTTCCGCGACAAGCTTACCTTGGCCGGGGACGTTGGAAGGTGTAAAGATAAATTTGACAACCGGATTGGCTCTGAGCGTACCCAGAGAAACAGTAGTTGGCGGACGAACGCCTTCTTCTTGACCAGCCGAATTAATATACGACAGCTTAATATCGACCGTGTCTCGATCGTTACCGCCCGTGACACTCGTAGTAACACGGACTAGAGTGGGGCGTTCTGCAACGAGGTCTGGGGTGCCATCTCCGTCGATGTCTGGCGCGCGTCGAGGGCCTTGGGTTGGCGTGACTTCAATGATGCGCACAGGGCCTGCCGCACCCAGTCGATACCCGTGGCGACCGACTCCGCTGGTGTAGTCGCCTACGACCTGACCGTCGTCGTTGATTCCAGACGCGGAATCGAGCGTACGTAGCGGGTCGGGTGGAAGAAAATCGTTGAGATCTGTAGCGGTGTATACGCCCCTTGAGTCTCTAGTCCAAAGCACGGCGTGCCGCACCGGGCTTCCGTGCACCGTTTCGGACCAACCCACGATGTTTCCGCTGGAGTTTATGCCATGTGCGGAAGTGTTGTCTCCGCCTAGCCCAGGAAGGACCGTTGTCTGGCCGCTTCTCCAAATGAAAGCACGACTACTTGGGGATGTACCGAGGAGTTCTCCCACTACTTCTCCAGAAGCGTTGAGTTTCCGAGGAAACACGCTGTTGTACCCAGCTGGAGGTAAAACATCTTGGTTTGGAGTACCCCTAAGGTACACAAATCCAATCGCGCCGGGGCCGGGAGGGAAGTCGGGGCCCGAATGTGAGCGTGCCTGTCTATATCCGACGACTAGTCCCGAGTCGTTGATGTCCATTGCAGCACCGAAATGAGCGGGACTGAAAACAGGTAGAAGAAAGGGCAACTCGAGAGTTCCGTCCGCCCTCCAAATGGCCGGCATAAGGTCATCTAGATCGGAGATTCCAACGGCGTCACCGTGGTTGTTCAGGCCGAAAGCAAAACCCACACTGTTTGCCGGAATGGCTGCCTCAAGCCCGCGTAGAATAAACATGTAAAGACCGGTCCACACCCAGGCCCGAGGGAAGGGACCACTGCTGCCAACAGCCATACCAGAATCGTTCAAAGCGTAACCGAAGCTATTGCGCATCTCGGGATTTAGTCCCTGAATAGTCGCAAGATCATGAATGGATCCGTTCGTCCAAATTACCGCATGAGTTACGCCACCGCCTATGTCCAGCGATCCCACTACCTGCCCGCTACTATTGATTCCCGCAGGACTGATGCCCCCAAGGTCGATGAAAGCAGTGCCCTGCGCATGCGCAGGTAAGGACACCACACCAATAAGGGACAGCACCAGCGCGAAGACAGTCGCGAATCTTTTCATTAGTATCTCCCTCCATTACGAAATACACTTCGAGCGGACGGTCTGTTAGAGATTACGCACCGTTCGTGTCCGAAAAGGCTAACATGCCGCGTAATTGTTGTTTTATCAGGGCGATAGGGAAAACCGATCGGATGATAGCGACCGACCAGATTATACGATCCGCCGCTGGAACCGCGTAGGAAGCCACTCCTCTGCAGCGGTGTGATATTACTAGTGCCGAAGCTGAAGGTCGGAGTCCGTCGCCGCGACGCTCGTTGGCGCAGACAGCTTGAGGTTTTCCGGCGCCGGCGTTGGTCCATCGCTGATCACTCGAAGCATGAGTAGCCCCTTGTATGTGGTGACTACTCGTTCCTCGCCAACAGCTTCGCCGAAACCGCGCTGCAGACTTTGGTTCCGGAGGAGAAAATTGACAGCGTTTCTGAATTGGATCGGCGATGCTCGGCGCAGACACCAGAAGGACGAGCAGGAACGAAGGCTTTGCCCTATGCGCGTGCATAAGACCCTTCGGTACTACTCGGGGAACCACCGTCAAAAGATGCCGCGCAATCTGATTCGAGCACCGGCGACGAGAACTCCGTCGCATTCGCGCGCACAGCACTGGCGGGACACTTCCGGGATCTCCGCCCAAAGGCGCCGCGCGTAGGCAAACTGAATTTCCCTCTGTGACCAATTCCCCTCGGCAGCTCGCCGCTGTCGCCTCACCGCTGGTCGAAAGTTGACTCAGCGTACGTCAGTTCGACAGTTCACACAATAAGTAAATTGAGCTTGGAGCAAAAAGCATCTCACTCTCAGTTAGCTCGGTCACCTACCAAGATGCTCGAAGGTGTCATTGTTCTTCTGGAGACGAGCGGAGAATCTCGGCCTCGATCTGTGCTGTGCTGTCGTCGGGATCCGGATGATCCACTCGGGCGGTCAAACGAGCCAAGCCTCTCCGCAGTCGGAGCACGTCACGTTCCAGCCACCCGGAAAGGTACTTTCGGTCCGGAAGATGCCGCCTTCGTTGTTCGGCCTCGCCTTACAGCGAGTACAGTGAGCCTGAGCAGTGCGGACTGCGTAGACATTCTGGTACGGGGGCAGCTGCAGAATTTTGAACCACTCCCTGTGCGGAGCTTTGCATAGGGAGTGCTATGCGGATCTCGCGGCTATGCGCCATTGCTCGGAAAGCTGCCCGCAGGCTCGAGGGATGGAGCCGTCCGATAAGCAGGCGATGTCTGCATAGGCGCGAGCGTCCGGCGAAGGCGTTCACCGATCTCGGCGAGGCGCTCATTCGAGGATTCTGGACCTTGTCCGCTGAAGAGCCGAAGAGTTCGTCTCTAGCTTGATCACAATGCGATCCTCGTGTGGGAGGTGCTCAACTGCATTCCAGACTGTTAGATGTCCCCGCGGCCGCCGCCCATCGCCTCCGACGATCCCGCGCTCGTCGACAGCCACCACCCGCGCCCGGAGAACCACGCGCTGCCGTCCGGTTCCTCGGGGTGCAGCCGCAGCGAGCGGACCGAATCGTGATCTCCCCCAGCAAACGCTTCCGCAAGACGGCGGCCTGCTTCCTCGTCCTCCGTTCCGACGCACTGCATGAACCGAGCGCGACAGAGGAACTTGGCCGAGAAGACTCGCGCTGACCCGACGTGACGCACCAGCAGCATCCCGCCTTCTCCTTCCCCGGGTGTGAGCGGAAACACCAGCCTTCCTTCGGGGCGCAGCGCGTCCAGCCAGGCGCGAGGAGGCTGTTGGACACCGGCGTTCACGTAAATGAGGTCGGCCTCGCCCAGCGCGGCGTGAGCCCCCGACGCCGGCTCGACGTGGGCCCAGGGCCACCGGCGCAGGTTCTCGCGTGCCCTCGCGGCGAGATCCGCGTCGATCTCGAAGGCGTTCACCCGCCCGGTCTCACCGACGAGCTCGGCGAGGATGGCCGTGTAATACCCCGAGCCGGCTCCGACGTGGACAACGCGGTTACCTACTCGGGGAGCGCAGGCCGCGAGGCAACGGGCATGGAGGCTGGGCAGCCCGGTCGGGATGCCACGCTCCGGGGCCAGGCCCATCCCGACATCTTGGTAGACGAGCGCAGGATCGTCGGAGGGCGTGGCGTCGTGCTCGTTGAAGTACCACGGCCCGGGCCCGACGAACTCGTGTCGCGGGACGCGCGCGAAGGCTTCGCGGATAGAAGGATCGCAACAGCCGGCCCGCGAGACGACAACCTGCGCGAAGACCTGTCGGAAGTCGGTAACTCTGTCCATGCTCGTCTTCCATTTATTGTCGCTGCGGCCGCCACGCAAAGCCAAGGGCTCGCTGGCGGAAACTTCTGGTGGTGAAGCCGCTCCACATCCACCTCCACCGAAACTGCGCCTCTACTACCTTGCCCTCTGCCGAGGATTGGCGACGCCCGTCACGACTATGCGCCATTGCTCGGGAAGCTACGCGCAGGCTCGAGGGATGAAGTCGCCCGATCAGCAGGCCATGTCTGCATGGGCGCGACCGTCCGGCGAAGGCCGTCCTCATTCGCGCTCAAGACCTATCCAGCCTCCCCATTGACGAGCATCACGGCTCCAGCCTGGGTCACAAACCCTCGAGAAAAGCGAGCAGCTGATCTCCGGGCCTGTAGCGCTTCTCAGCGGATTTTGGAGGCCGGAGAGCGGCCAAGGCCTGCCTCTTCATCTCCAGATCGGCTTCGACGTATGAATGGCTGGTGGACGGGCTCTCGTGGCCGAGCCACAACGCGACCACCGTTACGTCCACGCCTGACTGAAGCAGATGCATCGCTGTCGTGTGGCGAAGCGTATGGGGCGAGATTTTCCGACCTCGCAAAGTTGGGCACGTCTTTGCAGCCGTTGCCACCGCCGCTCCCAACCGAGCTTCGACCCCGGAGCGGGACAACGCTTCGCCCATGCGATTGGGGAAAACGTGCTGGTCTTCTTGGTCCGGAACCTGCGTCAGCCACCGACGAACGGCCACCGCCGTTCTCCTCCACAGCGGCACACTTCGTTCCTTACGACCCTTCCCGTGGAGCAGAACGGAAGGCGAGGCGTCCAGTACAACAATGTCGCCGCGCCGCACACTAATGATCTCTGAGACTCAGGCGCCCGTATTGTAGAGCGTTGCGAGGAGCACGCGATCGCGGCGACCGCTCCATGTCTCGGGGCTCGGAGCCGCCATCACGGCCTCGATCTCGGCGCGCGATAGAAAGCCCACCATCGGACGATCGAATCGTTTGCTCGGGATCGCCAGCACGCGTTGGGCGACAGCCAGTGCACATGGCTCCCGCTGAGACACAAATTTCATGAATGCCCGAATCGCCGTGAGCCTCAGATTCCGCGTTCGTGCACCATTGCCGCGACCGGTCTCGAGGTCATCCAGAAACGCGAGGACGAGAGGGGCATCAATGTCCGCGAGTGCCATCGCGGTCGGCAGCTTCTGCAACCTTCTCTCGGCAAAGCCAAGAAGCAAACGGAATGCATCGCGATAACATGCAACGGTCTGTGGACTGGCGCTCCGCTGCGCGATGAGCCTTTCGCAGAAAAACTCTTGTACAAGCCTCGGAAAGGCAGGTGGATGGTCCGTCACGCGTCACCGGCAACGGCCTGGGCTGCGTAGCGTTCGAAGCGACGCGCTGTCAGCGCCAGCAGCTCAGGCACCCCGGTCAGGTACCAGTAGGTGTGGGTGACACGCGTGTGACCGAGATATGTGGCAAGCGCGGCAGTCTTGTTGTCGATGTTCTGTTCCTCTTCATACCAGCGAATCAGCCGTCGCACGGCGAACGTGTGACGCAGATCATGAATACGTGGCAGCCGGCCGTTTCTTCCACGTTGCCAACCGAGCTCGCGCGTCAGCTTCCGAAACGTCAGCCGGACGGGCAAGTATTTCAATGAGGTCCCGCGTTCGGTCAGGAAGAAGGCGTCGGGAACCCGTGGACGGTGATAGCGGTCACGTCGCCGCACGTATTGGCGCAACTCTTCAATGACCGTGCCGTGAAGAGGTACGATCCGAGCTCGATAGACCTTTGTTTTCTGAATGGTGATGGTGCCGGACTCGAGATCAATGTTCTCGCGCCTGAGGGCCAGTGCTTCTGAGATGCGCATGCCAGTTGCGGCCAGCAGCCCCAGAAGCGTCCTGTACGTTTCGCCGCGCAACCCGTTTTTCGGGCCAAGTTGGGCAGCGATTTTCAGCAGCTTTGAGATCTCGGTCGCCGAGCAGATGTGCGGCTCTTGGCGGCGATGGACGGATGAACCGAGGAGTCTCTCCGGCGGAATCTCCGTCGCTGCATCGTGGGACGCTCGATGCCGCGCAAAGCGCCGTACGACATCAAGCCGCCGCGCGTGGTACTGGCGACTCGAATCCGGCAACGTCGCCCAACGCACTGCCAGCTCCGTCGTGATAGGGCCTCGGTGTCCGATCCGGTCCGCGAATCGCGCGAATCGTCGTAGCTCTGCGGCCTCGATGCCGATTTGGAACCCAAGCTTCCGTCGCAGATCGAGGTAGTCCTCTGCGGCCTCAAGCATCGTTCCAGCCGATTGCGTCATCGCGACTCCGCCGGCCACGGCATCGCGACTGCGCGCAGTGCGGGGAGATCGACACGCGCATAGATGGCCGTTGTGTTCAGGCTCCTGTGACGCAGGACATCGGCGATCCGTTTCAGGCCAATGCCATGCCGAACCATCTGAGTGGCGACCGTGTGCCGAAAGACATGCGTGCCCCTGAGTGGCGTCGACAGCTTCGCTCGATCGAACCCGCGCTGAATGGCCGTCTGCGCGGACGCCGAGCATAGGGGTCTACCGATCGGAGTCAGGTGGGTGACGAAGATGTGCGGGTGCGCCGTCTGCGGTCGATGGCGTCGAATATACCGGGCGATTGCACTGCCCACATCGTGAGGCAGCGGAAGAAGGTCGTCGCGACGGCTCTTTTCAGCGGAAATGCGGATGGTTCCCAACCTCCAGTTGACGTCGCTCAGCCGCAAGCGCGCGACTTCGCTGATTCGCAGACCGAGTCGTGCGAGGCAAAGAACCATCGCGTGGTCGCGGTACCCCACCGCCCTGTCGCCATTGAAGGATTCGAGTACTCGCTCAACGTCCGCGGGCGCGAGGTAGCGCGGCAGCCGTGGACTCCGGTGGACAACAGACGGAACGGCATCAACCAGCTCGGGATGGCACTCGCCCGTCAACACGAAGTACCGAATCAGCGCGCGCAGGGCCGATACTGCGCTCTTGGCGACCCCCGTGTGACCTCTGTCTGCGACGGTCGCGATGAACGAGGACAGATCGTCGGGCTTGATCAGAGTGGGTTTCACAGGGGTCGTCCGAAAGACAGCTTCGAGGAATCTCCGAACGTGGCCCTCATTGAGAACGCAGGTCGATGCGGCCAGTCCACGTCGGTTTCGCGAATGCTCATTGAACCGTTGGATGACCAGATCGATCTCGCTCGGTGGCAGCGCGACACTTGGTATGCGTCCCGCTGCTCGCAGAAAGCGAAGTAGCGCATTCAGCGCGGCCTTCCGAGTACCGTTGGGTTTGGCATCAGCTGGCATTGGCGCCAGTGTCCTCGGGCCCGTGACGGCGAGGTATTCCTGCACCACAAAATCGTCGACAGATTCGAGCGGCCGCTTTCCTCGAGTCAGCCAGGCCGCGAGGAGCCGCGCCTCAAGCACATACGTGTGAATGCTTCGACGTGTGTGGCCGCGAGCCTTGAGCATTTTCGCAAAGTCGTCGAGCAGGTCTCCGAGGATGCAGGATCGCAGGCGACGGAGAGTTCGAACGGAGAAGAATTGTTCCAGCAAGACATTCGGCATCGGCCGCACAAGGCCGGACACGAGCGTCTCGGGACTTGATTGGCAATGTAACTTCAGGAACCAGTCCAACTCGCGGGGAATTCCGCTCGATTCCAACATTACAACTATGCCGCCAATGGAGCTCGCCCCGTCCTCTCCCGAGAATCGCCCGTCCGCATAGGTCCGAACTGCTCATAGCACTCCACCACCAGCACCTCGGACCAGTGAACGTCCACTTCGCTCCTGCCGGGCGTCGCCAGTCTTCGCCGCAGCGCGAGGTAATAGATCCGCAATTTCGCTGCGTGAGCGTGCATCCCTCGCCGGATGAATTCGCGTCCCAGCGCTCCGACCATTTTCACCAGTTCAGGCCGCCTCAACCATTCGGATCTGAACTGATGTTCAGCAGAACTACAAGTCCCAGCTGCAGTCATCTTCCGCCTCCGTGATCGCTCCCCAGCACGGGCGCCACCGCCTCCGACGACGCACTCGACCGCGCCAGTCCAAACTGCCGGACTGTCACGGTCGCTGCCGGCCTCCAGCCGAGATCAGTCGTAGGCAGCGCCCGAGCTGAGTTGCTCTGAAGGCGTGCCCGCGCCGCTCGAAAGGGCTGGTGAGAGCGGCGCTCCAGCCGCCTCAAAACATGGAGTCAGAAAATGGCAGCGAGCAATAAGAAGGGCACTACGTACAACCTGGCAACATCGGACATCGTCGACGGCAAGAAGGTTTGGACCAACTGGGGAACGCTGTTCATCCGCGAAGGTGGCGTCGGCGGCGTCATGTATCTCAAGCAGGGTGATCACGAGATCACGCTCGGCGTATTTCGAAAGCGCTCCCGGAATGGAGCGACGGAGCAAGCTGAGTCAGCCCCATCTAAGAGCTGACTTAGCAGGGAGGGTGGCTTGGCCGCCCTTCCTTCTTCTGCCATAGAGGTTGGCCCAGCCCAACGGTTGCCTGTTCCCAAAACTAGAGACGCTCCTGTGGTCGCCAGCAAAAGCTATCCAGTCCCGCTTAAGCATGCGATATTCCGGGGCGTCATTGAAGGATAGGTTTTGCTTCACTTAATAGTTGACTTTAACTACTTCTTGGTGCACATACTGCGCCTACTGAAAGCTACCAAGCGATGCCAAGGACACCTGCTGAACGAATCGACCTCTCCTTCACGCTTCGATTGCCGCCCGAGGACATGAAGTTTTTGGAAGAACGGAGGAAGGAACTGGAAGCCAACGCCAACGCCGAAGCGTTGCGCGACATCATCAAGAATTTGCGTACCCGGTTTGGCTTGCCCGCCTTCATGATCGACCGACTGGAGCGCGACCGGAAAGCGAGGGGCCTAAGCCTGATCGATTACATCAAGGAACTGCTCGCTCTGCGTTGCCAGGAGCTCTTGAAAGAGCCCTTGCCCCGGGGCTCAACTTCGGAAAAGCACTCGAAGCGCTAACTGCGGAGGATCGTGCGAGAGATGAACAGCGAGCTTCAATTTATGAACGGTTTGCTCTCGCCCAACTCCGGGAAAGTGCGTCGGCCAACGCCTTTCTACGTCGTGCGCTCAACTCCTTCAGCTGAGAGCACGCTCGAGCGAAAGCCTGACCTGCCGCATTTGCGCGGCCATCTCCCGGAGGAACACCCGCATGAAGCGCGCCCTCACCTTTCGCCCACCTCAGGCTGATTCTCACCGAGATCGTCCCGCCGTCCGCCTCGTGGCCGTCATACTCTGGGCCACCAGCGCGATCGCGCAGGCTCAACAAATCGGCCAAGGGCTGATCAATTACGCAACGCCCATCATTCTCTTCCTCGGAGTAGGAGCAATCGTCGTCGCACTTGTGGCGGCGGTGTTCAAACCCGAAATCGTTAAGAGCGCGATCTGGGCGGGCGTCATTCTGGTCGTCATCTTCTTCATCCTGCGAAACGCCGCGCATCTGCAGACCGCCGTCCAGCAGTAACGGCTCCAAGTGCGCGCACCCGTTTACAGGAATGTGGAGGCGAAAAACACCATCGCCGGGGTTTCAATGACGGGTTTCATTCTCCTGCTGGGTTGCGCCTACCCATTCATCGCCTCGCTTCCTCCTGGAAGCGCCATCCTCGCAATGAGTGTCGTCTACGTCCTGATGAGGGTGGCGGGCCATGGGCGCCCTGCGATGTTCTGGCAGCACTTCTTTGTGTGGAAGATGCGTGAGTGCATTGCCGGCAGGCGTCTGTCGGCCGCCGCTCGGGCTTCCACTCCTCGATTCCCCTTCGACCAGCAACTCGCGGGGTCGCACTAGCCATGCGCGAGTTCGCTTTGGCAGATCTGATTCCCCTCTGGCGAACTTTGCGCGAGCACGACGTCACGGTCCTCGTGACGCCTGCCCTCGACTACGTCGGGGCGCTGGAACTCGGCGGGCTGGACATCCGCTTTGCCACGGACGAAGCGGTCGCCAACGTTGGCGAGTCCCTGCGCAGCTTCCTTGGTGGTCTTGATGACAACTGCAATCTTCTATTTCTGTATCGCGTCTACGGCGAAGCCGAGGCGGACATCCGTGGCTACGAGGCGGTAACCGCCAACGCTAAGCCAGCCGCGCTGCACGAATATGCGATGTCCCGCGCGCAGTGGTTGCGCCAGCAAACGGTCCGTCGCGCGCGGCTCTTCCTTTTCTTGAGCCGAGGAGGAGCGACGAGGTCTTCGCTCCAACGCGGGAACTTGGGGATGAAGCTTACCTTCAAGGATCTCTCCCGCCTTACTCGCGACGAGCACGTCAATCGAATCCGCGGGCTCGCCGCACTCCGAGATCGTGTCGCTTCTCGACTGGCGCAGTTGAGCATCACATCCAGGGAGTTGACCGCCGACGAAGTCAGGCAACTGCACTACGAGCTTTTGAACCCAACGCGTTTCAGCAGTGGCGCGAGCGCACCGGAGATCGCCGTCCGCGACAACTTGTGGAGCAAGGAATTCGTGCGGAACAATGGCTCCCACCTCTTGGAATACACGGAGGCGGAGCAACTGTGCTTCGAGGATTTCGAGGACGGCCGCGGCTACTTCCGCCAGGGACAAGTTTACCGCCGCGTCGCCACCTTGAAATTGCTGCCAGAGTGTGGAACCGACTACTTCTCCGCTCGGCAGCTGCAGTCCCTTTGCTCGCGCAAAGCAGATGGGCGAGAACATCCTTTCGCTTACACCCTGGCGGTTGCCGTTAACATCGAGCCCCAAGCCTTCACGAAGTGGAAGCTCAACACCGAGCACAAGCTCGTGGAAGCGCTGCGCAACGCGGTGCCCTTTCTCGCGGACCACAGCATCGGCAAACAGGTTGAGGACCAAGCCAAGCAGCAGAGCATCACCAACCTCTTCGTCGAGCTGAACGAGATGAGCACGAAAGTGGTGACTCTTTCAGTGAGTCTGCTTCTCGAAGCAGCTTTCCTTCAAGAGCTCGACGCCCGTACCGAGGCGGCGCGCACCGCTTTTGGGCACTCCGGCAACTCGGAGCTGATGGTGGAGGACGTTGCGCAAATTCCTGCCTTCTTGAGCGTGCTCCCAGGGAGTGGGCCGTACCAGCTTCGGAAAAAGGGATGTACATCTCGCAACGCCGCCGACTTCTTGCCTGTGTTTGCGCCCTGGTCCGGAGGCAAAATCGCCAGCCTTTTGCTGACACCGACGGGCGAGCTGTTTCGGTTTGCGCTCTTTGACAAATCGTTCGGCGTGAACGCCTTTCATGGATTAGTCGCCGCGGACACTGGCTCCGGCAAGTCATTCACGATGGGGGCGATCATGCTCGACAGTCTCGCCGCGGGCATCGACGGAATTCTCGTCGACAACGGAAACAGCTGGAAGCAGCTGACCGAGCTCGTCGATGGAATTCACATCCCCGTGGATTTGAACACCAGCATCAGCCCGTTCTCACCCTATCAGTACATGGTGGACGACTCTGGCAACCTCGACACCGAGGCCATTCGACAGGTGGTTCGCTTCATCGAGGTGTGCGTCACCGACCATCGGCTCCCCGCCTTCGACTTGCCGCAACAAGATGTCGTCGGTCGCGCCGTACTGCGTTGTTACAAGGAACGCTTCCGCGGACGGCCGACGGAGCGCCCTCTCCTCGGAGACTTCCGCGCACTCTTGCTCGACATTGCCGGCCAGAAGGACGTGCATCCCAAAGACAAGGACGTGGCGCTCGAGCTCCATTTGCGTCTTCGCATGTTTTGCGACGACGACGGTGTCTACGCGAAGTTTCTCAATCGCCCATCAATGCTTCGCTTTGACAGCAGGCTGCTGACGTTCGAAATGGAAAGAGTCTCAAAGGACCCGCTCACGAAGAAAATCGCCATGGCCGCCGTGATGGAAGCGATCACCAACCGCGCAGCGGCCCGCCGGAACCGAACGCTGGTAGCCGTGGACGAAGCCCACGAGTACCTCGGCAGCGAGCCCGCCGTCGAAACCTTCCTCGCCGGCTGCTACGCCAAGATGAGGAAGTACGACGTTGCGATGTGGACCATCTCTCAGAAGTTCGAAACGTTCATGAGCTGTCGAGTCGCGCCCACAATCATCGGCAATTCCGCCCTGAAGATTTTTCTCTGGCATTCTTCAGGTCACGGCGTCGTTGGCCGTTACTTCAACCTATCCCCGCGGGCGATCAACGAATTCTCACGGCTGGAGCGCAAGAGCGGCCACCACTCGGATGTTTTCCTGATCTACGGTTCTCGGATGGCCACTGTGCGCGTGGCCATGCATCCGCTGGCCTACTGGATTCTCACCACGGACGGTGACGACAAGCGCCTCCTCGAGCGCGCGTGCGAGAAGAATCCGTCGTTGTCCCGGTTTCAACTACTTCAGGAGCTGGCCGCTCGCTTCCCACACGGGGCCACCCGAGCGGTGAATTCGGGGGGGCCGCGTAGAGCTGCGGCGCAGGAGTCAGAAAATGGAGCCTAAAATTCGCGTCAGCACCTGGGCCGCAGGCAGTTTTTCCGTATTGCTCGTGTTCGGGATTGCGCCAGCGGCGCTGGCGGACTTATTCGGGGGTGACTTGCCGCTGCTGAGCGGCATCCTCACGCAGGCGATTCAGACTGCGACGACGGTGGCTCAGACCCTCGACACACTCAGAAAGACTTACCAGGACGCAAAACGAGTGGCGGGTTACGCAGAGGACGCCGTCAACGCCTACAACTACTTCAAGGCTTACAATGCCAATCTGTTCAAACGCGATGTGCAGCAGTCTTTCGAGGCCTCCTACCCGGACATCGGCTACTTTCGTCGAGAGGCGAGCGGCGCGGGTTCTTGGGCGTACGGCTCTGGAGAGCTCCAGCGGCTCCTCCGGCTGTGCCTCACAGGAGCCTCTGGCAGCTGCCGGCCGCTACAAGAAGCGATGTCGGTCCAACAAACGAGGGATGCGCTCACCGCGACTTTCGGTCGTGCCCCGGTAGGCGCCGACGACCTGAACGCCATCGACCACGAATCCGCCGTGGCGATCGCGGCCGGAAGCACTCAGCAAGGCCGAAGTCAACGGGCTCGCGCGCTTTCCGACAGTCTGATGCAGCAGTGCCAAGGCGCGGACGGAGACCGGAACAACCTCGCCGCTTGCCAAGCCGCGGCGAGCTCGGCGCAAATTGAGACACTCAAGGAGCAGGCGGACATTGCAGATCAAGTGGCGGAAACCAACCGGCTGCAGGCGCTGCAACTGCAACAAGGAAATCAGCAGCGGAAGCGCGAGCTGCAGGAGGCAAGCGAGCGCCGCGCGCTGCTGCTAGAGGGAGTGGAGAAGGCAGCCCGGCCACCGGTCCCGATCCGCACCGAAGGCTACGACCTCCTGGAGCTCCAACTGTGAAAGGCTCGCGCGGGCTGTGTCTCGCGGCCGCATGCACTTGTCCCGGTCTTGCATTGGCCGCCAGCCCCGAGGCGCTAGACCTTGCAACCGGAGTTCCGAAGGAGCTGCTTGGCAAGACGTTGGGACTCGCGTGGTCGCTGTTCGCTTTTTCGCTGGTGATTGCGCTTCTCGTCGAGTTGTTGGGGACATCACCGAGCGAAGGAAAGAGCCACGGCCGAGCGGGAAGCGTCGCCTGGAGAGCGCTCGTCGTCGTCGCACTTCTGAAATGGTACGCGCAGATTTTTGGTACCGTCATCAACGCGTCGGAAAGCATCGCCAGCAGCATCGCCCCGAAGGAAACCTGGGAGCAGTTCGCGAAGCAGAACAGGGACTACTTCAGCGACATCTACAAGCTGAAACAGGATGCCGAGAAACAGCTCGCTAAGGGCGAAACAAATCAGCATCGGGATACCGCCACGGCGAAGCTGAGCCAAATCATCGAGGGGTTGAAGCCGTCGGCGAACTACGTGGCAGCGTTTTTCGGTGGACCGCTTTTCGATGCTCTCGCCGCTTTTCTAGTTGCCATCGCGCAGGCACTCCAGTGGGTGTTCGCGCAACTCAGCCGAATTCTGCTTGCCGTCTTTTATATTTTAGGCCCGCTCGCCCTTGTTTTTGCGATCCCGAGAGCATCGGATTCCGGCGGCCGATGGTTTCGGACTTTCGTCACTGTCGCGAGCTGGCCAATTTTCTCATCGCTCCTGCTGGCGATCTCCACCTCGCTGATGTTCAGGACGGATAGCGTGGCGCGTACAGACTCTGCGGCTGCATTTGGCGCCCTCGCCTTTTCGCTGCTCATCGTGTGCCTCAACCTGGCCGTCCCCATCCTGGCCAGCGCCATCGTCGGCGGGAGCATCAAAAACATCGTCATTCCCGCAGTCGTCAGCGTTGCCGCCGGTGCAGCGAGCTTGACCAGCAAGACCTCCGCCACTGTGGAAGCACTTCTGCGGGGCCGAGCCACGAGCGCACCAGGCGCTGTTGATGGAGGCGTTCAGCCTCCTCCCTCCGCGAACCATGCTTTCCGCTCTTTGGGCGATGCATCGTCGCCGCTGCCGCCATCAGCGCAAACTGGCTCTCTTTCCGAGAGGCCTCCCCCATAAGCCCCTTTGCTTCCGGAGGTCCGCCCAATGGGTCAAGCCGCGTCGTCAGTCCCGAGGACCGTGCAAATGGTGGACTCGGCGCCTGGCGTCTCCTCGCCTCCGGCCATCTGGTCCGCCTTCGCCAGGCAAGCGGCGTGGAAGAGCTGGGTCCTCCTTTTGCAGCTCGCGATCATCGTCCTGCTCGTCGTCTGCGTCATCGGGCTGAGCCACAAAGAGCCCGATGTTGTACTCGTGACGCCCGATGGAAAGAGCACCTATGTCAACCGGTCCGTCGCAGGAGACGCATTGGTGCGCTTTCTGGCCGACCAGAAGCAGCAACCCAGCGAAACAACTGTAGTTCACTTCACGAAGGATTTTCTCAACGCTTTCTTGGCCGTGAATTCTTCCACCATCGAATCCGCCTGGGCTGCCTCGTTGACCATGATGACGCCGTCATTGCGAGCCAAGATGGCGAAGGAGGCTGGCGCTCAGAAGCTCGTGGAAACATTCAAGTTGATGCAGATCCAAACACACTTGACCATCGAGGATCTTGCACTCGTCGAGCGCTTCGAAAGAGCAATGCACGTCCGCGCCACCGTCGCGCGCCACAACAAAGGTTTGCTCGATGATCGGGTAGACGCCACGGATAAATTGGTGGTGGACCTGATTTTGGTCGTCGTCCCCCGAAGCCCGAATTCCCCGGACGGTCTTCAGGTGGCGGAGTACCGGAACAAAGTAGTAAGTCTCGACTCCTCAGCTGGATTGACCGAGGGCGGCGCAGCCGTTTCAGGTGGCACCGATGCGCGGTAATGCATTTGCTTTTGTCTCGTTGACTTTTCTGGCAAGCGCGATCGCCTCGGCCGCCGAACAATCCGAGAAAAAAGTGAGCCGCGAGAAGCATGGAACGAGTCGAGAGCTTCAGCGCCGTTCCATCGCTATTACCGACGACACGGCTACGGCGCTTCAAGAAGTTCACATCGCCGGAAGAATTCCCACGACGCTGGCGTTTCAGGAGGCCATCAAGCCGGAGAGCATCCTCATCTCCGATAGTACCGGCGCGTTGCCAGAACGCGTCAGGGCGACGGACAAAGTCATCGTCCTCTTGCCGAACTCGGACTTGCCCTCTGGAAAAGTGGCCACGCTCACGGTGGCCTTCGCCGATGGCAACCTGCTCTCCTTCATTCTCAGGTCGGTTCCGAAGGTGGCCGACCTTCAGATTGACGTTTCTCTCAGACTCGAGAAAGCCGCCGCACCTGAATCGGCGCCCGCCCTTAAAGCTGTCATCGGACAGCTTCGCGGGCAGCTTGACGAATGCCAAGCCACCGCGGGCGGCGCCGGGCTCTCAAAGCTCGCTGCGCTCATCCTCGCTCAGGCGATCGACAAACCGCAGGTCTTCGAGCGACGCAACGTGCACAAGGCCGACAAGCAGTCCCGCCTCCTTGTCCAGCTGCGTTACGCGTACCGGTTGTTTGGTTATACGTACTTGGTGCTCACGGTTGAAAATCGCGACCCCTCGCGGACCTGGGTATTGGACCATCCCGAAATTGGAGTCGCGGGCGACTCTCAGAGTGCCGATGTCAAAATAGAAACATTCCGCACCGAAGTGGAGGCCCTCGCTCCCGACGAGATGGAGAGAGTCGTCGTCGCCTTCTCGACGCCTCCTCAAAGCGTCAACGCCAAACTGACGCTATCGCTCTTCGAAAAGAACGGGAACCGCCATGTAAAACTCGAAGGGCTTTCGTTGTGACCGCCTAAATCCCATGCCCGAAGAAATTGACCCCCTGAACTTGCCGACGGGTACTCGCATCCTCGAATATGAGATCCATTCTCGCATCGGCGACGGAGGGATGGGCGTTGTCTACAAAGTATTCAGAGGCGGCAAAGCCTTCGCGCTCAAGCTGAGCCTGCACAAGCTCTCGGACCTAAGCCCCGAGCAGTGGGCGCAAGCCGACGCGCGGGCCAGGCGCGAAGTTTCCACTCTGGCCGCCCTGTCCCATCCAAACATCATTCAAGTGCACGGATTTGACCGGTGGCCGGATCCACAGACCGGGCATTTCTACATTGTCACCGACTTTGTCGAGGGCGACCGCCTCGACAAATGGAGGCGCATTAGAAAGCCGCCGCTCACGGAGATCGCGCGCGTTTTTCTCCGCCTCGCCGAGGCTCTTCAGGAAATGCATCTCCATGAGGTGTTTCACCGGGATATCAAGTCTGAAAACATCATCGTGCGCCCGGACGGTGAACCCGTGATCATCGACTTCGGCATTGCACGGCTGCGCTCCGCTCACACGCTGACGAGCGCCGGCGGCTTGATGGGCACCCCCACGCACTTGACTCCAGAGTATTGCGAATTCTTTTTGAGCTGCGCCGGAGCCAAGGGCGAGCGCTATGTGTACCGGGCAACGGACGACCTCTATGCGCTGGGATTTGTCCTCTATGAGGTGCTGACCGGGCTTCTCCCATTCGAGTCGACGACGGACGAGTGGGGGCTTATCCAAACCATTCTCACCAAGGTTCCGGCGCATCCAAAACTTCTCAACGGCGCCGTTCCGCAGGTGCTCGACGAGATGGCCATGAAGCTCCTGCAGAAGCAGGCCGGTGCTCGCTACCAAACCGCGAGGCAATTGGCAGACGCGCTGCGGACTGCCCTGGAAATGGCGGACGACTCATGGACTATTCCGTCGGAACTACCAGCGAGGTTCCCGCCTTCGCCCGTCAGCCCCCACTCACTTACTGCCAAAGGCACACGACTAGAACGCCCTATAGGAGGTTCGGACCTTTCTGAGAATCTCGACGAGCTGCTCTACCAAGAACACAGCTCACCCCCGGTTCTCGTTCGATCGGCGGGGTCACCCCGGTTACCTCACCAACCCGAGACGCCTTCCGTTGCAGCAGCAGATGCCGCGGGCTCGAAGCCCGAAACAACCGCGGTGCCCTTTCGAATGGTGACGGCCGAACGGATGGACTTTGTTCCACCGGACGCGCCAGTGGCCAGCCCCGCAGGCGCACCGACATCTTCGCACTCAGTGGACCCGGCCCTTGTCGAAGCGACGATTAAGCTCGGTCGCGGTAGAGACAAACGTCTAAGTGGAAAAACATTGCTTCTGGGTGGAGTTGTGAGCGCGTTGCTTCTAATCCTTGTGGCAGTCGCCCTGACTTCGAAATCGCGAGACGTCCGGGGGAAACCAGAAAGCATTCTAGCCAAGTTTGAGCAAGCGCAGCACCAGGAGCAGCAGGCGATGAAACCGATCTCCACGGACGAGAAGACCGAGGAAACGGAATCTGCGTTCGCCCTCCCTCCGCCAGCATCGGGCGAAGTCGCGAGAAAGGATCGGCAGTCGAAGAACAAGCCCAAGCGCGGAAAGAGCGGGGACGCCGCGGCAATCGATGCCCTGTTGGCCGCTTCATATGGTCGGCCTACCATACCGTCGGGTACGTCCGATGCGGGTACCTTTGTAACCGCTGAAAAACGACCGTCTTGGGTCAAAGGCGTGGAAGTCGTGGCCGTTGCTCCGCCGCCGGCAGTGGGTAGACGGGGCGCCCCATTCGGCGCCCACATCCAGGCGCAGCTGCGCTCCAACCTGGACAGCCGCACCATCGGGAACGGAGTGGTGGAAGCCATCCTGACGCGTCCATTCGCCGTGCATGGAAACATCGTCCTTCCTTCCCGGACCATGGTCTACGGGCACGCCCAAGTTCAGGGCGGTCGGTTCATCGTCAATTTCAATAAATTGAGGCTGCCCGACGACACCGAACTTCCATTTAGTGGCCATGCGCTCGACCTTGGCGACGGCAAGCCTGGCCTCGCAGCATCACGGCGGATCGCCGGCGCCACTGCTTCCCAGGAGGGAGTTGGCACGGCGATCGCGAAAAACTCAGCCAGCGTGCTCCTCGGTAAAGTCACCGGCGATACCCCCGGGGACTTGGCCTCGTCCGCAGGACGCACTGCTTTGAGTCACACGGATTCTTCCGGCGATCCACCGTCTCAGGATGCACTGCTCCTCGACGCCGGAGACGACTTCAGCATTTTCGTAAAAGAGGCTTTCTAGTCCGATGGGCAACCAACCCAAACGGGCTTGCCCAACGTCCGAAACCAGGGAGTTTACTTTGAATTAAAAAATAAGAAAAAAACAAACCAAGAAGGATTCGGGAGATCAGCATGTGCTGCGGTCGCGATCACATCGTCGCGTTCAGATTTGTCGCTCTACTCTTCCCAATCTTGTTGCTGAGCGGTTGTGGCGGCGGCGGAAGCATCGACGATAGCGGCAGACTGCGCACACCCTCGGTGAGCGGCTTCGTTTTCAAGGGCCCCGTCTCAAGCGGAAAGATCAGCGTCTACAAACTGGACGACACTTTTAGGCGCGGCAACCTGCTTGCCTTAGCCAACACCGATGACTCGGGGGCATTCAGCTTGTCGCTGCCCCCATACAGCGGGCACCTTTTACTCGTCGCCAGCAGCGGCAATTACACCGAGGAAGCGCTGGGCGTGGGCGCAAAGCTCGACGGTGCTGAGCTACAGGCCGTTATTCCAAACTACAGGCCCGGCACAACTCTGGACGGTACCCTCGTCACGCCCGTCTCCCACCTGGCGGCGGCGCTCGCCGGTTTTTGGACGGACCACGAAAGCAAGACGGTCCAGACTTCCATGGAGGAGGCCTGGGTTCGCCTCAATAACCATTTTGGTCGGCTCGACTGGCGGACCGTGAAGCCCACGGACTTCAACAGGGTCGATCGCGGCGTACAGCTCACCTCTGATGCGGATAGGGCAGGACTTCTTCTTGCTGCGCTTTCTCAGCACGCGTTGAACATCGCCACTCGCGCGGGAGTAACTCCGGGCTCAGGTTTCAGCACGATGGACTTCATCAACGGGCTTGCCGCCGACTTACGCGCTGACGGTTTCTTCGATGGCATTGGGGTCGCAGGGCCAATTTTCTTGCCGCAAGGCGTACCGTCTGGACCGGCCGGTACGAAATTGGACGGCCAGACGATGCGCGCCACTTATGCGCTTGCGGTTGTCCAGTACTTGCAGAATGCGAGGAACCACAGCGGGCTCACCTTCGCGGATTCGCAGACGCTCATCAATGCAGTCAGCTCAAATTCCGATAACCGCATTTTTCGAGGCAACGGCCAGCAGTTTGATTTGGATCCCCCCGTGTTGACGCTTGTGACTCCTCCGCCGAGGTATACAAATGCGTCAACGTGCTCCTTTCAGGTACTCGCTCTTGATCCAGACTCGGGCGTTGCCAAAGTCTATGCTCAGCTCGGCAGTGTCAGGGCCGAAGGAACGCTGGTAAGCGGTACCAGGAACAATGGCGTGTACAGTTTCACGATGCAACTTTCCCGCGGATCGAACAACCTGACTGTCTGGGGTGAAGACGCAGCAGGCAACAGCGGACTGGGCAGGGGGGCTCCAAACGAGCTTTTCATACCTGTCACGCTGGATAATTTACCGAAGATCCCGAACTTTGCCCCGATTCAAAGCTACTTCAGCGAGCGAAATCTCCGGGTGCAGACAGACGGGTCCGGGATTCCCGGTGTTCCACCCATTTTTCAGGTTCCTACTGGGGAGCAGAAACAAACCCTCTTCGATCGAAGTGTCATTTGGAAAGTGAGCACACGCCTTTCCTGGGGATCATCCACTCCGACCGGGATGGATCTCGAAAATGGAAATCTAAACGGGCCAAACGCACCTTTTCTCCAATTCTTCTTCCCATACGTCGCCGATAGGGACGCCCCAATAAGTGAGGTCCGCTACACGATCGCGGCGAGCTGCATGGGTTGCTCAACATTTGCGCCGGCGACGGGCAACCTGATACCCGCAGCTCGAACGGGACCGCAACAGCTCTACTTCGATTTGCCTCTCACCAGGGAGTCGATTCCAGCCCTCGCTCAAATGAAAACCTCACCCCTGAACCTCACCGTGTCTGTAAACGTAACCGATGCCGCGGGTAATACTGGCACACTTCAGAGTCCGATCACTCTCGAATTCCGCGTGCTGGGAGCACCACTCGCGGTTTTCCATGAGACGAGCTACGCGACTGTGAATGACCCGCGAAGTGTCTTCCCCTATCGCGTCGCGGCGGGCACTTACCATCAAAGCTGGAGTCCAAATTCAGTTATCACTTTCGACAGTAGCGGCCAGGCAAACGTCATTCGAGTAATGCGCTATCTCATTCGGAACCCACATGTAGTCGCCGTTCCCGTCGCGAACTTTAGCGGCTCGGGCACGTCTTGGGTTGTGAACGAGCAATGGGACGAAGAAGTCATGCTGCATTACACCGACTCATGGCCCTTCGAGGGCAACCGTTACTACACGGAGAACCGGTGGCAGATCTGGCCGGTATTTGCTCCTTACATCCCTTGCGATCGAATGCTTCACGACCAGTATTACTACATCTATCCGGGATATCCGTACCTAACGCCCTACCCGTGTCGCAGCAATCCGCCCCCGACTGCTGGCCCGAGGCCTCCAGCAATTTACACTTCCTCCTCGGCTATTTCCTTGCGGGCTTACAAGAATCCGGAACCGTCCGGGGCTGAGCGTGACTTGGCGGACTCGGCTATCGATGACCTCGGCGCGAGCTATTTTCAAGTCCCAGCGGCGATCGCAACGACTCCCGGGATTCTCGTCGTTTACGTCGTACGTCCCTTTATTCCCTCTCGAACTCCCGGTCTCACCAGTACGTTAAATTGGCAAACGCTCGATATGTTTCTTGATCCTGCGTATCGGAACTACGTTCAGGATTTTTGGTCTCTCGATCGGGAAGATTACTGCATTGATGTCGCCACCCCCCGCTGCTTCATCTCGTTTGCATATAGGAATGCCCGCAAGTTGGCTGGAGCCAACGAAGTCCTCGCCGGTCGTCTTGACTTCGCGAGCGCTACGATGCGAACCGACGGTCGGGTCCTGAATGAGTTGAATCCTTTCGGATCCACCGCATTGCCATACACCGTGCCTCATTGAGAGAGAGAACTATGGCTAGACTGCTCCTCACTATCATCTTCGCAGCTGCACTGATTGCCTGCGACAAACAGGGAGCTACAGGGCCTCAGGGCCCGGCGGGCCCAGCCGGGCCACAGGGCCACACAGGAGTCGCAGGGCCTGTCGGCCCCCAAGGATCTCAAGGACCGACTGGACCGCGCGGTCCCGCGGGGCCGGGCCGCTCGCGCAGCGGGGTTTATTGCAAAGTAGCTCAAGGCACTCGAGCGGACGCTGGCTACGTGCTCGCAGTCCTTTGTGATGATTCTGGCGATGCGCCGGTGACTGGTTCCTGCAGTGGTGTTTCCGAGCTCAACTCTTTCCTAACGATCAATCAGCCAGTCGGATGGTTCGAGGGCGCTGCGGGAACGCCAGGATGGAATTGTGGATGGACCTTCAATCCGACGACGGGCGCTCCTCTAGAGCTACCGACCGCGGCCGCAACTCTTTGCTGCCTTCGTGCAGACGCGGGTACGTAATTGGATGCTCCCGGCTCAAGCCGTCAGTTTCAAAAACTCGAATCCCAAAGTCCTCTTACGATTTCCAGGACGCTACCCTCCCTCATTGATACATCTCGCGTTCCCCTGCTTTTGCTTCTATTGCTCGGCGCCGTACGCGCGCGAGCCGATGAGAACGCAATATCGCTGGATATTGGCACGGGCATTACCGCTTTGTCGGTTCCGGCACCGTACTCTCTGCGTCCGAATTCGCAATTGGGCTCTTCGCTCTCCATTTCGATTGGTGGAAGGTACGCGGTGCGCAACTCCATTGAACTCGCCGCGTCTGTCTTTTACGAACCGACGGTGACGTATCTGCACAACAACGCCAACGTCATGGGTGACTTCCCTGGCTCGCTTCAGCACAAGCTTACGCGATACGGAGCCCTGGGCGGCGTTCGGTATCTTCACGGATTGGTTTTTCGGCTCACCGTCGGTATCGCGGGGGGCATATCCGTCCGTCGCTATTCACAGCTGCGGCACTTCGACGTTTCAAATCCCTCGGCGCCGTTCGACCTTAGACTGGGATTGCAGGATTTCAGCGCAACGAACTTCGTCTTGTCGCCGCTTGCAGGCATTGAGTGGGCGTTCGCTGATCACGCCAGCATCTCGCTTTTGCCGCGGGTGGAATTCCTCATTGGTAGGGAGGCCAACATTGGCGCGACAGCGCCTCTGGTTTTCAGCTGGTCGTGGTACCTGTAATGTTGAGCTCAACATTAAGAGAACCGTATGTGGGCAGACGGCCGTCCTGAAGTGTTGCGAGGCACGTTTGCTGATGGACCGTTGATCCCCCTGGTTGATGGGCTGCGGGCCACGGCTCCGTAGTCGAGTCAAGGCCTTCGCCGCCTTCGGCGGTGCCCTTTGGGCAGCCTTGACTCGTCTCCGGACCCGCTGCATCGGGCCGATAACTTTCCCTCATGGAAAAGTTCGTCTTGGAAATCAAAGACCTCGAAGTGATCGGAATGAACCCTCGGATTGATCCGGCTCCTTGATGGACATTTTCTGGTCTCAATCCGCTTTCCCATCATCAACCAGCCCGCTGAGATTATGCCTCGGATCCCTCGGATAGCTTGCCTCGTAACATGGGAAGGAATTGTCGCAACGCCTCGCGCTGATTGCGCGCATAACCAATCGCCTTAGAAATAGGTGTCTCATCCAATACTTTGAGCGACTTCTCATCGCACCAGGCAAAGAAAGCATCGACAATTGGTTTAGCGTCCTTCTGTCGTCGGCGAAGCTTTTCCTCGGGTGGGGAGGTGGCATATTCGCGCTCCAGCTTGAAAAGTGCCTGGATAAGCGAAAGCGCGTGTCGCGCTCGCGAGCTGTCAGACTCAAGCGCCTTGAATTGATATCGTCTCGCGTGGCTCCAGTCCTCACCTCAATGATGTTGCCATTTTCATAGAGGCGGTCGTAGACGGAATGCGCGTCCGCCACGAGGAAGCCTTTGTATCCGCCTAACAGCTTGTCCACCGCCTTGCCTGGACCATTCCAGTCGGGGAAGTGGTGCTGTAACTCGCGTCCTTGCCGATTATCCGTTGGGTGGTAAGACCAGTCGGCTCGATCGTCACTCGGCGTTGATCACCATTGGTTAGTGAGTCCACAAGACAAGTCCAGACTCGGTTAACACTACTGCGTTACTTCCGGTGACGTGGTCTTGAAACATGATGTTGACTGCTAAGCGCGGGCGCTGATCGCTGGAATGGCGGAAAATCTGACGTCGTCGCAAACACGTCGCATTCGGCGGCATGGGCCTATTCTGGAAAAACGACGGCTGGACAATCCCCAACGAATTGTGGTCGCTGATGGAGCCATTGCTGCCTCCGCGTCCCACACACCCGCTCGGTTTGCCACAATCCAAGAGTTCCAGACAGAGCCGCGATGAATGCCATTCTCTTTGTGCTCCGCACCGGGTGCCAGTGGAACGCTTTGGACGCCACGGGAATTTGTACTTGCTCCTCGGCTTATCGGCGTTTCCGAGAGTGGCTCGAGGCGGGCGTCTTCCTAGAGTTTTGGAGTCGAGGCCTCTTGGCCTACGACAAGTTGAAAGGCATCGACTGGAAATGGTTGTCCATGGACGGAGCGATGACCAAGGCTCCCTTGGGTGGGGAAAAAAAACCGGCCCCCAATCCGACCGACCGGGCCAAGCTGGGAACCAAGCGAAGCATCCTGGTGGAAGCGAGCGGCGTTCCAGTCGGCCTCGCCATCGATGGAGCGAACAGGAACGACTTCAAAATGGCGCGGGAGACGCTCGAAAGCATCCCAGTGAGCCGACCCGAACCGACACCAGAAGCTCCCCAGAATCTCTGCCTCGACAAAGGGTACGACTATGACGAGGTCCGAGACTTGGCGGATGAATTCAACTTCACGGCCCAGATCAGTTCTCGGAGCGAAGAGGTCCAGCAGTTGAAGCGAAACGCTCGAAAAAAGGCTCGCCGATGGGTGAGCGACGGAACTCATTCTTGGATGAATCGCTTTCGCCGATTGCTGGTTCGTTGGGAAGTTCGAGCTGATACATATCTGGCCATGCTCCACCTTGCGCTCGGCACTATTACGTGGCTTCAAGTCTCCCTACCGAAATAGGCTCTTAGCTACTTTCTGTGTTCAACGACGGTGACAATTACTCAAAGAGTCAGAGTCAGCATAACCGCAGTCAGGACACGTCCGCATGGTGAACAGATTAATTAGCCATTTACTGTACCGACTGCGACTAACTACGTGATACGCAGCCATGCTCTTGCATCTTGGACATTTCACAAAGAGAAACAGCCATCCGAATGTCGCAAGAAAAACGAGACTCGAAAAAACAAGAAATAGCGAGCCGTTCTCATTGTTCTCTGATCTCGGTGTATTTATACAGTAAATGCCATACGCCAATCCAACGCAACAGAGGAGTGCTAGCGTCAAGAATACGGCTACCTTCCAGAACTGCCGAGTAAAACTTAACCATGGGAACCAATGTTGAAGCCGACTCACTGGTACGCTCCAGGACCCCATTTCGGACAGGGCGACTTGTCCTGAATAAGAGTCTGGTATCCGGCGGCGGCTCCCGAGCCCAAGATTATGGAAGTCTCAACGACCGCAACAGTAGCTCCGAAGTTTACTATCACGGTCGCGGCGCTCGATGCGATCGTTGCTCCAACACCCCCTAGAGTAGCTATTCCGAGCGGGCCGAGTTCATAACGAAACGAGCGAACCAGCTCGGGTATAGTAGCGGTTCCTAGTGCTCGTGCAACGCTATTCGAGATCATGATGGCAATCGGCAACCTGATAGCAGACGTACCAAGTGCCTGCAAACTCTTCCAAGGCCACTGAAAAGCGAGGTTATTTAACTCTGTAAGATTGAATTTGAAATTCTCAACGAACGGACTACACGGTGGTGGCCGAAAATCTTCAAGCTTCTTCTTCTTCTCCGCGGCTCCGACTCCGTCCGTGATCTGAAACTCCTCGCTGTAGTTTTTCGGTCTGAGGATTTCAAATAGATAGCCCGGATCGTCACCGAGGAAACTCGAAAACCAGCAATATTCTCCTGTTCGGCATCTACGGTCTCGGACTATTGTTTCATAGTCCGTCAATCCAAGCGGGTCCAGTTTGTTAATAGGATCGTTCACGACATATGCGAAGAGGTTCAAACTCTGTGGGTTTGCCAAGTTTGCTGCATCCATACCCATCGGATCGACCCGTGTAAACCTTCCCTGCGGGGAGTCATAGAACCGATTGACAGCATAGTCCAGCCCCGAAATGGCGCTACGGTCATAGTCTCCGAACGGGCGAGTGGGCGAAAAGCCCGGCGTCGATTCGGCATCAAGGGCCGTTCCGAAAGGAAGAGTGGCCTGTTCGACGTATGTGCCACTGGCAGGGTCGGAAACGATTCGCGTCCCGAGGCGGTCCGGATGATGGTAGCGGAGCTTCTCGGCGCCGCCCTCTGCGGTCAACGTGGTCAGCAAGCGACTGCCGAGATACACATACGTTTTGGACCAGTGCAAGGAGTTACTGGAGGGCGGAGCCAACGCGGTAAATTCCGCTATCACCTGTTGTCCGTCCCACGCGTAGTACGTTCTCTGCGTTGAGGTTTCATCCTGGGAGAAGAGTCGACGATTATCCGAGCCATATTGATAGGACTCGAGCGGAGTACCATCGTCGGCTTGGACCTGCACCAAGTGCCCGGCGGCATCGTATTTATGATTGCGCCAACTTCCGTCCGGCCGCTGTGCTCGGGTCTGATTGCCCGCCGCATCGTAACCAAAGCCGGTGACTCGGTTCTGAACGTTGTACATGAGCGCTGGTATTCCATCACTCAGTACGGGACCTGCTGCAGTCGCTCGGGCCCTATTTCCAAACCGGTCATACTCATAATGCTGGGTCCAAATGGGATTCTGGAAGTCGGCCCCGCTTTTCACCCAAGCCAGCCGGCCGAGCCCATCGTAACTGTATTGCTTGTTGAAGTTTTGGTTCAACCAATTCGTAATTGTCGCAACCTGGCCTGTTTTCCCCACGGATTGGCTTGGCAAGGTGTAACCGTATTCTAACCGGAGTCGGGCAGCCACGAGGATACCTGGCTCGATGGGGTCCCACAGGCCGACAGCTTGGCGCGTCATCAGTCCAGTCGCTAATTCATACTCATATTGCTCCCCTAATCGCGGCTGCTGTACGAGCGACATGGCCGTCAGCTGGCTAGCTGCGTTGTACTTGAGGTCTGCTGCATAGGCGTTGCCATCTACGTCCACGCCTGCTAGCCGACCCGCCACGTCAAAGTCGGGGTGAATGGTCCTCGCGGCCTCTCCCGGCATCCCATATTCCGTGGGATAGGTCGTGCTTGTCACACGATTCAGCGAATCGTATCCGTATGCGATGGTGAGGGGCAGCTGCCCCGCGGGCGTTACCGCTCTTGACGAAAGCCGACCGACTGCATCATAGGCGAAGTCTTCCGAGCTCACGAAATCGTTTGTCGCAAAGCTGCCGACCGAGATGTTCTGGACTCGTCTCAAGTCGCCCGATGTAACATAGGTGAAAGTTCGCGTGGGAGTCAGCCCGATGCCAGCATGAGGCGGGTAGCTTATGCTTTGAACTCGGTCGAGCGAGTCTGGCTCGGTTGAACCGTTCGGTACGTAGTTGTAATTGGTTTCCTGCCCTCGTGCATCCACGTGCGCCGTCAAATTCGATCGAACGTCATAAGAGAACAGGTCGCTCCAGAGTTGTGGCCCACCGTCTGGGTCTGGCAGCGTCCAATCTCGTTCAGACAATGCCTGCGCGCTGAGCCGACCGAGGCCGTCATACTTGAACACCCTTAGTCGATTGCCCTGGTCAACCCTCGTCAACTTGCCCTGCGCGTTGTAGCTGTATCTAGTCGCCACATTACCGCTTGAAGACACTTTCCCGTCAGTCGGATCGGCTTCCACGACCTCCACGAGACGTCCCAAGGCATCTGTCCGTGTCCAGCGCTCCCTTCCCCAGCCATCCACCGTTCGGACGCGGTCGCCGTCGCCCGTCACGCTGCTCGAAGAGCTCGGGGGCGGCAAGAAGAAGAAGCCGGTCTCGTCGCGCTCGTTGTAATACATGAAACTCTTGCTGACAATTGCACCGTAAGAGTCCTTGGTATCTGCTTCGGTGAGTCGGCCAAGATCGTCGTAAAGGTTATAGGTGCCTGCCTGTGACACGAACGTACCTATGAATGGCCGCGTCTCAAACACCACCCGCCGCATACCATCGAAGCGCCACTCGATGTTGGTAGTAATCGAACGCTCTGCATCGATCAGGCGCTCTTCACGGCGAACCTGCCCACGCCCGTTGAGCGATTTGCCTATCTGCAACGCGATGGCGCCTCCATCCGACAGCCGCGCTGTTGTTGTAATTTTGCGGTTTACATCATCGTAATCAGTGTTAATGGCCATGCCAGTTGGGTTGACGACAGTTTTCAACAGACGAAGCGTCGGAGCGTCATAGGTGAAATCAGTCCGGTTGCCGTCAGGTTCCCACTTTGCCACTGGTAAACCAGTATTGATGTCCCAATCAGTCTGATATGCAAGCGTAGTACCGCCGATGGTTAGAAACTGCGGGTAAGCATACTGACTCGCAGACGTATAAAGGATGGTGTTTTCCTGGGAGCCCAGCTGGTTGCCTCGTAGATTTCCCGTCACGTCGTACCCTCGCTGTTCCGTTACGGCACGACATCTTGCATCGGGCCTGCCGGCTGCGTCGATTGGATCATATCTTGGGTCAGCGCATGTCGTTACGGATGTGAGATTGCCGCGTATCGCAGTTGGGTAACCGTCATAGTGGTGCACAACGTCTGGGGTTGTTAATAGCGAGGTATCTTGCAAATCATATTCGTAAGTGGTTACTGAGACTCTTTCGCCATCCGTGTCAGTGCCGTCTGGATTGGGATTAAAGACTTCCACTTTCGTCGGCAGATTCAGGATGTAGCTGCTCAGATACGATAAATAGGTAAATTTTGTGTTGCGCAACCGCCGACCAAGCACACCAACGGCGTCCCTCTCAGTGATGGCCGTGACTTGATTGTAGTGATCACCATAGGTGAAATACGTCCTTTTGAACCTATTGCGCTCGTGCCATTCCTCGGTGTATTGAGGGCGCGGAGACTGGTAATGTTCCGGACTGTTATCAATTTCCCAGTAGGTGCTTTTGCCCCAAAGTGAAAAGAAATCCGGATTGGAGCCACCGCGGTCCCGAATCGCCTCGCCAGCCAGCAGGCCATCGTCCCACTGTGATTGGCCGTCCACTACATGCCTAATTACGCTCTGAACAAGGTGGCTCCCATCTGGATAATGGACTTCACTTATAAGGCCATACTCGTCATCTTCTATCACGCCGTATAGGGTCGTGGCTATTTGACCTGTATCGTTATATGTCCAGTCCTCGTAGAGTCCGGAGTACCTCGGCAATGCGGTGAGCGGGGCCGGCGGATACTCGAATGTTCGCTGGTATGTTATATCTCCCGGCCCGCTTACCCTTCCCTGGTCGTTGAGTCCCGTCGACTCCAGCATCATGCGTCGGCGCTCACTGACACTTCTGAGCACGCCGTAAGTCGTGTAGCCTCCAATCATCGAGTAGCCGTTCTGGGTACCTGGGTAATAAATTGCATCAAGCATCCACGGTCTCGGATTACGCACCTCCGCGCTATAACCAGACTTGACATCGAACGGTTGAGTAACGTCTAGATTTGCGTAGTGGAGGCGAACTACCGTGCGCGGGTCTCCCCCGCTCAAGCCGGGAGCGGTAATCGCGGTCAGCAGGGTTGGGTTGCTCGCGTCATAGTAGAACTGGACGGTCCGCCCTAAGGTGTCGCTGATTCGGTCGATTGCTGGCCCCGTATTGTTCCGATACGCGATGCTAATGTAGTTGCCGTGTTGATCAATAATGCGAGTTGGATACAGAGAACGCACGGGGTTGTCCGCAGGTCCGCGTGTCTCGAATGTAACAGTGGTTCCGTTTGGATAAAATACGGTGCCGTCACGTAGGGATCCGTCGAGGTCGCTAGTCACCTGATAATTAATGAACGTCCCATCTTGCGTATGAGCATAATAGATATCGTATTTGTCAAAGTGAAACGTGGTACCCGCGAATCGGTGCCGAGTGCCGTCTGCCTCGACAAACATCGGACCGCTGCTGCTTTTGACTATTCGGCCGAAGCCCATCGACCACCCTGGCGCAGGCCAATCCGCGTCGACATCGAAGAGAACCCTGTTTGGAGGGGCAAAGGTCCACAGGTCCGAGTTGTAGGTCAGCGCGAGACTGAGGCTCAGCCCACGCCCGGGCAGCGATAGAATCGGCGCGGACACCTGAAAGTTGCCGCTCTTCGCACCACTCGCAGGATCACTACTCAGGCCGTATCCAGTTCCCGCTTGTAGACCCTGAGCCGAAGTACCTACCGGACCTTTTCGACACGACTGGAGAAGATTGTTCGCGTCCTTGCAGCCATTCCGTGGGTCTGAGCCGCGCTCGTTGTGAGGGTCGAACGCAACTTGCACCACCGTCCTGTCCCAGCCCGATTCGCCATCGGGCCAAAGCAATGTTCCGCCTGCCGGGGGCTGCGCTCGGTCATTCCAGGCGAACGCTGCATTGGATTGTGGCGGTGCATTCGGATCAATAAGCACACCGTCGTTCACTGTTACAGTCGTTTGCGCCTGCTGGCCGGCGGCGGATGCCGTAATCGTATAGACACCAACGCCACCGGGACTAAACCTCCCATCTGCCCCGATCGATGTGTTGCCAGTGGCCGGAGATGCCATCCATTGTACAGCGACTCCTGCGACGGGCCGATTGTTCTGGTCGTACGCCGTTGCCACAAAGACAATCTTTTGACCGAGACGGATGGTCACATTCGCGGGAGCAACTTCCAACCGAGAGACCAGAGCGTTTCGACGCGTGGCCGTATTCGGAATGCTCAGGTCATCGGTCAGTCGAGCGCAACAGCAAAGCGCGAGCAGGCCGAAGAAGAAGCTTCTGGCGCTCGCAAGTGGGATTTTCCGCACGTTGTATTCTCCGCGTCCTGCCCCTCCCATGCCGCCATGTCCCGTCCAGCAGGCGCCATGCCAAGCCAGCGCTGAGCTAATCCTCGGAGAAGACTCGGTGGATTTTCAGAACGCACCCGGTGGTCGCCACGCACGAAGCTCAAAGATGCACTTCAAGTGCATTGTGCTGCGCAGCCGCCGTGCGCAATTGAGGCACGGACGCCCCGAGTATTCGGCATAGTGCGGGCACGGCGCGGCGAAAGAAGCTGCGCCGCTTTCGCTTTACCGAAGCAATGAGATCGTTATGCTTGGCTCTCGGCGTGCGCACGGACTCCCGAAGCCAGAGCACATCGGGCACCCCGGCCCTCCACCTTATCGCTCGAGGCACAAGTGTCGGTCAGCTCAGTTGCGACCCAAGCTCGGGTGTCCAGACAGTCGGACTAGAAATCATGGTTGCCCACAACGCCCTGCTTGCGATCCGGGGTAGCCGATTAATCGATCTGAAGACGGTGGTGCGATCCGGCGCGCCCCGTTAGATCGGTTACATCGGTTACCGAAGACAGCGTTTGGAGGTCACAGCGTTTGCAGGATCGGGATAGGGGGTAGCGGTTTGTCCCCTACGCCCCTCCCACACCACCGGACGTACGGGTCCGTATCCGGCGGTTCGGAAAGTTGAGGTCAGCTGGCAAGTCTCGCGACTCCCATCGCGTCGTAGTAGCTATTTGGCAGGGTGATGTTGAACGCCCTGTGGCTGGCCGTTCTCCACCAGCATCTCGCATAGGCGGCGGCCTGTGCGGCTGGGTGGCTCGGGGTGCCCCGAGCCCGCAGCTCACGATAGACCGTCCTCCCACGCTTTCACTGTTTGAGTTGGACCATCCTCAATCGGTGACGGATCCATGTATCAAGGTCTCGGAATACGCTCGGTGTTTCTGCCAGGCGGAAGTACTCCCTCCATCCCCGCAGGTAGTTCCGAAGCTCCGCGATGACTTGTTCAATGCTCCGGCCTCCGCTCCGATGCGTAATCTGTCGGACGCGCTCCTTCATCGTTTTCAGGGCTTGAGGCGCAATACGCCGAATGATGCGCTCACCCAGGTGCCAGAAACTAAATCCTAGGAATTTGCGTTCTTCCGGCCGCGCCACCGCGCTCTTCGCCTCGTTGACCTTGAGCCGGAGTTTCCCCAACTGGCCCCGCAGGAATTGCATCGCATCCTCTCCCGCTCGCTGTGACTTGACATACACGTTTAGATCATCAGCGTAGCGGCAAAATGAGAGCCCGCGTCTCTCCAACTCCTTGTCACTTCGTCGAGAAGCACGTTCGCGATCAGCGGTGAGAGTGGGCCCCCTTGGGGTGTCCCCTCGTACCGCTCATCGCCACGCCGTTGACCATGATGCCGGCCTGCAGGTAGCGACGGACGAGCCCCAGCATCCTCTTGTCCGAGATTCGCTTGGCCAGCCTTCCCATTGTCACATCGTGGTTGACCCGGTCGAAAAATTTCTCGAGATCGAGATCAACCACTACTCATTTCCCTTCCTGGATGTACCGCTGTGCCGCGCACACCGCTTGATGTGCGCTGCCTCCAGGTCGGAAACCGTAGCTGTGCTCCGAGAAGGTCGGATCGAACATCGGTTGTAGCACTTGCAGGATGCTCTGCTGGACAAACCGATCGAGCGCTGAAGGAATCCCAAGCTTTCGGACTCCTCCCCCATTCTTCGGTATCTCCACTTCTCGCACCGGCTTGGGCTGGTAGGTGCCATTGAGCAGTTGAGCCCTGACACCTTCCCAGTTTTCCACCAGGTACTTTGGCAGCTCGTCGACGGTCATCCCATCAACGCTGGGGCTGCCCTTGTTCTGCCTCACTCGCTTCAACGCCGCCTTGACGTTGCCGCCCTCGACTACCTTTTCCATCAAGGCAGTCGTTCCTGAGCCTCCCTCTCCGTTCGTCGCCGTCGGTGCTTCGCCGCTCCGTTTCGGAGGTCGGGCTTCACCCTCGCCTCTTAGCGGGAGATCCATCTGCTCGGACTTCTGGCGCCTGGCACCTTCGAGATTCACGGCCCAAGCCGGAGGGGCCTCCGCATCACGACAGAGACAATCCAGGCTGTGTTGGATCGCCTCCGCTCGGAGGACGAAGCGAAAGGCACGTTCTCAACGTCAAGCGTTACCTTAATGACGATATCCAGGTGCGCGCCGGGCTCAACGATGCCTGGAAGATCCGCGTGGGCGAACCGGATGATTTCACGTTCCAGAGGACTTGTTATTACATGCTCGGCGTAGCGGCCTCACCGACCGTCGAAACTGGCTCGCGGCGCAATATAAGCGCGCCGGCCCGGCGAGCCGCACGCGACGCGATTCCTGTTGACACCGCAGTATCCGGGGCAGAGATTGGGGCGATGCCTGCACAATCAGTCAATGCGTTACAGCGCAACCGGCGGGTCGAACATTTTGGCCCTGAAATCGCTGCAGTGGCACTGCTGGGAATACTCGCCTGTCAGACGCGGCCGCCGGGCTCAGCAACATTGTCGCCTCCCGACACGGCAAGGCAAACTCGCGAAATCCTCGAGGGCTACACTGCCGATCGCGACTTCAAGAACGATTATCGTTTCATCGGCCTGACCATTCACGACGATCGGTAGCGGGCGACCTACGGCACTGGTTTTCTGGTCGGCTGTAAACAAGTCGTGCTGACCGCTGGGCATAACCTGAATCCGAATCCGCGAGCACAGGATTTCCGCTTTTTCCCCGCCGACGTGGATGGCATCTCCTATGCTGGCGCGGAAATTCGCCTTCACCCTAATTACGCTGCTCAAACCAATTACGACCTCGCGCTCGTCAAGCTCGGCGCTGCGCTGCCCGATCGGTATAGCGAGCGACTGCCTTGGATCGATACCTGGGGAGAACCTGCCCACGTGGCCGAACCGCTGGTCGATCAGGGCGCGGCCACGGTGCGCTGGTTGATTATGGGTTACGGATTTAACAAGCCACTTGCCAGTGGAGGAACTTTCGGCGTTCTGCGCTGGGGGTACGCCAAGCCAGATGGGCTGGTGCGCGCCAAGGTTCCAGACGCTCCAGATAATCAAAAGAACATGTTTTGGATTGAACCGGGTATCAAGAAACATCTCATATTAACTCACGACAGTGGAGGGCCGCTTCTGTATCCGTATGCGTGCCACCCGGACCTGATTGCGGGCCTGGCCATCGGTGAGAACTACGGAAAAGTAAAGCAGCCGAACGCCGTATACGCGCGGCTGTGGGACAGCCGAGACTGGCTCAACCAAAACATCAACGCGCTGTGCGGCGCCGATGTGGTTCCCCCCAGTCGAGGCGGAGGAGCTCAAGGCGCCGTTCAGACGGGCTCGGATGGACAGTTCGTCGATCCCAACGTATGCGACGATTGCGCGGCCGCCAGTTGTGGCGATGAATGCGATTACATACCAGACCATTGTGGAGACTATTTGGGTTGCGGCTCCTGCCCCTCGGCACCCTCGCCACGATGCGGCGATGGTTTATGTAACGGCGACGAGCTATGCCTCGATTGTCCGGAGGACTGCGGCTTGTGCTTCCAACCATCCTGCCCCGAGGCGACGAGCGGGCGCGGTGAAGCATGCTTCATCGTCGACGATGGCTGTGGACAGCCGCTGTTCTGCGGCGCTTGCCCGTCGAGCGGCTGCATCGCCGCTTCTTGTGAAGACCGATCCGGAACCATTTACGATGGTTGCGACGGCATCAGGTATTGCGGTGGCGGTGACAAAACAGACGGCGGTATCGGGACCACAGGCGACTGACAATCCGCGGTAGTAATCTGGCAGCTCAGCGCCCTTCCCCACCCGGGAGTATCGTTGGTTATCACGAGGCGACCGGTACGGCCATGCCAGGGCCGATGAGGATGAGGCCGGCGGGCTCTAACCTGTTCGTTTCCGGTGAGGGCGTCCACAACCAGAGTTCTTCGGCATGAAGGCAGGCTCCTGATAAACGGGTGCGCGACTTGCCCAGTCCGCCAGACGAAGACTACCTCGGGACGAGGGAAATTGGCTTGCAGGATCTTGACTCGCTCGCGAATCGCTCGAGCTTCGACTGTGCAATCAATGATAAAGGGCAGGTAGTGGGAAACACATCTATCGGAACGTCCGGCGCGGAAGAGGCTTTCCGCCGGCCGATGATGACAATGGCGCACCGATGCGATCACTTGAGGTTGAGGCCCGCCAGATCCAAGAGGCCAAGTTGGATCGCCCGGAACAAAAACGGCCCTGAAACGGGAGGCACGGATATGAAACCTCGGCGCGGTCTCCGCTGGGTGAGCTTGTTTTGCCACTGGGTGAACGCCTTGGCCATTTGCAGATCATGCTCGCACCACCCCAAGGAGTACCCGATTACGGAGGAGGGAAAGCTGTTCACCGAGTTGGATCGCTCTGCGCAGAACAGTGCGCCCCCGGTCGGTCGAAGCGTCACCGGAGAGCGGATCGCGCGCGCCCGATCCGACGCCCAGGGGCGTGGAGATCTGCCCCGGTCCGGCCGGTGCGAAGGAATGGCCGCATGCCGCTTACCACCCGGGCACTGGACTGCTTCTACACCCCGTGGTCGACACCTGCGGCACGTTTAAGCTCAGCCACCCAGAATTCGTGGAGAGCATGTCTTATTGGGGCGGTGATGAAGGTGAGGAAGATCAAATCGGGAAACCCGGTGCAGCGGTGCGGAGCTGGTGGGCAAGGCATGCGGTGGAAGCCGCCTGCCGGACCTCATTGAGAGTGGGGTGGAGGCGCGAACACGGCCTCGAACGCGCAGGTGTGCTTTGGCTTCGCGAGGCCAGCTGACTGCCCAGGCTTCCGGCTCACATCGAAAGCTCGAGCTGAGGCGGCGCCTGAGCGACGGGAGAGGGTGGACGTGGCGCCAGCAGCCGCATGTTCCGCAGCACTTCTTCGGCAACCCGGCGGCTCGTCACCACAGCCTGTACCCTGCGCCTGCCGCCACAACAACTTCGTGGTATGTCCCGGGTTCATCGGAGCGGTTCTTCGGGTGATTGGTGGCACTATCGCCGCCTGATCCGTTCGGCCCGCATTGCGGACTCAGCGCCGTCGTGACTGGCGCCCGTTTATCCCATGACGACGAAATGGCGTTGGCAGGCTGTGCGCGAACGTTTACCCCTAGGAATAGAACAGCAACAGCTAGGCAATCGGCTTTCACGCATCTCCCCTCCTCGATTTGAGTTGCCTCCGAAGCGATGGTGCTAGCGTTGGATGGGCGGAGGCTGGGAGCGCACCGTAGGCCAGAGGTTTGCAACCACTTTCCGTCAAGGAGATACGTACGTTTAGTCCTGCGGAGCGACCTTCACACCATGTCCGTCAGATCAGACCTTCGGCATTAGCAGGATGTTGAAAAAGTAAGGGCAGAGGATCGACACCCGCACGGACCTATGATCTCTTCCGCGCCAGGGAGGATGAATGCGCGGAAAGCCAACGAAGCAATCGACGATGCTGAGCTTGCGGACACCGGAGGAGCGGATTCCAGCGGATCACCCGCTGCGGCGGATCAAGGACATGGCAGATGCAGCGCTGGCGGCGCTCTCGCCGACGTTCGAGAAAATGTACAGCGGGATGGGCCGACCCTCCATCCCGCCGGAGCAACTGCTCAAGTCGAGCTTGCTGATGGCCTTCTACTCGGTGCGCAGCGAGCGTCTGTTTTGCGAGCAGCTCGACTACAACCTGCTCTTCCGGTGGTTTTTGGACATGGGCATCGAGGAGCCAAGCTTCGACCACAGCACCTTCTCCGCCAATCGGCAGCGACTGTTGGAGCATGACGTCGCCAAGCAATTCTTTGTGGCCATCGTGGAACAAGCCCGCAAGGCCGGGTTGATGAGCAATGAGCACTTCACGGTAGACGGCACGCTGATTGAGGCCTGGGCTTCGCTGAAGAGTTTTCGAGCGAAGGAGGAGAAGAAGCGACCTCCACCGGATGACCCAGGCAATCCGACCGTCAATTTCAAAGGAGAGAAGCGCAGCAACGAGACACACGAGTCGAAGACGGACCCGGATGCGCGCTTAGCTCGAAAAGGCAACGGCAAGGAGGCGAAGCTGAGCTATTCGGCGAATGCGTTGATGGAGAATCGCCATGGGCTGTTGGTGGACTTCCGTATCGATTCGGCCGATGGAGAAGCGGAACGGCGGTCGGGGGTGGGCATGTTGTACGAGTCGGTTCCGGGGAAAAACCGCATCACCGTCGCTGGCGACAAGGGATATGACACGCGGGACTTCGTGGAAGACTGCCGCCAGCTGAATGCCACGCCTCACGTGGCACAGAATGAGTATCCAGGGCGGAGTTCAGCCCTGGACGGCCGAACGCTGCGACACCAGGGCTATCGGATAAGCCAACGAGTACGCAAACGTGTCGAAGAGATTTTCGGCTGGGTCAAAACCGTCGGCGGGCTTCGACGAACGCGCTACCGAGGGCGAGCACGAACGCAGCTGGCGGCGTACTTCGTCGGAGCGGCATACAACCTGATGAGGATGGCGAAGCTGCTGCCTGCGATGTAAGCGAAGAGACTGCGGCTGTTCCGCCGGAGCAAGCGGGAAGATGAAAACAAGAATCGCCGGGCGAGGAGGAGAAACAAAACCCCAACCCTTACTTGTTCAACACCCTGTTAGGGCTTGATTCACGGCTGCGTTTGGGAAATGGAATCGACTGGCGGGTGGAGCTCGGCGTGCGCGGTCCGTCAGAGGCTAGATTGACGCGCAGTGAGAGTGAGAGTATGACGCTCGTGTCTCTTAAAGGAGGGGGTTCCAATGCAGAGCCGAGCTCTGTTCGCGTTTGCGATGTCAGTGTTATTGCTATCGAGTTTGGCCGGAGCGCAGAACACCACCGACGTTGACGTTCCGGGCAATCTCACCATGAGGAATTCCACAGCAACGCAAGGGAACATTCTGAAGGCGGGCGTTCCCTTCATCCATAACTACGGCGTGAGCAATACGTTTGTTGGTAGCAATGCAGGCAATTTTACAATGCTCGGAAGCAGCAACACCGCCAGCGGGGTGGCTGCGCTTTCCAGCAACATTGGCGGTAATGCCAACACTGCCACCGGAAACCAAGCGCTCGTAAGCAACACCAATGGCAACAACAACACCGCTACCGGCGACAGTTCGCTCCGCAGCAACGGTACGGGCCACGACAACACTGCCAGCGGAAACAATGCACTCTATTTCAACACCACCGGCAACAACAATACTGCCACCGGGAGCCAGGCGCTCTTAAGCAACACCGGCGATGACAACACCGCCAGTGGGTTCCAGGCGCTCTACAACAACGCCGACGGCCTTTACAACACCGCCAGCGGGTCTGGCGCGCTCTTCGGTAACATCGCAGGCTTCCACAACACCGCCACGGGGTTCCAGGCGCTCTACAGCAACACTGGTGCTGGTGGCAATACTGCCGCCGGGAGCGAGGCGCTCTATAGCAACACGGATGGCAACTACAACACCGCCACCGGGCTCGGTGCACTCGCCAGCAACATCAGCGGCAACCACAATACCGCCAACGGCGCCTTTGCGCTCGTCCGTAACATTAAAGGCAGCTCCAACACCGCCAGCGGATACAGTGCACTCACCAGCAACACCGGCGACAACAATACCGCCAATGGGGCCAATGCGCTGTTCAACAATACTACCGGCACCCTTAACACCGCCAGTGGAGTCAATGCGCTCTACGGCAACGTTACCGGCATCAATAACACTGCGACCGGGGCCTATGCTCTGAGCAACACCATCGCCCGCAACAACACGGCAAACGGTACCAACGCATTACGAAACAATTTAGCTGGCCTCGACAACACAGCCATGGGGTACAATGCGCTCTCTGGTGTCGGTAGCGGCGACCACAACACTGCGATTGGGAGCGGAGCGCTCTCCGCCGATAGCGGTGCCGATAGCAACACGGCTGTCGGATACCTCGCGCTCTCTAGTGCGACCGCAGGCTTCAACACCGCGGTCGGATCCCAGGCGCTTCTGCACAACGTCATAGGGGTAGAGAACGTCGCTGTCGGGTACCTGGCTCTTTCAAGCAACGTAACCGGGGGCGGTAGCGTCGCCGTTGGGGAAGGCGCGCTCTATCTCAACAGCGGCGACGACAACACCGCAATCGGTCAGAATGCTCTTTTCAACAACGTTGGCGGCTACAACAACACGGCGATTGGGGCCGCCGCCGATGTTTCCGCGGGCAATTTAATCAACGCGACGGCCATCGGCGCAAACGCCCGCGTCAATGCCAGTAACAAAATCCGTTTGGGCGACGGCGCAGTCACTGTCATCGAAGCCCACGCGGGGCTCACTGTCGTCTCCGACCGAAACGAAAAGGAAAACTTTCTGCCAGTAGAAGGAGAAGAGGTGCTCGCCAAAATCGAAGAGCTGAGCCTCACCAGCTGGAACTTCATCGGCCAAGACCCGAAGCAGTTTCGGCACTATGGTCCCATGGCTCAGGAGTTCTTCGCCGCCTTCGGCCACGATGGCATCGGAACCATCGGCGCCGAGACGACCATCACCTCGACGGACATCGATGGCGTCTTGATGGTCGCGGCGCAGACGTTGGCGAAGCGCACGGTGAAACAGGAAAAGCATGCCATAAAACAGATCAAGGAGATCGAGGCCCTGCGAGCGGAGAACGCGGAGCTTAAAGCGCGCCTGGAGACTCTGGAACGCAAACTGGGCGGCATCACCTTGACCAAGGCAGAATAGTCTTGAAAACGGTGACTACAGCGCCCGAATTCCAGCACCTAGAACTTCCCTTACTCGATCATCCCTCGGCCGTTCGCGCGCCCGATGCCTTCTGAATTGCCGCCTACTATCACCACGACCGAACCCATCTTGCGCTCGCCAAGGAGACTCCCGCTCGGCGCTGCTCCTTGGCGCCACCCCAAGCATACACTGCCGTCGTGGGCCTACCTCGACTTGGCGGGCTGCATCATCGCTACGACGTTGCGGCGTGAGTCCCCGCATAGGTCGCCAACTGAACTTGTCCAGTTCCGGGCGCCGGGAAGAGTGAATCATCAACGACGATCTCGTCTGCCCGGTGTTGGAAAGACTCATTGACATCTTTCAACCGACGACGCGAAGCGACGTCAACGGTCATTGCTGGCCATCTTCGGCCGCCACCGGGATCTGCCGTGCTGGAATTCGCATGCGCCCCTTTGTGCCGCGTGCCGTCGGCTCGCTTGCCCGGCCCGATAATGGCGAGACACAACTTTCCTCCGCAACCACGTTACCTGGGCTTGTGACTTCGTGCAGACGTTCGACGTGCTCTTCCGCCCGATCTTCGTCCTGTTCTTTCTCGATCTGAAGAGACGGAGAATCGTGCATGTTGCGGTCACCCGGGCGCCTTCCGACGACTGGTGTGCGCAGCAGGCGCGAAACGCAAGGCTCGAAATCCGGCCCGAACTGCTTGTCGTCGATCGTGACGCCAAGTTAGGTGCTCGGTTCGCGTACCTGTTCGAAGCCGTCGGCACCAAGGTCGTTCGCAGTGTGGTCCGGACCCCGAACGTGAACTCCTTCGCCGAGCGCTTTGTCGGCGCCCTCCGGCGCGAACTGCTCGACCATATCCTCGTGCTTAGCGAGGGCTATCTTCTGCGCCTCGTCGCAGAGTACGCTCGTTTCTACAACGAGGCTTGGCCGCACCAGGGTCTCCGGCAGGAATACCCCTTGCCTTGAATGCCCGAGGCTAACGGTCGTGTCATGGCTATCCCAGTCCTCAATGGCCTGCATCACGACTACCGAAGGGCGGCGTGACCACCCCGGAGCCAGGCCCATCGGCGCCGCGACCACCAATCCGGCGGTGACGCTCGTACGACTGTTAACGGTCACCGAGCCGTGTCTTGGTTCAGACCGGAAATGGAGCGCGTTTTTGATAAGTAGACTATTCGGCCCCTACGGGATGACCATGCAGGAGGCTTTGAAACCGAATCGGTGGCGTCCAGCGGAGGCGCCTGTGCCGGAGAAGGCTTCATAGGAGCCGGCGAGAACGTCGAGGAGGCCTTCCTGCCAGTAGTACCCGGTAAACACCTGTTGAGACGCTGGGTCGGTGGAGCCACCAGCGGACCGGATGAACATCATCTCGTTCGAGACGTTGTTGTAGAAGCCCCGGATCGGGTCTCCGTACACCGTACCCGCGAGATTACCGCCCCCATCGACTGATATATGGAGCGTCCCGCCGAACCCATTCCCATCGAAGTCCCAGTCGTATAAGGCGGTGCAGCGCAGGTCATCCGCCATCGCTGGGATGGGGAGTGCGGTGGCTGCGACAAGTGCAATTAGCACCGTCACAAGCCCCAACGACTTGTGGCTTACGTTTTTCCAGTTCACGATACACCTCGTTGCTTGAGATACACTTCTTAAGCATGTCTCACCAGCCGACCGCCCGTCTTCACCAGCCGCTGCTGCAAGCTCGTCAGCGACCACTTCCCCATCCTCTTCGGCAACGCTAACCGTCGACCAATGCATTGGTCCCCTCCCATTGCGCAAACCGTCTATCATCTATGACAATTCTGAATTGTCGTCCCATTCGACTGACACGAATAGCCTCAATCTTGACCGAGCCTTAGCACGAGCTTAAGAAGGTTGCAATCCACGCGCCAATCAATGGTCGCCATGCTGGGCTCGTAAACCGCGTTCCACACTCGCTGCGTCGGCTAGGGCTCGCTGGGGTGCTACGGCTTGCGCTGTAGCATGGCACGTACACGTTGCAGTTGCACTGTCGCAGGTAAAGGGAGCGTGTCTACACATTTTCTGAGGCGGCTGTCGTTTGCAAAAATCCTGTCCCGAGACTGGACGATCGCCCAGCGGCGTGCGAGCCAAGAAGGTAATGTCCCTCGTACTAGCTCTGTTGGGCGCGCTCCGTGCGTCGCTCAGAACCCGCACTGACCTCGTGCTCGAGAACCTCGCGCTGTGGCAACAACTCGTCCTGCTTCGCCGCCGATCGAAGCGACCGCAATTCGGGCGCCTCGATCGTCTCTTCTGGGTGTGGCTCTCCTACCGGTGGGCTCGGTGGCGCGAGGCGCTCCATGTCGTTCGTCCCCAGACCGTGATTCGCTGGCACCGGCAAGGCTTCCGCGCTTTCTGGACCTGGACGTCACGCCGCGGGCGGGTGGGTCGACCAATGGTCAATTCCGAGCTTGCGAATCTTGTGCGCACCACGGCGATCGCCAATCCGCTTTGGGGCTCGCCACCCATTCACGGCGAGTTGCTCAAGCTGGGATTCGAGCGTTCTGTGTCCCCTGGCCACACCGGAGATCCAAGCTTTGAAGCTTGGCCCCGTGTTTTCGACATCTGCGTTTGAACGAGGGCTCAAGGCCGTTTTGCGGCCGAAGAAGAAGGCGGTGGGCCGACAACGCCCTTCTCCTTCAATCGAGAAGAAAGATGCACCATGAATGAGCGCGCATGAGTCAGAACCGTCTCGGCGTCTTCTTTTTCAACGTTCTCAAGCCGGGCGTGCGCCATTGGATCTCGCCACTTGTCTTTAAAATATTTGAATTCCTTGGCCCCATCTCTCAGGAATGCTTGGCGCTCAAGAACTTTCTTCGCCATACGTCGCTGCCGCTGCCCAGCGACCTTGGGTTTCGGACTTAGGAGGGCAGCGATCTTGGCTTCAATCTGCCTAACTGCTGTGCCCCACGTCGTGGTGGCAGGTCGCCACTTGACCTTAACGTTTCTCGCCAACTCCCTGAGCGCTGGTTCTAGCGCGCAGATCGCATGGTAAATGGCCGAGCCGTACCTCCCGGCAGCATAACAATTGCCAGCCTCCCAAATGTCGGCGGCGGCGGACGGGAATGCCCACGCCACCCTCGGCCCGAATTTTGCCTCTTGGTTAAACCACCTTGCATCCTCTGGCGGAATGAACATGAATAATCGAGATTTCAGTTCGACATTGATTGCGTTCGCTAGTGTGATCTCTAAATGTGCTGTGTGGCGGCAGCTTTCGGATTCACGTAAGCATGTAAGAAGGACATCAACATTACTGAGTACACTGGGGGGAAGATCAATTGCTACGCATTCCGCACGAAGCTTGGGCAAGCCTTCTTGCAGTCCTTTTATTAATTCAGGGTCGATCTGCGATTCTTGGGTGGAAGCTGAATTGATGTAGTCGGCACATTGCTGAATCTCGGACAGCAAGCCAAGCAACGTTGCCGGATAGAATCGCTTCATGTCGGGCAGGCTCACCAGCTCGTGAGCGCCGGGGAGCCCAGCACCTCCTTCGGGTTACGTCAAGTATAACATCGCCACTGCTTTCCAGGCTCCGCTTGGCTCGAGACTTTTCTTGCCGTTCGTGCGACATTGACACGGAGGGGAAGCTGATGCCTAAGGTTGACACTGACGTCGGAGCGCTGGTTGGCCAGATCAAAAGCATCCGTTCGATGAGCACCGTCGATGACGGCGGAGGGGAGCTGGTCCGGCGAGCTCCAATCACTCGGCCTGCGTTCGTTCCCCTGCCACTGCGGCACGCGGATTGGAGAGGGAAGCTGCGCATCGAAATTCGGGAAGGACGAGTCCTCGAGTTGCAGCGCCGCCCGGTCCGTTTTTGCCTCCCGAAACCCCCCTCTGCCAATCAAGACAACTATTCAACGATCTGGACCCCGGATGAACTAAGGTGCTAGCTGGCATTTCGGCACGCTAATTGCTAGATACTCCATCATGAGCTGGGCGCCTGCAAATGAAAGATTAGAGGTAGCGAGACGGTTCCGAAACGCCGCGGATGAGTTGGTCCACGCCGTCGAGTGCTTGGATGGCACTTCGGCATCAGAGCGAAGGCTGATCGAGGCGAAAACCAATCTCCGCGAGATTGAAGGCAGGGTAATAGCCGTAATTCTCTCCGGCGAGGGCTCTACTTCTTCTGTCGACCCTTTCGCCGAAACTTCGGCGCCTGAAGACTGAGGTACTTTCGTACGTACGTGTCCAGCAACTTGCCGAGCGCGTCTTCCGTGTAGTCGTAAACAGCCTTACGCCGTAGCTTCTGCATGCAAGTGCGCAGCAGTTCGGCTGGGCAAACGACGATGAGCTTCCCATGTTTGTCAAACAGTTCTTTGACCCAGTCTCGGTCATGCTGGCTCAACCCGACATTTGCGCCCCGAGTAACAATCATCACAAAGTTTCCGTATTCGGGAACAGCGTAGCTGAGTGCCTGTCTGAAATCATCGTTCCCGAGCTCCGCATAGTTCTTGACCTCGAATATTACTTGGCGAGCTTTGTAGTCATCGTAGATGCGCTTCCAAAGTCCCTCGGTTGCAATATTAGTTGCAACCAAGTCTCTCTGCTGAAGTCCGTCAGGATTTGGCTGAAGCTCCGCATTTGTTAACTTACCGCTGAAGAGAATTTTTACGGTCCGCCATACCCAACTCTCAAACTCTCTGCATTCTGCCTTCCCGGGCTCGATATTTGAAAGTTGCGTTACAATTTTTCCAATACTCCTCATACGTTGATCTTTGAGCACCCCGCACTTTGGAGCCTGGTAGTCATCTGGTATCTGGATCAAAACGCTTTCCTGGGTTTCGCTCGCACGCACTTCGAGAGCTTTCCAATAGCAGGGGTGTACGACGGTCACTTGGTCAGAGGAAATGTGCTGGTCACTACTGGCTCCGTCGTGGCAAAACATGAACCGGTCAGTGCCAAGATCGTGAAGACCGAGGAATCCTACGCTGAAGAGTGCGCTGAATACTTCCCGTCCGGATCCCAGGATCGGGAAGTCACGCGCGCCCAACTCGGTGTAATCACTCCGAGCGACCGCTTCGTCGAGAACCGCTATCACCTCCGCATGTGTTCGCTTAGCGGGTTGATCGCGAAATAGGTCGACACAAAGGCGAAGGCCAGGAAATACATCATCATATTCTTTGAATAGGTCGTCAAGACGTTCCACCGAGATGCGCTTGGCAGATCCCTCAATATCTGCATCGATGATACTCTCACGCCTGGCGCGGCTTGCCATAACAAAGGCGCTGTTCAGCAAAACCAAAATGTCGCGCGGCCGATATAGTGTATAGCCAAGGCATTTTCTAAAGCCGCCCATGCCTTGGAGCGATTGCTGTGCAAACCGGTTCCAGATGCGCGTGTTGTTTTCGATGTTCAATGAAAATGCATGCCGAAGACGAGTCGCGACGAGCTCCAATAGAGATGACTCCTCCCATTGGAGGCGAAGAGTTTCCTGTTCTATATGTCTTGAAAAGTCTCCGTCGAACTGCGCGAGGGACCTGAACATATTGTCGCGTATGAACAGAAGACCGTGGATTCCAGTTCTCCTTTCTGCAAGGTCTGCTACCGCCGCTGCGAGTCCGCCGAGGACCGCAGTCGACACCTGGCTTGGATCCCATCCTTCATCCAATCCGTCGTAGAGAACTATGGTCCGCATTTTCAACTCTGAGAGCGCATTTGTAACCCAATGCGCAAGCGCCTCGACTTGATAGCGGTTTGCCAAGACGCCTGGGAGTGCCTCAATCCGGTTTTCACCCGATCCTCGCGCCAGTCTTAAGATCTCGACGCAGCGACCCGGCCCTCGGACGTCGGTGATACTACGATGGTTCGCGAGGTAGTCTTGGATGCTCTTCAGCGCGTCTAGCCTTGGTGCGCCTGATTTTTGGCTCAGCGATGCAGCAACTCCCATGAGTAGGTGGGCACGCCAGAGAACACGATATACGGCCCGAGCACTCTTGTACGTTGGTATCAAGCCGTTGAGCGCCTGGATCAGCGCCAACGTCTCGTGCTCCTCCGGCTTCTGGGCCAGCAGAATGGTACGTGCATCGGCTCGGAAGAATTCGGACACTTTTGTGTAAAGAGCGCTCTTGCCGGCTCTTCGCCGCCCGACAACGAAATTAAAGCTCGTGCTTTCAACGAGGGCGGAGTAATCAACGGTTTTTACGAATGCCGCGCGGAGCATCTTCTCGTCAGTCTCCGCTCGACTTGACCCAAGGATATTGCCAACCCTAGATAGACTTGCGCCTTCCGTTCCCATCGTTCTCCTTCGAGGGTCGAGAAATGCCGCTTGTTGATGACTACGAGTAACAGCCCACAATGCTCTGCAGGCAACAGCGAACTTCGGATAGGAGTACTATTCCGGGAAGCAGCATTTCTAGAAGCTGGGGTTCCGGCAAGAAGTTTACCCCTAGCGCTGCGCACATCGGATTTTGTGGCTGGCTTTCACCTTCCTATTTGACTGACTATCTCCCTCCTCTTCTGGTGCTGCTGCCTCTACTGATGCTGCCTTCTCCGGAGACGCAGCCCATCGGCTTTATGTTGCCCGATCCGTTAGTGGGAATGGTCATCCGTTTCGGGCGGTAGGAGCTTGAGGTGAGCCTTGGGAATGGCGCGGTCCAACAGCCGCTGGAACTGCCCCCAGTTTGTCGATGCTCGCATCAACGTCGTGACGCTGGCGAGATGGCTGGTCAGATGAGGGTGTCCGACATCCTCAGTCAGCAACTGGTGGTGCTTATATCGTCGGCGGCCACATTCATCGATCGGATTTCTCGCACGGAGCTCCCCCAGAACACCCGCAGGTAGGCGCTCGTAAACAATCTGATTCGTAAGCTTGCCGGCAACACGAGGACCCCGAGCGGGCGAGATCTTGTTGTAATTCCACCTTCGAAGTCGAAATAATTCTTTGTAAAACGTATCTGGGAAGCGTTTGGTCCAGGGCAGAAGCTCCTTCGCAATATACGCCTCAAGAAGCTTGTGGAGGGCGTCACGATCCCGATCTCTTTGATATCCGCTGGCTTCATCAACTAAGGCTATGATTCCGACCCGCGAGAAAGCCCGCACAAGGAGATCGCATTTCTCCGCAATATGCGATTGCTGTGATTGAAGGGTCCCCGCATCGCGAGCCTGCAAGACGGCCTCGCAGAATTCAGGCAGAATTGTGGCCTCATATCCGAGGGCATGAACACCTTTTGTGCGAAATCGGATTGGATAATCGATCACTGCCTGCAGTTCCTTCGATACGTAGGGTCTTATCGTCTTACCTGCGGCGAAATTCGCCAATCGATTGCCGCCGAGCCTCGGATTACTTCCGGTCTGCATCCCGAGAGTTCGTATCATCTGCGTTTGAGACAGGACTCGTCTGCCATCCTCGAGCACGTAGCAGCCAATCTCGGAGCCAGCGATTCGGAGAGTGCCCTCGTGGGTTGCTTTCGGCAAGCGGGGATAGATCGGGGCGTGGCCTTTCCAGCGTGTTTCGGCAGCCAACCTTGAAATCTCGCTGCGCGCCTCGGGCGAGAGCTTTTTGGCCCTGGCGCGTCCACCAACTTCGCCACCCCGACGTCCTAATTCGGTGGCAGCTAGATCCTTAGATTCGCTCATCTTGCCTATGTACATCTTTGATGCATGTGCGGTCAAGCATATAAATGCGTACCCGCTCAGGCACAGAAACGCTAGTCACTGAAATCCAGGGGTTGCCCAACGGCCACGCATCGGCTAATTGAGCTGCTCCGCTCGGTTACTTCGACGTCTAGATGGCGGTCGGCCAGTGACGCGGATTGCGTCGTAGGTCGCTGGCGGCCCCCGCGGAAGGCCTCGCGCTCGCGGCCTCACGGCGATGCTGGTTCGGTCGGAGGCAGCGCGGTTCGCCGCCTTCTGAGGACAATGCTGCGCACGCGGGCGTAGGCTCCCGCTCGCTTATCGAGTGTTGGACCACCGAATTGCATACCCAAAGTATTCGCTCTAGTATTCACTGTTGTATGACTAGAAGCAAGACGAAGATCGCCATCAGTCTGGACCCCGAGGTGCTCCAGTTGCTCGACCAAAAGGTGAGGAAGATCAAAGCGGGAAACCCGGTGCTGCGGCGGAGCTGGCGGGCAAGGCATGCGGTGGAAGCCGCCTGCCGCTCCTCATTGAGAGGGGGGTGGGAACGCGAACACCGCCTCGAACGCGCAGGTGTGCTTTGGCTTCGCGAGGCCAGCTGACTGCCCAGGCTTCCGGCTCACATCGAAAGCTCGAGCTGAGGCGGCGCCTGAGCGACGGGAGAGGGTGGACGTGGCGCCAGCCG
>Ga0207684_10000276_pt1 | contig 75551 bp, 73 predicted proteins | sample KBSK5501metaG_FD_184342 | JGI IMG/M metagenome (GOLD analysis project Ga0207684, IMG submission 184342) | Corn, switchgrass and miscanthus rhizosphere microbial communities from Kellogg Biological Station, Michigan, USA - KBS K5-50-1 metaG... | ecosystem: Host-associated > Plants > Roots >...
GGATATCAGGCGCCTCCTCGCCTCAATTATTGTCGTGCGCAATCTGCAACAAGGCGAGCTGTCACCCGGTGAAGTAAGAGTGATTGGCCATCTCCATTCTCAATTTCAAACGGCACTTCACCGGCTGCATTCGCGCTCGCGCGAACGGGCCGTACAAGTAGCCCTTGAACAATTCATGCGCCGACTCCCGTTACCAACAGTTCTGTTGCGATGGAATTTGAGATTGGCTTATCGAAATCAAGCTGGAGCCGAGTCTTGTGCAGTATGGCAACGGGGGCCGTTGGGGGCGCGCTTTATCAAATTAAAAGCTCCGCTTCCTCCTGAGGTTCTCGATCAATGTCGCGTTCTCAAAAAGCGATGGGAACAGCTGAGTTCACTCCGGCCAGCGCCAGCCAATTTCGTGGACGAGACAGTACGGCATCCGACGTGGCGTGATCTTCGCGCAACGATCAGTTTGAAACAGATTGGTTCGGCCGCCTTCGCGCGTCCGCATTTTCTGATCGAGTTCGAGGATTTGCGTGGGACCAGCGGAACGGGATATCAAATCAGTCGCGCTTCCTTGTCGCACCTGGTTCGGCTCACGAGTCGAGAACAGAATTTGTCACGTTTAGTGTGCGAAGGGCGCAGCAATCAGGAGATTGCCAATGAGAGCGGCTTGAGTCTCGAAACGGTGAAAAGACATCTTCATTCCATCTTCTGCAAGCTGCAGGTCCCCAGTCGTAGCCGATTGATGGCGCTGATGCGATAATACGTGCCAAGATGTTTCCAATTTGGATGTTGGATTGGCGAAAATCTGCTCTGCGACTTCGCCGCTTTTCATCACGTGATGTGCGTGACACAGGAGCCGACGGTCCAGTCCATGATCAAACAGACAAAGTCATAGTAATCAGATAAGCTACAATGCAAACGGAGGGAGAACATATGATAAAAAAGCAGAACAAACATGAAGAGGCGCCCAAGGTTTCTTTTGCCCGTGATATCAGGCCATTGTTTCGCACTGTCGATATTTCACACATGAAGTCGTACGGCATAAAGTTGGACGATTACACCTTCATGTCGGATCCGGACAACGCTAACAAAGTGCTTGGAACACTGTCCCCACGCGAAGGCGACTCGCCTTCCATGCCACCCGGCGGGCCCTATTGGACAGCGGATCATCTCGCGTTGTTCACCCAGTGGCAAAAGGACGGATACCAGCCGTAAGCCTGATCGTGGCTGCTGAAGGAATCCGAGTATCTGGATACGCATCCAAGCTCCTGAATAGAGCTGACGCTGCGGAAGGAACTATGGCCTTTCAGTTTGAGAAGCCGCCGGGATTTGATTTCAAGCCCGGACAATCCGTTGACGTGACGTTACTGAATCCGCCAGAAACCGATGCTGAAGGAAATGTCCGCACTTTCTCGATTGCCAGCGCTCCGTTTGAGGACCAGCTAAGGTTTGCGACCCGCATGCGCGACACGGCATTTAAGCGCTCGCTGAAGAAGATGCCGCTTGGCATCGTCGTGAACATGGACTCGGCAATGGGCTCCTTCACGCTGCATAAGAATTCCGCTAAACCGGCCGTGTTCCTTGCTGGCGGAATCGGAATTACACCGTTTTCCAGCATCGTACGGCAGGCCGACCACGACCACGCGCCACACAAGTTGTATCTCTTTTATTCCAACCGGCGGCCGGAAGACGCGCCGTTCGTCGAGGTGCTGCAGAATCTAGAGAAGACAAACCCAAACTTCCGTTTTATTCCCACGATGACCGACATGCCGCGCTCGAAGAAAACCTGGAACGGCGAGACCGAGCGGATCAACAAAGAAATGCTGTCCAAGTATTTGAATGATCTGCGAGGGCCGATCTACTATATCGCCGGTCCCCCCGCCATGGTGAGTGGGCTGAGACAGATGCTGGTTGAATGCGGTGTCGATGAAGACGACATCCGAACTGACGAATTTGCCGGCTATTGAAATGGGAACGGCTTTCACGCAAGACGATCTGCCAATATGCAACTTGATCGGAAGACAGTGGTCGTTACGGGAGCCTCGCAAGGCATCGGTGCCGGTATCATCAAAGCGTTTCTCCGCTCGGATTTCCTCGCGCTCTATGGAACCATTGGCGTTGCCCACCGATTTGGTGAGCTTCGCAATTTCAGCGTCCAAAATCTTGTACTCGGCGAGCAATTCGGGTTTTATTTCCGATTTCCAAGTCGCTACGCGCTCTGCTTCAAAATCCAAAAAAGGTTTTGCAGTGTGGCGGAATGTTTCACTTTTCCCACTGCCGCTGTCCGCGCTGGCAACGATATAAACATTTGCACGTGTAACACGATTTGCGCCGGACCTAACTTGCAGCCCTTTACCAGGTGCGGCGCTTAGAATTCCGATGACACAGGAACCGGGTAGCGATTCTAATACGCGCACTGTTTCGCAGACCGCGCGCCCCATTGCTTCACAAACTGGGGGCAAGCAATGCAGCGGAAAGGGTCGCGCTTCTACTATCTCGGTCAATTCACTTTTGAAGTTTTTTGCTTGGCAAGTTATTTCCGCGCCTTTCACCATCGCCAGCAACTCTGCTGTAATCTCCTCCGGCGTTCGTGCGTCGCGTGCTTCAAGCCAATCGACACAATCTCCTTTTGGCGGCAGGCCCGGCAGTTCAACGATGCGAGCCTCGGCCGGTGGCGATAAATGACTGACAATCCCCGCCACTGTCTGTGCATAAGCGCGCCGCCCTTCCGCGTCGTTGTCCGGCAAGATTACAACCTCACGACCGGCAAGCGGCCGCCAATCGGTTTTGTGCGCAGACTTCGCCCCGTGCGCACTCGTTGTTACAAGCAAGCCAAGTGTCGCTAACTCGCGGGCAGGCTTTTCACCTTCGACTACGAAAACGCGCTCGGTCTTGCGAGCGATCAACTCTGGTAGGCGGAACAGCGGTAGCAGTCCCAGTGGGTCTTTGGCGATCCACGCGGAACCTTTTTTGTGAAACGGTCGGAATTGCTTGCCAGTGGCGCCATCGAACCGCGCGACGACGAAATGCTCGTTTCCCTCGCGATCGTGGTACGGGTCGCGGCGCGTGATGCGCATCGCAAGCCGCTGCTCCATATTCGCAATCGCCTCATCGAGCGTGGAAAAAATCGAGCCACCGTTGTCGTGTCCGTTTAGGGGCTCACCGAGCCATTGAGCCGCCTCGCGCAGAGCTGTTTTGAAATCCACGTTGCGGGCGTGCATCCACAAATCGAGCAGACTCCGCGAATGATTTCGTGAATCGGCGAAGTCACCCCACAAACTGGCTTTCGGCCCACTGATGCAGATTTTGAAAGACTTGTCCGGTTCGCCTTCAATGTTGCCGACGCACCAATGCACGCCTTCGCGGTGTCCATTCGGGAAAAGATATTGAGCAAGCTGTGCCACACCCTCGCGCAACAATTCTTTGATTCGTCGCGCGGCGCTCACCAGTCGCTCTCCTCGTTTTCAAATTGATCTGCGACTCGCCAGCGTTGCTGCTCAAAGAACCAAAAGATTGACCCGAAAAGGTTTGCAGCCAATGCGAGTGCGGCGTACTTTAGGTTTGTAATTAGTTTCCGCCGCCGCCCGGTTAGCTCGCCAGCGCCGGGCGCTTCTTTTTCGGGCGGGCCGCTCATTTTGCGGCCTCCTTGCGAACGAAGGCCGCTACTTGATCGAACGGAACAACGGTGATTCCGCGAACCTTGCCGCGTTCTCGGATTCGAATCAGTCGCCAATAACCGCGTTGCTCCCCAGCGTAATAAAAACTTCGAGAAAAACCGAAGAACGGATCGCCGCCAGCTTTGGGTAAGCGAAACGTTTCTGGACGCGAAGCACTCGCCGCTGCTTCACTTGGCGGGGCTGTTATTGTTTCGGCCAGCCCACCGATAGATTTAATTGCCATTCTGCAACGTCGCAGAACGGCAATTCCCGAGAGTTAACTCCAAGCCGAAAGCTCTTGAAGTTAACTTTTCTGCCGGATAAGACGCTTAATAGTTCGACGGCTTTTCACTTGGAAAGAGACGTTGAAAGAAACTCAGCGCGTGATCGCGCGCTTTGCTCATCTCCACTCTCGCATTGCGTGTCGGCGGCTCGTATTGGCCCGCGCGGAAAGCCTGCCGATGCGCGACCACATAATCTTTGCATCCTTTGTAGTCCGTGACTTTCGTCACCTCACGAATCCGTTGCCTTAGATGCCTCGCCTTTGGCAACCGTTTCCAAAGGCGCATCACGGAAAGTGCATCAAGATAGGATTTGATATGGCTTACCTTGTCTTCTCCAAAAAAGTGCGCGTCTTTGCCCGCTCTTACATCCTTCCCCGCATTTTCCCATCCGGTAGGACGGAATGCTTCAGCAAATTGTTTCATCGCTTCGCCGATCTCGGAGTCGGTAAAGTTCCAGTTGATTCGGATGACCACATCTTCCGAGCCATTCTTGCGAATGATCCGTTGATTCCACTCGTCGGTTGCTTTCTCCCCATCTCCCCACATCACCGCCCCAGGGACTAGAAAAAAGTCGCCAAATCGTCCTTTCACGCGCTGAAGCTTGTTCAATCCGCCGAAAGCCTTTTCGAGTTCATCTTGCCTCCTGCGAAACAGTTCTCCAAAGCTGACGTTGTCGGCGAGATCATCGGCCAGTTCAGCGAGGCAATAAAAAAAGCCGCCAAGCGCGCGTTCCGCGCCGTGTTCATCGAAATTCTCGAACGAGCAGCGCCGCCAATTCGCTTCCGCTGGGTAGCTGTCGATGTCATCCGGTCCCGGCGTTCTTCCGTCAATCAATGCGGGTCGCTCGATTTCCCATGCTTCGCGTGGCCGTTTCCGATTCATTAGCGCGAGCAGGCAGCGCAGTTTTTGAGACTCGCGCGCATACTCGTAGATACAACCGGCGGCTTTTCCGCCGGCTTCTAAGCTTCTTGCCCAACTCCGAAAATCGTAGTCATCCGGTTGAGGGGTACCCCACGGTTTGACGCGCTCGACAGCGCAACACTCCAAATCCTTCTGCCGCTGGCTTGCTTGCTGCCGGTCCTCGTCCGAAATGCCGCTCATGCTTTTTTTTGCAAAAAAATTTCCGCCCCTGCTAACGAGTCACGGTTGGAGCCCCTGTGCATGTCCGCGACCTCCCCCGCCGGTGCCTCTGCTAGGCGTCAGCATAATATGCGCGGTTTTCGCCTCGCTGAAATGACTTCAGCACACAAAGCCAGACACGTTTGAAATCGGCAGCCTTGTTCTCACTTCGGTTCTCACTCGATTAATTTCGAGCGCTTTAACTAACATAAGATACTGGTAATCAATGGCATAAGGCGGGGGCGGGAATCGAACCCGCGAATAGAGGTTTTGCAGACCTCGGCCTTACCACTTGGCTACCCCGCCGTTCCCAGGCGAGACGCAAGTATCCGGCGGAGTGGCAACGTGTCAATGTGTAGAGGCAAGCTCGTGAATCGAGATTCGTGAATCGTGAATCGATTTAACAATTTAACGATTCACGATTTAACGATTATCCTCATTGCGTGACCAAATCGTCCCAACTTTTTTCACGCGCACAAAAGCGTATTCCTGGCGGAGTCAATTCACCCGTGCGCGCTTTCCGCAATGTTGGAGGTGAGCCCTTTTTCGTTGCCTGCGCCGCCGGGCCCAAAATCTGGGATGTCGATGGGAACGAATACATCGACTATGTCGGCAGTTGGGGAGCGGCGATTCTCGGTCACGCGCCGAAGGTGATTGTCGATTTTGTGACCGAGACGGCGCGGCGGGGCTTGAGTTTTGGAATTCCAAACCCGCTTGAGGTTGAATTGGCAGAGCTGATCTGCGAATGGATGCCGTCGATCGAAAAAGTACGGATGGTAAACAGCGGCACGGAAGCGACCATGTCGTGCATTCGGCTGGCGCGCGCTTTCACCGGGCGCGACAAGATCCTTAAGTTCGACGGTTGTTATCATGGGCACGTCGATGCGTTGCTGGTAAAAACCGGCAGCGGCGCGCTCACTCATGGCCAGCCGGACAGCGCCGGCGTCCCACAATCATTTGTCGATCTAACCATTTCGCTGCCATTCAATGATATCGATCTTGTGCGGAAAGCGTTGCGCGAAAATAAAAATGAAATTGCCGCGGTAATTCTCGAACCGATCCCGGCGAACGCCGGCTTGTATTTTCCGCACGAAGATTTCCTGTCGATCTTGCGCGACGAATGCACAAAACACGGCGCGCTTTTGATTTTCGATGAAGTAATCACCGGCTTTCGGATCGCCCCCGGCGGTGCGCAGGAAATTTACGGAATCAAACCGGACCTGACGGCGCTCGGAAAAATAATTGGCGGGGGGTTGCCAGTCGGAGCGTTCGGCGGACGCTCGGAAATCATGAATCAACTTTCGCCGGATGGCCCAGTTTACCAGGCTGGGACACTATCTGGAAATCCGCTCGCGATGGCGGCCGGTCTTGCGCAATTGCGCGAACTGGAACGAATCAACGGCTGGAAATTGCTCGAAGAACGTGGCGCGCAGTTCGAAAACGCAGCACGAGATGCGGTGAAAAATTGCAAGAGTGACATCGACTTTCATCGTATCGGCTCGATGTTTTGTCTCTTTTTCGCGCGCGGCCCGATTATCGATGTTGTAGGCGCGCAGCGCAGCGATTTGAAAGCATTCGCGAAGTTTTTTCACGCTTGTCTGAAGGACGGCGTCTATTTCGGGCCCTCACAATTCGAAACCGGTTTCGTTTCGACTGCACATACGGAAAGTGATATCGAACAGACTACTTTGGTTTTGCGCAACGCGCTTTTAAAGCTGTAGCCAGGCGCCTGCGGCGCGTCCGGGCATCCGGAATAGGCGGAAAAACGGCGTACAGCGCCGTGACTACAGCTAAACTCTTTGCGCCCACGCGTCGCTTGGACTAGGAACTGCCGCTGTGATTGCGAACTCGCGAATTCGTGTCGTCGCAAAATTCTTCTTCGAAGACGAACAGAAGTTTTTTGTCAAAGGTGTCACCTACGGACCATTCAAACCTGACGCGGAGGGGAATTATTTCGGGCGACCGGAGCAGGTCGATGTTGATCTTGCACTCATGCGCGAGATTGGGCTGAACCTCGTCCGCGTTTATCATGTCCCGCCGCGCTGGTTTCTGGATCGCTGCGCGGCAGCCGCGATGCGCGTCCTGATCACCTTGCCATGGGCGAAGCACATCGAATTTTTGCGCCAAAAAAAAGCGCGCAATGAAATTGCGCGCGCGGTGCACGATGCGGTGCGCGAATATCGCGGTCACCCGGCTGTCTTCGGTTATCTGGTTGGAAATGAAATCGCGAGCACGATGGTACGCTGGCTCGGGGTGCGCCGCGTGACCGAGTTTATTGAACATTTGGTTCGAATCGGTCGGGCAATCGATCCGGGCGTTCTCTTTTCCTACGCGACTTATCCGCCGACTGAATATCTCCTGCCGCAGAATGTCGATTTTTTTTGCTTCAACGTTTATCTGCACAGTCAGCGCGAGTTCGAAAAATATTTGCTGCGCTTGCAAAATTTGACCGAGGAAAAACCGCTCATCCTTGGAGAGTTCGGCATGGATACGATCCGTCATTCACAGGATGAGCAGGCCGCGATGCTCGGTTGGCACATTGACAGTGTGGTGAAATGCGGTCTCGGCGGAACCATTTTCTTTTCCTGGACGGACGAGTGGTTCACCGGCGAGCAAGAAATCACCGACTGGGCATTCGGCATCGTCACACGCGATCGACAGCCGAAGAAGGCCTTTTACAACCTTCACGAAAAACTGGGCCGCGAAAATTCCATTTTGCCGCATCGCCCACTGGCGAAAACACCACCCGTTTCGGTGATCGTCTGCTCTTACAACGGCGCAAAAACATTGGCGGCATGCCTTGATTCGTTAGGCAAACTCAATTATCCGGATTACGAAATCATCCTGGTCGATGACGGATCGACTGATGACACTGCCTACGTCGCCGCGCAATTTCCTAGTGTCCGCTACATTCATCAAAGCAATCATGGCTTGAGCCATGCGCGCAACACCGGCGCGGCCGCCGCACGTGGTGAAGTACTGGCTTACACGGACTCCGACTGCATGGCCGACGCCGATTGGCTCTATTATTTAATTGGCACGCTAACAAGCGGTGATTACGCGGGCGTTGGTGGACCGAACCTCACGCCGCCGGCCGAAAATTGGATTCAAGCCTGCGTCGCAGCTGCGCCTGGTGGGCCAAGTCACGTGTTGCTCACGGACACGGTCGCGGAGCACATTCCCGGCTGCAACATGGGGTTCTATAAATGGGCCTTTGAAAATATCGGCGGCTTCGATCCCGAATATCGTAAAGCTGGCGACGATGTGGATTTTTGCTGGCGGCTACAACAAGCAGGTTGCGTAATAGCCTTCAGCCCGACCGCGATGGTTTGGCACCATCGGCGTTTTACGCTGCGCGCATTTTTCAAACAACAAGATGGCTATGGTGAGGCTGAGTCTCTGTTGCGTTTTAAGCACCTGATTTTTTTTGGTCCCACCGGCACCGCGAAATGGCGGGGGCAGATTTATGGCGCGCCCCGCTTCAGCTGGTTTCTCAATCGTCCCATCGTTTACCACGGAATTTTCGGCGAAGGTTTCTTCCAATCCATTTATCCAGCGCCGCAATCCGAGATCGCTTCCTACTTGGGCAGCATCGAATGGTTCGCGCTCACGATTTTTCTTTTTGGGTTGGGAATTTTTCTCCCGTCGCTGCGCATCGTCCCCTACCTGATGTTGGGTGGGACTCTTTGCGTCGCGCTTTCCTACATGGTGCGTGCTCGGGTAGAGCCGCGCTTCGACACGGTTGCGGCGCGGTTGCTCGTGATGTTTCTCGCCTTCGTCCAACCGCTTGTCCGTGGCTGGTCTCGCTATTTTACCTGGCTCCATTTTAAGCGCACGCCAGCCAGCGTAATCAGAGCGCACGAGCGTTTGCCCGTGACCTCGAAGGCCACTGACAGTTTAGGACGGCGAGTTTTTTGGAGCGAACAAGGGCGAGACCGGCACTATTTGTTAGGCTCGATCTTCCAATTGCTTGAAGAAGAAGGTTGGCGTTACTCGACTGACAGCGGCTGGAATGAATGGGACATTCAAATCTATGGGAACTTTTGGTGGAGCGTCGTCCTCCAAACTGTGACCGAATACCACGGCGGACCGAAATGTCTCACTCGTGTGAGGCTTCGTTATCGTTTCGTCACCACCACTGTCATTCTCAATCTCGTCGCTCTGAGTCTTTTGATTTACCGGCAAGTAAATATTCCGCATGTCGATCTTTGGTTCATTATTCCTTATTTGTTCTTCCTCGGTTTTCTGGTGAACCGTGCACGCGCCCTGAAGTCGCGTGTGGCCGAGCTTGTCGATCTTGCCGCGTATCGTGCGGGTCTACAGCGCGTCTTGCGTCGCAGCCGGAACGGCAAGCCAGAATCTGGGCCGGAAATTGAAGTCCCAATGAATGTTGATCCGGCCGCGCGCATTTAGCCTGAACTGTGATGGCAGGGTGCCGCCTACATTCGTCTTTAAAGCAGTCGACATGGCTGCCTCTACAGTTGGCGCGCCCGGCGGTCGCGCCCTACGAGGTCAAAATCCGGTCGAACGCATTGCCTCTACGAAATCGTTAGGCAAAGGCGCCTCGAACGTTTTCCATTCGCCGGTGCGCGGGTGGCGAAAGCCCAGTTTCCGGGCGTGCAACATCTGGCGCGGGAATTTGCCCGCCAATTTCGGCGCGTAAACTTTGTCGCCCAGAACGGCATGGCCGAGATGACGCAGATGAACGCGGATTTGATGCGTGCGCCCGCTGTGGAGTTTGCATTCCACCAAACTCGCCTGTTTCGACGAACGCAAGATGCGATACTCTGTTCGCGCGGTGCGTCCGCACTCTGACATCACGCTCATTCGTTGTCGATGGACACGATGGCGTCCAATCTTTTCTTCAATCACGCCTTCGCTCCTGCGCGATTTTCCCGAAACCAAAGCGAGATAAATTTTGTCGACGCCCCGCTCGGCGAATTGGATCGACAAGCCGCGATGGGATTCGTCGTTTTTGGCTACGACCAAGCAACCGCTCGTGTCCTTGTCGAGGCGATGCACAATCCCGGGGCGTTCTTTGCCGCCGATCCCGGAAAGGGTTGGGCAATGATGAAGTAGCGCGTTGATCAGCGTGTGCTCGCGATGGCCCGCGCCCGGATGAACCACCAACCCTGCCGGCTTGTCAATGACGATCAGATCGTCATCTTCAAAGAGAATATCGAGCGGGATTGCCTCCGGTTGATTATCGATCTTTTCAGGTGGCGGCTCCGTTACATCGACAATATCGCCGACACGGAGAATATCGCGCGCCCGTGCGGCTTTACCATTCAGCCTAACAAATCCATCACGAATCAATTGCTGAAAACGCGAACGCGAAAATCTCGGCAGCTCCTTCGCCAGAAAACGATCCAGCCGCAGTCGCACGGCTTCTTTTGGGATAAGGAGCCGAAAAGTTGTCGATGTTTCGTCGGGAGTTTTCACAAAACGGGCCGTTTCATTGCCCCGCCCATTGTCGATGTTACAATGCGCATCGAATGGCTGTTGAGAACGCGATTTTGCAAACCTGCCCGGCGTGCGGTACTTTCATTGACACGACCGACGCGGAGCCGCTCGCCCGCATTCCCTGCCCAAAGTGTAGCGAAAAAGTGCGCGTGGAGCGTTCGTTCAATAATTTTGCTTTGGTCGAAACGCTCGGGTTCGGTGGCATGGGCACAGTTTACAAAGCGCGCGACACGCTGCTGGACCGCTTTGTTGCGCTCAAGTTGCTGCGCAAGGATCTCGGCGGTGGAATCGATCAGACCGCACACCTGCGGCAGGAAGCGCGGGTGGCCGCGTCGGTCAATCACCCGAACGTGATCCAAGTTTTTTCGTCTGGCATTGATCACGATCAATTTTATCTGGTCATGGAATTGGTTGATCACGGAAGCCTCGACGATTTTATCGAGCAGCGAAAGCGTTTGCCGGAAAAAGAGGTGCTCGAAACCGGCATTCAGGTGGCAAAGGGGCTGCGCGCGGCGCAGGCAAAAGGCCTGATTCATCGCGATGTCAAACCGGCCAATATTCTTTTCGCCGACGAACATACGGTCAAGATCGGCGACTTCGGGTTGGCCGGAGTGGCTGCGGAAAAAGCTGAGACACGCAGTGAAATTTGGGGCACTCCATACTATGTCGCGCCGGAGCGCTTAGACAACGAGCCGGAAGATTTCCGCAGCGACATCTACAGTCTCGGCGCCACGCTCTTCCACGCTGCCGCCGGTAAAGCGCCGATTGAAGGCGAAACGAATTCCGCCGTCGCCTTGCGCGAGTTGAAAAAGAAGCCGCTCGATCTTCGCCGCATCGCGCCCGATGTCTCGGCTGCAACGGCGCGTGTTTTTCATCGCATGATCGCGCCCAATCCGGCGCATCGCTTTTCTTCGTATGACCAATTGGTTGTGGAATTGGAACGCGCGCAGCGTGCGCTAACCGGCAAAGAAGATGTGGATCGTGTGGACGCACGGCAAAATCGGCGACCCGTATTCTGGACTGGCGCGGCGTTGCTGCTGGTTCTGGCTGCGATACTTGGTTTGTTTTTTGCGCACAAAGCGCGAACGCCAGAACCGGTCTCTTCGGTTCCGAGCGGCGCGCCGGCGATTCCAACGAGTGAATTGGAGCGACAATTCAACGAGGCTCGCCGTGAACTTCTCGCCGGAAGACACAAAGTAGCGCACGCGGCGTTCGCGCGCATCGCAATGGGCGCGAAGAATCGCCATCCGCTCTATGACTGGGTGCGGCTGAATGAAGGTTTGTCTGCGCTCATCGGCGGGGAGCAGTCGCAAGCACGCCAGGCATTTCAGGAAGTGGCCAACGCCGGGCAAACCGGATTCAAAAAAGAGGATGTCGATGTTGCGAATTTTGTCGCCGCAACTGCGAAGACGATGTCTGCCCCCGGTACGGTTCCCGCAAGCACCGCCGAACGGAGCGACAACTTCAAAAGCTTCGGCCTGCTGCTTTCTGCGCTGAAAGACATTTCGCAAAGCGATGTCAATGACGCCGGGCGGCTTCTCGAACAATTCATAAGTGCACAGCCGGGAGGGAAGTTTGCCTGGATCGCCGATTACAAGCCACTCGCGCAAAAATATCTCGACGATTGCCGATTGTACGCGGCTTGGAAAAACGAGCCGCAGGGAAATGATCCAGCGGCAAATTTGGAAAAGGTGCGTGCAATCAAAAAACAGCTCAAGACGCACAGCACTATCTCAGATCAGATCAGTTCGCAGGAGAAGAATCTGGCAAACCGCGTGACGGGACGACCGAGAACAGAAACCGGCGCGAGCGATCAGCAGCACAAAAAACCGGCGCAACAATTTCCGCAGAAGAAAGCGCAATGGCTTAGTGATTGGAAAAGCAAATTGATCGACGATCTAAATCACCGGCACTGCTCCGGCGCGATTGTCGATCTTAACGGCGCGCAATACTCCGGGATCGAATCGGCGACACCGGACAAGCTGATGATGAAAGTTCCGTACGGAACGGTGCAGATCGACTGGGCAAAGCTCCCTCCGAAAACATTGCTCGCGATTTCGATATCGTTTATTGAACCAAACGCGTCCGATGCGGCAGATCGACAATGGCTCAGCGCGGTTTTCGCGAGCGAAACCGGGCAAACGGCTGCCGCTCGCCAGTTGGCTGAAGCAGCCGCGAAATCGAAATCCGAGTATCGCGACCAGATCAACATCCTGTCTGCAACACCGTCTCGTTAGACGGGTTTGAACCATCCAGTTCGCCAATTGTCGATCTCTCGTTACGCGACGTTTGGTGCGGCCCCCTGTTTACATGATTTTTCTCGATGCTAACTTTGGCAAGAACAATCAAGGATCAGACCACGAATTGAAGATGGAACAGAACCCACCACCTTTTCCTTCACCGGAAGAACTGAAGGCCAAGATCACGGAGTTCATGAAATCGAACTTTGGCGATCGCGTCTCCGTTGCGACGTTTACGCAACCGGAGCCGGCGGAGGTGGCGGGCGTTGAAAAACCGGTCGAAACCGACAGCGAGGAATTTGAGTTCGATTTCCTGCCGCGTGATATCAAGGCGCATCTCGATCGGTTCGTGATCAAGCAGGAGGAAGCAAAGAAGGTACTCTCAATCGCGGTGTGCGATCATTACAATCATGCCAAATTTTTGCGACAGCTCGAAAGGGAAGATCCAAAGCGGGCGGAGGAAACCGAGTATGCAAAGCAAAATGTGATTTTGGTCGGACCGACCGGCGTTGGGAAAACTTATCTGATCAAACACATCGCCGATCTAATCAAAGTGCCGTTTGTGAAAGCAGACGCGACCAAGTTCAGCGAGACCGGTTACGTAGGCGGCGACGTGGAGGATTTGGTGCGCGAGCTGGTGCATAAGGCCAACGGCAACGTGAATCTCGCGCAGTTCGGCATCATTTATATCGACGAGATCGACAAGATTGCTGCGGCCGGAAATTTGATCGGGCGCGACGTGAGCGGACGCGGCGTGCAGACCACGTTGCTCAAATTGATGGAGGAAACTGAAGTGCCGGTGCGCAGCATGAACGATATTCAAGCGCAGTTGCAGGCGGCATTCGAATTTCAGAAGCGCGGCAAAGCAAAACGCGAAACGATCAACACGCGCCACATTCTTTTTGTTGTGAGCGGCGCGTTTGAAAAACTGAAGGAGCAGGTCGCGCGGCGGGTACGGCAAGGCCAGATCGGGTTTAGTGCGCAGCCGGTGCAGGTGATGGACAACGAACTTTTTCAGCACGTCACCACGCATGATTTTGTCGAGTACGGTTTCGAGCCGGAATTTATCGGTCGTTTGCCCGTGCGCGTCGTCTGCGAAGACCTTGATGCTGACGATCTGTTCAAGATCATGAAGTTTTCAGAGGGTAGTTTGCTTCGGCAATATGAACGGGCTTTCCGCGCTTACGGGATCGAGATCAGTTTTGAGGACGAAGCGTTGCGCCTGATTGCCGCGGAGGCGTCGAAAGAGAAGACCGGCGCCCGCGGCTTGCTCACCGTTTTTGAAAAATTGTTCCGCGATTACAAGTATTACCTGGCGGGATCAGGTTTGAGCCAGATGCGCGTGACCGTTGATCTTGTGCGGGAGCCGAAGCGCGTGCTCGAACGTCTCATGGCCGAAGGGCATCGGCAGGAAGCGGCCACAGTGGAAGCAGGTGCGCGTCAGTTTGCCGACAAATTCAAGGCCGAACACGGAATCGAAATTGTTTTTGACGACGCGGGGGTGGAGCGTTTACACGAGAGAGCGCAAAGAGAGCGAATGACGACGGAAGAACTTTGTGCGCATCTCTTCAAGGATTTTCAATTTGGATTGAACCTGATCAGGAAAAATACCGGGCAGAGAAAATTTGTTCTCGATGCCGCGGCCGTGGACGCGCCGGACAAGTTTCTGAGCGAGCTCGTGGTGCAGTCATACTACCCGGTTGCATCTACGGAAAAAGCCTGAAAACACTTTCTCAATGAAAAGACAGGGTAGTACAGCGTTGCTAATCGGATTACTGATCGCCGTGGTCCTCGGCGCGCTGCATGCCAGCGGCCGTCTCCTTCACCTCGAAACTGCGGCGGTGCAATTTATCTCCTCCTACAGCGCAGCAACACGAATAGTGTCGGACAAATGGCAATATGTTTTTATTCTGGTTGGCTCGCTCGGCGTCGCGTTTCTGACTTTGACCAGTGCGCGACAAGATCGTATCGGCTGGCTGGTCGTTGCCCTAGTGATTGAGCTGATTGCCGTCACGTGGATTTGCTCGCTCTACCGGGTTTTCTTTCAGCCGCTACCGGCTATTTTTGGAGTCGTCCTGGGTTATGCCGGTACGTTCGCCTTCGCTGGCATTACGCAGCGAAGCCGCTCGGTTACGGCGAAATCGCTATTCGGTGATCGCCTGTCGAAGGAACAGGTGCACCGCGTGATCGCGGGCGATATTCCGTTCGAGCCGGAGGCCAGAACTTACGGTGCGAGCGTGATCGTCTGCGACGTGGCAAACAAATATGATTTGGCCGACGAATGCCCGCCGGCTGTTTTCGCGCAACTCACAGAAACATTTATTCGGCGCGCGACCGAACTTTTTCTGGACGCCGGCGGTTACATTCATTCAGCGGACGGCGAAGGGGTTGTTGCGCTTTTTGGATTTCCGGAACCCGACCCGCACCATGGTGATAAGGCGGTGCGAGTTGCTCTCGGTTTGCTCGATCGGTTTCGCGAGTTTCGCCAATCGAATAACGGTGAAACCGCGGCAAAGTGCGACGTGCGCCTGGGCATCAGTTCCGGCACAATGATCATTGCCCCGATGCAGAATGGCAGTCGGTCTGGGCTTTTGACCAGCGGCGAACCGATTGAGCTGGCACGGCGCTTCTGTGTAGCGAACCGCTTTTATGGCTCGCGAATTTTGATTGGCCCGCACACGTTCGAGTTGGCCAGCCGATACGTGGTCGCGCGCCCGATTGATTTTCTAAGCGGCGTCAATACGCGTGAGCGGCACGAAATCTACGAACCGCTGTGGCTGGCCGCTGAAGCGCAGCCGGAGCAGCTTGCCCGACGCGACTCATTTTGGAACGGCGTCGTCCTTTATCGCGAAAAGCGGTGGGCCGAAGCTTATGCGGAATTTCAGAAGGCGCGTGATCCGAACCACAATGAAGAGGATGCACCGCTGGAGCTATACCTGCGCCGGCTGGAACCGCTTGCGCTCCATTTGACAATTGAATCGCCGGAGGCGTAAGCGGCCGTTTTGAGAAAGACGGAATACCCGCCCGCGCTTCGAGATTTGATCTCGCGACTACGGCAAATGCCGGGGATCGGGCCGCGCTCGGCCGAGCGCATTGCCCTCTGGATGGTACAGACGCGGGAAAATCAAGCGGACGAAATCGCACGCGCAATCACCGAGACGCGGCGGGCCATTCACCCGTGCAAACTGTGCGGTTATTTCGCGGCGAACGAACTGTGCGATATTTGCGCCGATCCATCCCGTGTGATCGATCTTCTCTGCGTGGTCGAACAACCGACCGATATTTTGCCGCTGGAAAAAACGAGCGCCTTTCGCGGGCGCTATCACTCGTTAGGCGGCCGGATCTCGCCGCTCGATCACGTTGCGCCGGAAGATTTGCGCATCAAAGAACTGCTTGAGAGAGTAGAGAATGAAAAATTTTCGGAGATTATTTTTGCCCTCGCCGCCGATGTTGAGGGTGAAGCAACGACGAATTACCTTGTCGATCTTCTAAAAAATAAAACAATAACACTCACACGCATCGCCCGCGGTCTTCCCGCCGGAAGCGCGCTTGAATCAGCCGACGAGCTTACACTTTCTCAAGCGCTTGCCGGGAGAACGAAACTTAGTCTTTAAAAAGTTGAAACGTTAAAGTGGTTACAATGTGCACTGTGGTGTACCATTTAACTTTGTAACTTCCTCCCCACTTAACCTCGCGCTTTAACGCTTCAACTTTTCAACACTTCAACGTTGCGCTAGCATTGATCGCTATGTCCTGCACCAAAATCGACCCGGGTTTGCACCAGGCGCACAAACCACCCTGGATCAAAGTGCGCTTGCCCTCGAATCCCGTTTTCTTTTCCACCAAAGGGCTGATCTCCGATTTACGGCTGCACACGGTTTGCGAAAGCGCACAGTGCCCAAATCGCTGGGAGTGCTGGAGCCAGGGCACTGCGACGATGATGATCGCGGGCGATCGGTGCACGCGAGCATGCGGATTTTGCGCGGTCACGACGGCGAAACCGTTCGCGCTCGAGGAAGATGAACCGCAACGCGTTGCTGAAGCGGTGCGGCGGCTAAAATTGAAGCACGTCGTCATCACCGCAGTAGCGCGCGACGATCTGCCAGATGGCGGTGCAAATCATTTCGCGCGTGTCATCAGGGCGATCCGCGAAATGGATCCGATGGTCATCGTCGAAGTCCTGGTGCCCGATTTTCACGCCCGGGATTGGTGCATCCAGATCGTGCTCGCTGCCTGGCCGGACATTTACAATCACAACGTGGAAACCGTGGAGCGTCTCACGCCGCTGGTGCGCTCGCGCGCGAGGTATCGCAGGTCACTGCAGGTCTTGCAGCGAGCCAAACAACTATCGGCTGATGTGGTGACCAAGAGCGGAGTCATGCTTGGTCTTGGCGAAACCGAGCCGGAGTTGTTTCAAACGATGGATGACCTGCGCGAAGTGGGCTGCCAGGTTTTGACGATGGGGCAATATCTCCGGCCCTCACCGAAACATCTGCCGGTGGTGGAGTACATCACGCCGAACCAGTTTGATCTCTACGGAGAGATTGCGAGGAAAAAGGGATTCGAATACGTCGCGTCCGGTCCGTTGGTGCGCAGTTCGTATCACGCGGCTGATTTTCATCCGGTAGTTCGCCGATGACCGAAGCGGACCGGAACCGGCTCGCGCAAATTCGACCGAGGGTCGCCGTAGTCATCCCGGCTTACCACGAGGAAAAACACATTGGCGAGGTCGTGCTGCGGACACGTGCGCAACTCGATCACGTTCTGGTGGTTGACGATGGCTCGATGGACAAAACCGCCGAGCACGCGCGAGCCGCAGGTGCCGAGGTGATCATTCACCCGCAGAATCGCGGCAAAGGCGAGTCGATCAAAACCGGTTTGCGGCACTGGTTAGATCGACAATTCGATTTTGTGATCCTTCTCGACGGCGACGGCCAACATCGTCCCGAGGAGATCGAGCGGTTCTTGCGCCTTGCTGCTTCCGAATGCGCGGCGCTCCTGATTGGCAACCGTATGAACAACATCGCTCGCATGCCCCGCTTACGTCGCGTGGTCAATCGTTATATGAGCAAAAAAATCAGCCGCGTTTGCGGTCAGGAGATCCCGGACACGCAATGCGGTTTTCGGATGCTAGATCGACAGTTGATCCCGGAGGTGCTCGGCGGCACTGCGCGCTTCGATTACGAAACCGAGATACTTTTTGTAGCCAGTCGCAAAAATTTCAGAATTGAGTCCGTCCCGATCAGCACCGTTTATTCCGACGAAGTCAGCAGCATCCATCCGGTGCGCGATACCATCCGCTTCTTAAAATTGATGTGGCGTTATCGAAATCTCAACGCCCGTTCTTAGCCGGCGCAGCAATTGAATCGTCTCCAATCCTGATCATATGCGCGCGATCCGGCGGCAGCGATTTCGCCGGGTAGGGCGAGCGGATGATGGCGAACGAGTGCGGCGCAGCCACGAACAACACGACGATGCAAAGAAGCCTTGCACCAGCGAGGTGTTTTTCCCTCTTCATATATTTGCAGATCCGAGATGCAGTAACCGTGGCATGCATTTCACCGGCGCCTGATTCTTTTTGCTCAGAAAGGAATACCCGCAAGCCAGCGGTCAGCTGGTGAGCCAGTCCAGAATTGAATACGCGCGGCCCAAAACATGGTCATCATTGCGACTTACATTAGCAAACCCGGAGTGAAATTGTCGATCCTTTTTTTCAGAACTCGAATTTCAAATTTGAAATTTCGAATTAGTTTCCAAATCAATGCCGCAGTTTAGCTATCGAGCCCGCAACGCCCAGGGCACCTTGGTGGAAGGAGTCCTGGATTGCGCAGACCGCGCGGTCGCCATTCGTCAAATCGAACAAAAGCGCTGTATCCCGATTAAGATCGACATCGTCGGCGCGGCGCCGCAAACAATCGCGACGGAAAAAGTGGTGGGCACGAAAAAAGCGAGGCTCGCGAGGTCCTTCGAAGCCGCACCGCCGACGCAGAACCTGAAGATTCCACACGGCCAATTGCTCGTCTTTACCGAGCAACTGGGCCATTTGCTGCGAGCGGGAATGACGCTCGATGAGGGATTGTCCATCTTGGAAAAGCGTCTCAAGCAGCCACGGGTGCAGCAAATGACGCGCGCTCTGCATCAGGCGTTAGTCGACGGTCGGAGTTTTTCTCAAGCGTTGCGCGATTTTCCGCGAATTTTCTCGCCGCTTTATGTGAACATGGTGGCGGCGGGAGAAGCGAGCGGCGCACTTCCGGAAATTTTGCTGCGATTGGTGAAGCATCTCATGCAGGCGAAAAATTTGCGCGACCGCGTGCAGCAAGCACTGATTTATCCCGCATTCCTGGCCGTCGCCGGCGCAGCGCTGATCACTATTTTCATCACCTATATGGTGCCGCAACTGACCGGGTTCATGTCCCAAACCGGGGGCGCGCTGCCACTGCCGACCCGCATCCTGATGAAGACGCACTATGTTATAACGACATATTGGTGGCTAGGCGCACTCATCGTGGTGGGTGTGATCGTCGGTATTCGCGCGTTCATGCGCACCGACGAAGGTCGATTGACATGGGACCGGTTCCGTCTGGCCATACCTGGTTACGGCGGTGTCATTCGACATCGTTACTACGCGCAATTTTCGCGCACGCTCGGCACCCTGATGCAAAATGGAATTCCGCTGCTCCGGGCGCTTGAGCTTGTAACCGAGATCGCTGACAACCGGTTTCTTGAATCAAAGCTAGTGGAAGCGCGTCGCGCAGTAGTCGATGGAGCCACTTTGTCCACAGCCTTGCGCGAGCACGAGTTGTTTCCGGATTTGTTTACGGACATGATGTCAGTGGGCGAACAAACCGGGCGCTTCGCCGAAACGATGCAGTCGATTGCCGACGTTTACGAGCGCGAACTCGATCGTAACGTCGTTATCATCTCGTCGCTCATCCCGCCGGTGATCATCGTGTTGATTGCGATCGTAGTCGGCTTTGTCGTTTACAGCATTCTTTCGGCTGTATTTGAAATGACACACAGCTTGCAGGTTCGGCCGCATTGAGGTAATCTCGAAACCCGAGATGCGGCTTCGCAACGTTGCAGTTGTGGTAATTTTCAGCGCAACCCTTCCCATCTCCGCTCAGGAAGCGTTCAATCATCGTTTGCCGCCGCAAAGTTCGCGGGCTGCAGCCGCCACAGACATGGTGCCGGAAAGCGCCTGGATCGATCTGCGCCAAAGCGCAGCGGCGCGTTTCACCACGCAAAGCGCGCCAAGCTGGGTCGAAGCCGTCTCCATGGCCCCAACCGCCGCGATGGATGGCAACGCAAACACAGTTTTCCGGATTCGGGTCAGGCAACCCTCCGGAGGTTATCGAGTCCTGTTTTTCCGTCTTTTCTTCGACGACAAAGCGGACGCACGACCCGAGTTGGTGGCCTGGGACGAATCAGGCACGCAAATTTTGCGCTCCGGACAACTCGGCGTCGGAATCGATCTGCCCAGCTCCGATTCCGTGATGATTCCGATGAATGGAATTTCCACGATCGACATCGACGTTCCCGGTGACGGCAAGAACGTTCGCGGCGCGTATCTCGATTGGATGGCAAGCAGCGAAGTGGTGCACCCACTGAGCGCTGAACATCGAGATGTGATTCCCGAGCCCTTCTCGTCTCTGCCGCCGTTGCATTCGCCAGCCCGGGACACGGAGCGCTTCGGAACAGTAAGCGCGTCGCTGGCCGCAGACATCGTCCCAATTGGACAAACCATGCCACAAGGCGGTGCATTTCAATTTGGAATCGAATCGCAGCCGCTTCTCGCATTGCTTACTTTTGAAGTAGCCAGCCCGCGCGTCGACGCCCCGCCGGACATTTATCTTAACGGTGAAGATCTCGGCCCCGCCACGCTGACGTTGCCGGAGCTGGCCGATCCCGGTTATCGCGGCCAGGCGCAGCCGCTCGTCAGCCAAATGCATTTTCAATACACTGGTTGGCTGCGCGCGCAAAAGATCCTCCCGGGCTCGAGTTTGAAAGTCGGCACCAACGATCTCGTTATCGTGGGTGGCGGCGCGGGGACATCGAACTCGGCAATCCGCGCTACCCAGATACAGCTAAAGTATCTTTGGGATAAATCCGATTACGTGCTCGAACCGAGCCACTAGCGAAAATCGCCGGGCGCAAGCTGCGAAATCGTGCTATTTTTGCAGCGGACGGATTTAGTGAACTGTGACAACAAGCTTTAAAAGAAAACAAGCCGGCTTCACGTTGCTCGAAATCATGCTCGTGGTCGGAATCATTGTCATCATCTTGGGCGTCGCCGTCAGTCGTCTTGGAAATACAACCGGCGTCGCCAAGGACATGCGGGTGCGAGCAGACATCCAAGCCATTTCCACACAGCTCAAGCTCTATGAAAGCATGAACGGTTTTTACCCAACGACTGAGCAAGGGTTAAAGGCTCTCGTGGCTCCACCAGAGACCGATCCGAAGCCGGTGCGCTGGTATCAGTTGTTCAAAGATATGCCGAAAGATCCGTGGCAAAGTGACTATATCTACATTTCTCCCGGCCTCAGACATCCAGACAGCTACGACCTTTATTCCGCCGGTCCTGATCGCAAACCGGACACACCGGACGACAATTGGGGCGACTAGCTATCCCTAAGATCCAGAATTACTCGTCGTCCGGAACCTCCGGTTGCGGAGGCACTGGCGCCGGGTTGCGCTGAATGACGCCACGCACATGTGGCGTTTGTGCGGGCAGAGGCACGCGGATGGGTTTCGGCAGATTCATCCCGGGCATGCCCGGTTGAACCTGCGGTTGTGGTTGGGGCGGCGCGTTTCCCAACGGGGTGCTGATCAGTGCCTGGTTAAAAGTAAGCGTGACAAACTTGCCATCTTTGCTGATCGTCACTTTCGTCGCACCCGGCTGATTGGACCACTCGATGTTGGCAATTGAATAGCCGTGCTCGTTAGGCGTCTTCGTGGAAAGATATTCCTTCACATTTTTATCGTCGCTGGACATCACTGTCACCAGATCGGCCTCCGGCGTGCGCGCAGCGTTCGCTACGTAGAGACCTTTGGCAAAATCGGGCGTCGACTCCGGTAAGGCGACTGCGCTGGCGACGGCAAACGGGGAGCGCTTGAGCATTCCCTGATAGCGATCAAAGGAAAGTCGTTTTGGCAAATCGTCATCCGCTCGGGCGAGGCCGAAATTGAACAAGAGCAAGATTGACATCGGCGAGATCCGCATAAAAAGGAGTGAACGTTTCATGATTAGTCTTACTTCCGTTGCGCCGGTGCGAACCAGCGCGCAATTTTAAATTTGCCGCGCATCATTGTTGGGTCGCTGCTGTCAATCATCAAATTCACCGTTTCAAACACAATAAAGGATTGCGGCTGCTGCACGTCGTAAAGAAAATGGACAAGCGGCGGCCATGGACTCTTTGTGTCGATTGAGGCAAAGACGGTCTGATGATTCGGCGTCGTTTCGCCTGAACCAATGGCTGGGTTCTCGATCAAGATGTCATGTTTACTCGCAACCTGCTTAAGTTCGTCGAGCAATCCCGTTTGTGCCTCACCAGCATTCTTCAGAATGGGCTGACGTTGCTTCACCCAATCGTCGCGTTTTTTCCAGAGCGCTCGCTCTTTCATAAAAATCGCCTGCTCCTTTCGACTTGCTTGCCGCGTAGCCAGGTCCGCGCGCGCCACACTGATGGCGCCAAACAGTCGGTCCCAAATGAAAAGGTTCAGCAACCCGAAAATTAGGCCCGCGATCACGAGGGAGAGCAGGCGCTCGCGCCGGTTCATCCGCTCAAACCACGCTGTCAAAAGCTTCATTTCGGTTTTCCCTCCAATCGAAATTGAGCGTGGTCGTTGGGCAAAATTCGTGGCGCAGCCATATCAAATCGGAAAATTTGCAGGCCAGGGTTCTTTTTCACTTTATCGGCAAATTGATAGGCAAGCGCGGCAGAATTAGCTTCGCCGTCGATTGAAATCTGCCGGGCGGACTGATTGTAAGCAGTAATGCGCACATCGGGCGACGGCAGACTCTCGAAGAGGTGCAGCAAAATCTCGACTGGATAATATCGCGAATCGATCGCCGGCGCGAGGGCCTTCCAGTTGGCGTCTGCCGCCCGCACGAACTCGGTTTGTGGGTTGTCGCGAGCGATCAAACGATCGAGATGTCCCACGGCGGAACGCAAATAAACAAGATAGGCGAGAAAGAGAAATAACCCCCCCGCATAGATGCCACCCGCTTGGAGGAGCCGTTTGCGCCATTCACTCCGCCTAACAAGTTGTAAACGTTTTTGTTTCCAACTCTCTGGAAGGAGATTCAATTTGACCGAGGCTGGCGGTGTCTCCACGGTCACGATTTCGGCATAGCCGTCGAACATTCCCTGCACAGTGTCGCGTAACTCGTAGCAGGCCTCATCCAGCAAAACATTCGAAAACGATGCTGTAATCCCCTGCAATTCGGCGCTCAAACTGAGCTGCGGCAATTCCGTTTGCAAATTCGCCGGCTCGGCGGTATCCAGCGTTCGGGTCAGGCTCACTTTGCCATTTTCCGTGACGGCCGAGACCAGCGTTTCGCCTTCTGGGTAAATGAGAAGCGCGCGGCCCTCAGGCGCATGCGTGCTCCCTCGTTGCGCAGCATAAACTGTCACCTGCCTCGGGATCAAACCGCGTTCCAGCAGAGGGGCCGCGATTTCAGCCAGACGCTCGTTGCGGACGGCTACGGCCGAAATCACGCTCTCGGTTTCATTTTGCTCAATTAATTCGAAATCGGTCGTTACTTCCTCCGGCGAAAATGGGAGCGCCTTCTCGATTTGGATGCGCACCATCTCGGGAAACTCCGCTGGATCGACAGTTGGCAAACGGAATCGTTGCGCCAGCACCACCGCTATCGGGAGGCTGAGCACCAGGTCGTCCTCGGCCTTGAGCAGCGGCACGGCTTCATCGAGCGTGTGCAACAGACGCACTTCCCACGACCCGTTGCTCCCCGAAGAACGCAGAAGATTCCAACCATGCGCCGTCGGCGTGATGAATACAGGTGTCGATTCAGCGTCGATATTAAAACTCCCTCCAGCTGATTACTTGCGGGGCCACGCCCGCGCGGCGGAAAACCAACTGTATTTTTCGAATGGCGGTACCAGCTTTCCCGACACTGACCACCCGATAAACCGGATCTTTGAACGCGATGAGCAATGCGAGTTCCTTGAACTGATCTGGATTGAGACCAAGCGCGATTCGCACATCGTCGATACTTTGAAATTGCGCGTCATCTTCGGTCCCGTCGATTCCATCGGGTCCGCGCCGGGTCTGCAGGAAGCGGTCAGCCAGCTCTTCAGTTATGCCAGGCAAAGCCAGCAACACGTCGCGCGAGGCCCACGCCATGTCCACAGGACCGCTGCTGTTGAGCGTGAAATCCTCATCCCAGCCGGGCGTCGAAGTGAACTCGGCCCAGCCTTTTACTTTTTTTAGTTCGTCGATTGTAGTAAGCAAAGTATGTGACGGGTGATAATCCTCGCTGTCGGTCGCGCCGTTTAAGTGATGTAGTCCCGCATTCGGCTCAACCCAATCAAGCAGAGAATCGACCATGTGCTCGCGTTCGTTCAGATCAATGCCTTTGTTCTCCAGATACCTTCGCAAAACCTCCAGCCGCTTGGGATCCTCGCCCGCCACCAGCCAATTCACATTCAAACGCCCGCCTTCGCCGGTGATGCGCGCCTGGTAATTCTTTCGGCCGATACTGCCTTGCAGGTTCGCCGAACCGGGCTTGATCGCCGGATGCAACGCCACTTCCGCTCCCGAAGAAGCCATCGCCTCCGCATCCAGCATTTGACTGGCGCTGCCCGAAAGAGTGAGGCGTGAGTTGATGTCGAGCGCCCATGAAATCACCATTGCACTGAGCAGAAAAAGCGCCCAAAGCGCGAGTATCAACGCCGCGGCGCGAATTTTTTGGATCGACATCTTCATAAGATCGACATCGTTATAATGGCGTTCGCCCAAGCGGAATGATCAGCTTCCACGGCACGAAGCCGTCGCCACGTCCAATCGTCACCTTGACCAATCGCGGCAAAGTGAGGCTGTCACTCCAACGATCGAGCCACGAGTTCAAACGCGGATCGAAATAACGAATCTGAAGACTGTAAACATTTTCAATCAAGGGTATCCAGGTTTCATTCTCAGCGGTAGTGGCCTGATCGTCTTTCGGTTTACGCAGAAGGCCGAGATCAAGCCGATCGCTCTTTTCGTTTTCCCGCTGCAATCGCAGCGTTACGACAAAGTCGCCCGGCGCATACCGCGTCAAGAGTCCCGGCCCAGCACCGCAGATCCACCGAATCTCATCGCGGGGGCGATCGTTCAATTTCAACGGCTCACCGAGCAATGCGCCGGTGCCCGGCACCAGGCCTTGCCACTGCCCGGTCAGAAGATCGCGCAAACCGTCGTAGCGCGCATCTGCGGCGCTCGCCTCCGAAGAAATGCGGATCGCAATGAGATTGGATTGCACAAAACGATAAATCGCCAGCGCCATCATTGACAGAATCGCCACCGCGAGCATGACCTCAAGGAGGGTGAAGCCGGAGTGGCTTCGAATCGGTTTAACCTGCGCTCGCACGATAGACATAAAACTGGAGCTGCCGCGATTGCTTCACGCCGCTGCGGGTCCACTGCGCGGTCAACGTAACGAGATTGATTTCAGCCAGCTCGATGTTGCCCTCCTTCATCCCGGCAGGCGCGCTCTTCTGCAGCAACGTCACCATTCCGTATCCGGTGTCGACCTTCGACTCCTCGGCAGCATCCGGGAGTCCTGGCGAGGTTTGAATTTCGGCCATGCGATTGGACAAAATCTGGCGCACGCGCTCCTCTTCGGCGTTGAGCGTGCTTGCGTTGAGGCAATTCTCCACCGCACGTCCGAGCGCGAGCACGCCGAGCACAAAAATCGCGAGGCCGATCAGGACCTCGTAAAGCGCAAAGCCAATCGTCGATCTTTTACCTCGCCACATAATTCACAAGCTCGGCACGCGCAGTCAGTGCGGGATAGGTCGCTGTCCAGGTCCCATCGCGGCCTCTAAATTGCACAACTGCAGGTTCACATATTCCTGATGGCCAAAAGATCCACTCGCCGGGCGGATTCTTGGTCAGCGCAGCCGGCAACGTAAGCTTCAGTAATTCGGCACGCGCCAATGGGAAGATGGCCGTTTCGCGTGCAGCCTCGTTTTTCGCAAAAGCCTCCGGGCGCAACGCAACTCTTTTGCCTCCCCAAACGACGAGATAGGCGCGATGCTCTGTTACACTTCGCTCCTGTGCTTGACGCACGAGCTCATTGAAACCCTCGAATGAGCGCCGGAGCCGCTTATCGGCCAGTACGCCATTCAAGCTCGGAACAGCCAGGAGCAGGACCAACATTAAGATAGAGATCGCGATCACGATCTCGAGTAACGTAAACGCCCGGCTCGCCATGGGACGAGTCCGTCCGACTGACGGACAATATCGCATCGGCAAAGTTACGCGCTATGCGGCAAATCACAAGATGGCGGACTCCGGTGACGGAACGTTAGCCATTTGAGAGGAGAGCCTGCAGTTTTCATTTGCGCTTCATTTTTTAACCTGGCAGGTCCCAAATTTGGATAAGTGCGCTAACCGTCTTATGAATGAAAGCTAAATACGCATTCGTAGTCGCTATTGCATCGGTTAGCGGCTTCTTCCACGTGTGAGCCAACGTCGGTGGTTGGACAAACGGTAGCTACAGCAACGTTTTGTAAAGCCCCATGGTCTCCCGCGCGATCGCTGTCCAACTGAATTTTGCTTCGGCGCGTCTGCGGCCGGCCTTGCCAAATTTCTCGCGCAGCTGTCGATCTTTCATTAGCTGGTTAATCCGCGCTGCCAGGTCGCGTGAAAATTTTTCGGGATGGAGCGGCTCGAAGGGCCTCTCTTCCATTTGCTCCAACGGAACAAGAAATCCAGTCTCGCCATCGACCACGACTTCTTTGATTCCGCCGACCGCACTGGCTACCACCGCCGTTTCACACGCCATCGCTTCAAGGTTGATTATCCCAAATGGTTCGTAGATAGACGGGCAACAAAAAACCGCCGTGTGCGAGTAAAGTTCGATTGCCGTTTTGCGATCGACCATTTCCTCGATCCAGATGATGCCGGAGCGTTTGGCCCGCGCCAATTCGACGGCGTTTTTCATTTCAACCGCGATCTGCGGCGTGTCGGGCGCACCCGCGCAAAGGACAATCTGGAAATCGCGCTCCATGAATTCGATCGCCCTAACGAGATGGACAATGCCTTTTTGCCGCGTAATGCGGCCGACGAAAAGTAAATAAGGCATGGTTGGATCAACACGATGCTGGGTAAGTGCACTGGTCGATCCAACCTTTCGGTATTCATTGAGATCAATGCCATTGTGAATTACGTGCACACGCGTTGGATCGACATCGAACAATCGCTCAATGTCCCGTTTGGTTTCGCCAGAAACAGCGATAATCGCCTCCGCCATTTCGAGTGCAGTCTTCTCAACCCAGAGCGAGAAATCGTAGCCGCCGCCGAGTTGCTCGCGTTTCCACGGCCGCAGCGGCTCAAGTGAGTGCGTAGTAATGACAAGCGGAATTCCATAGTTCTTCTTCGCCAGGATTCCACCAAAATGGCTGTACCAGGTGTGGCAATGCACAACGTCGGCATCGATGTTCGTTGTATTGAAATCAACGCAACGCCGCACCGCACCGAAGGCTGATCGCAACGGTTTTGGGCAACTGAAATTGGTCGTGTCCAGTCCGTAACCTGTGACTTTCAGCCGGCCCTCTTGAAAGTCTTGATCGCCAAAGCAGCGAACATCGACATCGATGGCCTTGGCCAGTTCGCGCGAGAGATAGCCAACATGCACGCCGGCACCGCCATAAATGTGCGGCGGATATTCGTTTGTGAGGAAACAAACCTTCACGCGTTTCTAGTAGTCGCGCAGTTTGGCTTCAGCAACCATCGGCATAGCTCGTCGTATTCCGGCGTTTGTGTCAAACGCCGAATGTTTCGAAAAAGGCACTCGCCACGGCGAGCGCCTCTACAACTACCTTCCCGCGCGAACCAGAAGCACCGGCACGTTCACCGCGTGGCGAACTTTGTCCGCGGTCGCGCCGTAAAGAATATCGCTGATGAAACGATGGCCGTGCGTGCTCATCGCGATAAGATCGACATCGTGTGTCTCCGCAAGTTTGATGATCTCATCCGATGGTTCCCCGAGCGCGAGTACGGCGTCGCAGGAGAAACCTTCATCGCAGAGCTGGCGCTGCCGTTTTTCCAAATAGGCGCGGTCCTGTTTCATTTCTTCACTCTCAGCGAGCTGAAGTTGATCAAAATTTCTCGCAACCCAGCCATCAGCGACATGAACGAGGAGCAGCTTTGCGCCAGCCATCCGTGCGAGCGGTCTGATGTGGCCGAGAATGGTTTCATCGGCGGAACTGTTTTCGAGGGGGATGAGAATGTGTCGATACATGACGGCACGGATTATTACGTGGGAGGGGACAGATGCAAAAGCCGGTAAAACTCCCTGCGGAAGGCGTCAGGCATAAATGTGTCGAAGAGCAGCTTCACATTAAGCATGATAATGATCGCCGCCGTCGCCCAGCCAAGAATCTTCAACCAGAGCTTATTGGTAAACTCACCCATCTTCGCCTTTTCATCGGTGAACCGAAGCAGTGGCCAGACGGCAAAGCCGAGTTGCATCGACAACACGACCTGGCTTGCGATGAGCAATTGAGTGGTTTTGCCTTCGCCGAAAATGCCGATGACCAGGACCGCGGGGATGATGGCCATAGCCCGCGTGATGAGCCGGCGGAGCCACGGCGTGATGCGGATGTTCAGGAACCCTTCCATCACGACCTGTCCGGCGAGCGTTCCCGTGAGAGTCGAGTTTTGGCCGGAAGCGAGCAGAGCGATGGCAAAAAGCGCGCTGGCAAAACTGACGCCGAGGAGCGGGCTTAGTAATTGATAGGCGTCCTGAATTGCTGCCACTTCTTGATGGCCGGACCAATGAAAAACAGACGCAGCCAGTATCAAGATGGCAGCGTTAATGAAGAGCGCGAACATGAGCGCGCCTGTCGAGTCGATGCTGGCATATTTAATGGCTTCGCGTTTGCCTTCCGGCGTTTGCTCGAATTTTCTCGTCTGCACAATCGATGAGTGCAGATAGAGATTGTGCGGCATAACCGTCGCGCCGATGATGCCGATGCTGACGTAAAGCATTTGCTGGTTCATGACGATGTGCGGGCCGGGCATAAAACCGAGCATCACACCCATGAGGTTCGGTTTGGAAAAGATCAGCTCGGCGCCGAAGCAACCGGCGATGGTTGCGATCAAAGTGATCACCAACGCCTCGATATAACGAAAACCCTTTTGCTGCAGGTAAAGAACGGCCAGCACATCCAGCGCGGTAATGCCGCAACCCCACACGAGCGGAATACCGAAGAGAAGTTGTAAGGCGATGGCCGAGCCGACCACTTCGGCCAGGTCGCACGCGGCAATGGCGATTTCGCAAAGAATCCAAAGAAACCAAACTGTCAGCGTCGAGTAATGATCGCGGCAGGCTTGCGCGAGGTCCCGTCCCGTGGCCACGCCGAGCTTTATGCACAGATGCTGCAGCAGGATCGCCATAAAGTTGGAGAGCATCACCACAAACAAAAGTGCGTAACCAAACTTGGCGCCGCCGGCCAGATCGGTCGCCCAATTTCCCGGATCCATATAACCAACGGCCACCAGAAAACCCGGTCCGGAGAAAGCGAGCAGCTTTCTCCAAAACGAAGCCGTCACCGGGACGACGATGCTGCGATGAACTTCGGCGAGCGAGACTTGTCCTGCTCGCCTCCGCCAACCAACTTCCGGTTCCTTTACCAAAGTGCGGTTGGGTCGACTCATGAATATGGAGGCCCTTGGATTTAGGTTAGACTAATTTATTTGTCCGTCTTTATCATTATGTCAACAGTCAATTATTTATTTCGTTGACTATTCTACCCAACATTTTATCTTTGATCCGTGCCAAGTAAAAAGTCTTCATCCGCGCTAGGCAGTTCCTCCGCGGTAGAGGATTATCTCGAACGCATCCTCGAGCTTATTAATTCAAAAGGATACGCACGCGTCGTCGATATTGCGTCTCGTTTGAAAATTTCGCAAGCCAGCGTCACCAACATGGTGCAGAGGCTCGATGCCGAGGGCCTCCTTAAATATGAAAAATATCGCGGCCTCGTCTTAACTTCAGCTGGCGCTCGCCTCGCAGGCAAAATCGCCCGGCGTCACCGGCTGTTGACCGATTTTCTTAAACTTCTCGGCGTGGACGAGCAGGTGATCCGTCATGACGTCGAAGGAATGGAACATCATATCAGTACGCCAACGTTGCGAGCAATCGAACGGTTGACCGCGCAACTGCGGCGCCGGCCGGCAATGCTTTCTCGATTGGAAACCTTCGCCTAACGAGTATTTGCAGATCAAAAAAAAGCAAGAGAGTGTTACGTTCCGGTTCTCTTTTCCGACTCCAAAGATGAAACGTGTAAGTGAAGACGACCATCACGCCAGGCTTTACGGCGGACCGTCAGATTGACTGCAACGGAGACAGTTAAAGCGCGACATCCGGCTTGGTCGCCGACACCGGCTCAGTTTTCTCGTCCAATTTCTTGAAGTGCAATTGCCGGACGCGACGGGCATCAGTCTGCGAAACCGTCACCAGGTAGTTGTCGATCTTAACTTGTTCGCCTTGTTTCGGCAGATGCCCGAGCAAATGCGTCACGTATCCGCCAATGGTGCTCACATCCGGGCTCTCCAGTTCGAGCCCGGCAAGATCGTTCAATTCATATAGCCCGAGGGCGCCGTCCACTGTGAATTCGTTGGCACTGATCTTGCGAAATTCCTCCTTCTCAAAATCGAATTCGTCTTGAATATCGCCAACCAGTTCCTCGAGCACATTTTCGAGCGTGACCATCCCAACCGTGCCGCCAAATTCATCGACCACCATGGCGAGATGCGCGTGCTTGCTCAGGAAAAGATTAAGCAACTTCTCCAGCGGCATCATTTCCGGCACCGGAATCAGTTCTCGTTTGATTCGCAACAGGTCCGGATGCGGATCGCGCATCATGGGCACCAGCTCTTTGATGTGAATCAGACCGACGGTGTTGTCGAGGTGACCGCGCACGAGCGGAAATCGGGTATGCCGCGATTCGAGTGCTTTCTTGACGTTGATCTCAAAATCGTCCTCAAGATCAAGATAAATGACGTCGCCGCGCGGTGTCATAATATCGCGCACGACGCGCTGGCGAAGATCGAGAACGTTCATGAGCAAGTTACGGCCGAGTGGCGATACTTCTTTGGACTTCTCGCTCTCTGCAAAAATAAACCGGAGTTCTTCTTCAGTATGCGCCAGCTCATGAGGCGCTGCCGGTGCCATCCGAAAAATATAACGCAGCACCCAATTAGACGAGGCATTCAAAAACCAGATTGCCGGTTTGAACACTGCGTAAAACAGCCGCAACGGCGAACTCACCCACAGCGTCGCTGGCAACGCTTTACGGATCGCCAGGATCTTCGGCGCTTGTTCTCCGAGAACGATATGCAGAAACGTGATGATCGAGAAGGCCAGCGCGAAAGAAACCGAAGTGATAACTGCCGGCGAGGTGATATTGGCGAGCGTGAAAAAGGGCTGAAGCATCTGCGCAACGAATGGCTCCCCTACCCATCCCAGGCCGAGACTCGCCAGGGTAATGCCGAGCTGGCAGGCAGAGAGATATGCGTTCAGGTTGCTGGTGACGTGGCGGCCTGTTCCCGCGCGTTTATTGCCCTCGGCAATCAACGCATCGAGCTGACTCATTCGGATTTTTACAAGCGCGAATTCCGCCGCCACAAAGAATCCATTCAGAAAAACGAGCAAAAGAACGGCGCCAAGCTTACTCAAGATCAACCCGGGCGGATCCCAGTGAGTCACTGGCGCATCCGCTAGGAGAAGCGTAGCCAAAAAGGAAAATAGGAAGGAGTTCATCTTCTTGTAGCCACCGGCCTGTGGCCGGTTTCGATGACACGTCGCACAGCGGCGTGGCTACAGCGCAATTTTACCAGCTCGATTTCGTCACGCCAGGAATCAATCCCTGTGACGCCAACTCGCGAAAAGTCAGACGCGACACTTTGAACCGGCGAATGAAGGCGCGACGACGGCCGGTCACCTCGCACCGGTTGACCACGCGCGTCGGGCTCGCATCGCGCGGAAGTTGCGCCAGCCCGGCGTAATCTTTCTTCGCCTTCAGCTCGGCCCGCAGCGCAGCGTATTTCTTCGCTGTCGCACGCTTGCGTTCGTTACGATTAATCCAGGCTGTCTTTGCCATATGCGAAGCGCGGAACTTAGTTGAGTGCCGGGGAAATGCAAATTCGTTGCTGTAGTCACGGCAGTGTGCGCCGTAATTTCTTTTGACCTGCCACAGAGGCGGTGGCTACGTCCCATCCGCCAATGATTCCGTTTTTTCGCAAAGATTTTCCATCCTCGAAAAACGAGCTCGCACAAGCACTCGACGAAGCGCTCCACAGGCTCGTACACAAAGACGGCTCGATGGTCAATGTCCGCTCGCGAGTTTTCCCGTACCTTGACGAAATCGCGATCAATTTTGATGGTGCTCGCTTCGATTCGCTCCCATCAATGCCGGCACCAGCAGTCGAGCCAATAAAACCGGCATTCGAGGCCGCCGCGTTGACGCTAAGCGCTCAAAAAATTTCCATCCGCGGTGTGCCGCTTGATTTACGAATGGAAGCGCGCGACGTCGTTTTGCATAAAGGCGCGGACGCAAATGGCGAGGCGGTGTTGCTCGTGCAGGAAGTGGGCGATGGTCGGCTCAGGGTTTCGGTAAATCGACTGGAGCTTGAAAAAGCAATTGCTCAGATCGGCGCTCACGAAGCGGGCCGGCGCGGAATTGCGCTCGAAGAAGTGCGTCTGGCGATGCGTGCGCGCGGCCCACGGTCGCTTGCCGCCGACGTTCGCGTTCAGGCGCGAAAATTTCTCTTGCGCGCCAAAATCGACGTTTGTGCCCAGATCGACATCGATGAAAATCTCGTCATGAAAATTTTCCTCAAATGCAAGAGCGAAGGCGCGATTGGATCGTTGGCCTGCAGCGCACTCGATCCGATTTTTGGCCGACTTAACAACAAAAGCTTTTCGTTCGCCTCACTCCCGCTGGGCAAGATTCAATTCCGTGACGTTCGCCTAGCTGTTGCAGACACTGTCGAACTCAGTGCCGATTTTGGATCGTAGCCCCAGGGCACTTAGTTTCTCGTCGGAATCACTGCCGCGCCAGGCGTCGGAATAAGAGCGCGCCGAGCACGATGAAGAGCACGTTTGGAAACCAGACCAGCAGCTCGGGATGAACTTTCGGATTTCCGCGTAGCGTGTCGCCAATAATAACGAAGAGAAAGTAAGTCACTGCCACGATTAGTCCGACAGCGAATCCGATCGAGGTTTCGCGTCGATGCGCCGTGACGCCGAGTGGCACGCCGATAATCGCAAAAGCGAGGCAGGCAAACGGAAATGAAAAGCGTTTGTTGATCTCGGTCCGGCTGGCGCTTTGCTCGCGTTTGTTTTCGCTTTTCAACTGCTCGAGCAGTTGTTCGATCGATAACGCGGAACGGCTCGGCCGCTTTTTTTCCTTTTCGTAAAGTTCCTCGAGGCTAATTGGCAACGTGCCTTCAGCCATGTTGATGCCGTCGCGGATTTTGCGTAGGTCGTTCGGGTCCTTTTCGTCGCGCTGCTGATAACGCGCGTTGTAGAGATGCATTAAAATGCGCTTGTTTTCCAAGTCGGCCTCAAGTCGTCCGCTGCGCGCAAAAGTCACCCTCATCGGCAACGACTTTTCGTCCAGCTCGAAAACCGTGATGTTCTCAAGTCGATTTCCTTCCTTTTTACCGACATAAATCTTCCGGCCGGGAAATTGGTCAATCACTTGGTCGCTGCCGAAAAGCGCCATTGGATCACGCGTGGCGAGGTTGAAAATTGTGCTCCGCAATTTTTCCTGAGCAGCGGGGGCCACCTGCACGTTCAACCACAAACAGATCGCCGTGGAGACGAGAGCAATGCCAGCAAGCGGAAGACAGACGCGCGTAACGCTTACGCCATTTGCACGCAACGCGATCAGCTCATTATCGGCGGAAAGCCGACCAAAGACGAGCAGGATCGCGGTTAACAATCCCCACGGAATGGTGAAGATGAGAGAGAACGGCAGCACGTAGGCAATAAAGGCGAGCAGATATTCCATCGGCACATCGTGGTTGACGAGCAGCGGCAGCAGCTTGCGAAAAATGTTGCCAACCACCAGCACCAGGCTTAGCACGGCGATCGCAAAAAGCACGTTCACCAGCACTTCGCGGCTCACGAACTTGTCGATCAACTTCATTTCTTAGACAGAGTTTCCGCCACAGATGAACACAGATTAGCACAGATTCCGAACGCCGAATTTGTAAAGGGGCTGCGGGGCAGACGTTATCTGTGTTTCATTTGTGTCGATCTGTGGCTGGAAAAAAAAGCACCTACAGATAAAGTCCTCCTGCAAGTGGATAAGGTCGACATGTACGACGTGGCGATTATCGGCGGCGGGCCAGCCGGCAGCACGGCCGCGGCTTTGCTCGCGAGGACCGAGCGACGCGTGATTGTCTTCGAGCGAGAGAAATTTCCACGGTTTCACATCGGCGAATCGCTTCTCCCCTTCAGCATGAAGGCGTTTACCCGCCTGGGTTTGCACGAGAAATTTGCCCGCGCCGGGTTCATGGAAAAATTCGGCGGTGAAATGTGCAGCGCCTGCGGCGACGACGGCGTGAAATTTTATTTCAGGGACGGCTTCCGCTCACAAACCGATCACGCGTATCAGGTCACGCGAGCCGATTTCGACAAAGTTCTGCTCGACCATGCAGCCGAAAACGGCGCGGAAGTGCATGAGGAAACAAACGTCGAGCGCATCGCCTTCTCAGATGAGCATATCGATCTTCGCGTCAAATCCGCCAAAAATTCGTCGCGAGAGATTCGCGCCCGCTATTTGATTGACGCCAGTGGTCGCAATTCGCTTGTCGGAAATTATTTCAAGCTCAAGAAGAACTACGATCATCTCCAGAAAATGTCGATCTTCGCGCACTACAATGGCGTCGAGCGCGATGCAGGAATCGACGGCACACTCACACGAATGGTTCGCGGGATTGATCGTTGGTTTTGGATCATTCCTTTAACGGCCGAGCGGACCAGCATCGGCATCGTCCTGGATTCGGCGACATTTCGCGCGGCAAAAAAATCGCCAGAGGAGTTTTTGCAGGAAGCCCTGGCCAAACAGCCGCAGCTTGCGAAGCGAATGAAGAACGCCGCGTGCGTATCGCCAGTTTTCACCGCCGCCGATTTTTCCTATCGCAACACGCGCCTTACCGGCGACCGGTGGCTGCTGGCGGGAGACGCGGCCGGCTTTATCGATCCCGTCTTCAGTAGCGGCGTCTTCCTCGCCATTCTCGCGGGCGAAAATGCAGCCGACGCATTAAACGAAGTTCTCGATCATCCGAAGAAAGCCAGAAAACTTTTCGCGCGTTACGAACGAACAATCAATCACGCTATGGATGTGTATCTGCGCTTCGTCAACGCATGGTACACGAAAGAATTCATCGAGGTGTTTTTGCACCCGCAGAACGTCTTGCAAATTCCACCAGCCGTAAACGCGGTTCTCGGCGGCAACATCGGCAATAGTTTCGCGATTAAGTGGCGCATGTCGATCTTCTACCTGCTGGTTTGGTTACAGCGTTACTTACCGCTTTGTCCACGGCGCACGTTGTTGCCAAAGACGGAAGAATTGCCGAATCCAACCAAATCGGTCGTCGCGATTTCCTGAGTCTCCATGTCGATCTTCGGGAGGCGCGGCATCGCCATTGTCCTTTTATCGGTTTGCCTAGCGAGTTGTGCGACGATTTCACGGCATACGTTTGTCGAGCCCACAAGCGCTTGGCGGGCGCGCAGCGGGCAACTGTTATATCGCAATGCGAAGACAACACTCATTGGTGAGGTGCTGGTTCGCTTTTCAAAAGGCGGCGATTTCGAACTGACATTTTCAAAAGGCCCAGGCATTACCATTCTGGTTTTGCGTCAGAACACGAGCTTTGCCGAATTGAAAGGTCCGCTTGCAGGTCGAGGCTGGTCAGGACCAATCGATCGAGCGCCGCAACAATTGCATGGCTGGCTTGGCCTGCGTGATAAACTGATCAGCGCTCAACATCAACAGTCAATTCGATACTCCACGCGCGCCGAGGAATTTCTCTTTCAGTTCTGACAACCGAGCGAACCCCAGCACGAAAACGCGTTCTGCGGATTGCCCTCAATGAGTTCGCCCTCATCTCAACCCTCTCCTTTGAAAGGAGAGGAGACAGCGCAATGCAAGGTGAGGGTCGTCCAATCGTACTAGTCGCCGTATCAGCTGGATTTGTCGTCGTGGAAAAATATTCGGAGTGATGTTCCAACCAAAGATCGACAATATGCGGTTTTTCTATGCGTATCAGTGACTTCATCGCGCGGACGATGACACAGCGGCGCTGTTTCGTTTGGTGCGGCGTCGCGGTGCTGGCCACCGTTTGCATCGCAATCCTTGCCATGCGGATGCAGCTCGATTCCGACGTGCTCAACATGTTGCCCGCCCGGTTCTCTTCGATCCAAGGATTGAAGGTTTATGATCGCGAGTTTGAGCAGACGCGTGAACTGACCTTCGCTCTTCTGTGCCATCCCAACGACGTCGAGAAGCTAGAGGAATTCGCGCCAACTTTCGCAGAGAAATTAAGAAAGCAGCCATGGTGCGAGCGCCTCCTGACCGGCTCGCCAATGGAGACCCCGGATGGGATTCGCGACCTGCAATCGATCGCGGTGCCGCTGCTCTTGAATCTCGAGCCGGCGGCCTTTGACGAGACGATGTCGATCTTGCAGCCGCAAAAAATTCGCGAGCGACTGCACCGTTTACATCAACAGATCGAGGCCGGTTCACCGCGTCCGGAATTTGAACTTAGGTTTGATCCGCTCGGATTGATCGCGCCGGCGCTTAAACCCTTCGCCGAAAGCAACGCCCTCGAACAAGAGCAGCCGCTCACCTCTCCGGATAGGATGATGCGCGTTTTTCTCGTGATCACGAATCAGCAGTCGATCAGCGCATTTGAGTGCCAGCGGTTGATGCGCCAGGTGAACGCGTTTCGTGAGCATGCCCGCAATGGCTGGAATGGCGGACCATTGGAACTCCTTGTGACCGGGCGTTCTGCCTATGTCTCTGAAATTTCGCTGAGCGTTCGCTACGACATCGTCACCACACTTGCGAGTTCGATCCTGCTCGTCGGAGTAATTTTTTACGTCGGGTTTCGTCAATGGGTGCCACTAATCGGCATGGGTTTTTCGCTTCTGCTGGCGTGTTTAGTCGCCTTGGCTTTCGGGCTACTCCTCTTCGGGCAGCTCAGCATGGTGGCAGTCGGTTTCTCCGCTATCCTGGTTGGACTCGGTGTCGATTTCGCGATCCTGATTTTTGGTCGTTATCAACAAGCTCGGATCGATGGTGAACCGTACGGGCAAGCAATCGCCACGTCGGTGGCAAAGCTGGGGCGCGCTGTTTTCTTTGGTGCGCTAACGACTGCGGTGGGATTCATGGCGCTCGTGCTGAGCGGTTCAATGGGCTTCTCGCAGCTTGGTGTCCTCATTGCGATCGGCATTTTCTTCGCCGGACTTTTCATGTGCACGATTTTATTTCTGTTCGTTAGGCCATGGCAACCGCCGATGCGCCACGACTGGGTCTTCGAATTGGTAAAGAGTTATGTCCGATGGAGCGTGCAACGTCCTGCACCGATGCTGATTCTCTCGAGCATCGCCTTGTTGTTGCTCAGCGCAGTTGGATTTTCGCCAGTTCCTCCAATTCATTTCGAAGCGAGCACACGGTCCCTCGAGCCGAAAAACAGCCGCGCCAGCTATGCGCTAAAGGAAATCATGCACAAAATGCCAACGCGCTGGGAGCCGGTTCTCGTCATCGTGCGCGCGCGTGACGCTCAAACACTTCATGATGATTGGCAAAAAATCGCCGCGCACTGGGACCGGCTGCAAGCCGCGGGCAAGATCAAAAGCTTTTCCACTCCCGCGGCGCTGTGTCTTTCGCCAGAATGGATGCAACGAAACCGCCAACGTCTGAGCGCCATTGATTTCCAGACGGTGCGCCAAATATTTGGAGAAACGCTGGACCTCGAGGGATTCAGCCGCGATGCGTTCGCTCCAGCCTTCACCTTGCTCGATCAATTGCAGGGCCTTCTCGATCCAAAGGTGCCGCTGCCTGATTGGCACAGCCGGCTGCCGAAATCGTCGAGCTGGTGGTTTTTAGTTGATCGTTATTTTGCAAAAGACCCCCTCCTCACTACCGGTTTCGCGACAGGCAATGCGCCAATCGTGACGCACGAACAACGCCAGGAACTCGGGGCCGAGTTGCCGGTGCGCGACGTTCCGCTGACTCTTTCCGGCTGGAGTTATGCTCTCGCCGATTTGGTGCCGTGGTCGCACCGGCAGCTTCTCATCATCAGCGCGTTGATGGCGATCTTCGACATTTCGCTGCTGGCGATCCTCTATCGCGATTTTCGCCTTTGGATCATCCAAGTGATCACGCTTGCCTTTGGAATCGGGGCGATGGTCGCGACCATGAAGCTGCTGAACATCCATTTGAATTTGCTCAACGTGCTCTCGTTTCGACTGGTGCTCGCAATTGGTGTCGATTACGGAATCTACGTTGTGCTCGTCTGGCAAAAGACGCGCGAGCTGGAGCACGATGTCGCGGGCGTGGTAAAACCGGTCCTGCTCGCCGGATTGACCGCGGTCAGCGGGTTCGGCTCGTTAGGCTGGGCACGCAATCCTTCCATCAGCAGCCTCGGGATCGCCTGCGCCATCGGTATATTTTGGAGCTTGATCGCGACAATTTTTTTCACTTTGCCGGCAATGGCTGCGGCTAGACCGAAGCTTTGGCGCGAAAATTAATGTGGAGCAGGTTTTCAATCTGCTCCTGCCTAGGATCGCAACTTGAAAAGTTGCTCCAATCAAACGCCGTCATGAAGACGCTATTTTGTATAATCCTCTTTTTCGGCTTCAGCGGATCCACCGCCTCCGCGCAACCGCTTTCGCCGGCCGACGTGAAAAACTTGCTCGCGCGAATCCATGATCTGAACGCGACCTCGCCGAACCTACGAATGGACTTTCAAGAGCAAAGAATCGTTCATCTCATGAATAAGCCAATTGCGTACTCTGGGAAAATCTGGTTCCAGGCTCCGAATAAATTCCGTCGCGAAGTGCGAGGCAATTCACCCAGTGTCAACATAAGCGATGGACAGCAGCTGTGGATTTACTATCCGAATTTCAAATCGGCCGAGCGTTATTTATTAGGCAAACATTCACCAGCGGATGCCGCTATTGCCGGGATCAACACCGCGTTAAACCTCGAAGGCGTTGAAGCAACCTTTCAGATCAGCGGGAACAAGATCGACAATCACTATGAGTTACAACTTTTGCCACGTTCGCCTTCGATGAAACGAATATTCCAAAAATTTGATTTGCGGATTAACCAAGATCTGTTTGTGGAACGAACCGAAATATTGCAACCAAACGGCGACCGGATCGTTACGACCTATTCGAATCAGTCCCGCGCGCCAATTCCTCACTCAACATTCGAATTCACGCCCCCGCCTGGAACTGAGGTTACAACGCCGCTCGGGCGCTAGGAATGAGACCCGCGTTCATGCGAAGACGGCGGAGCTGACTAGATCCGCTCGTAGCGAATACAAGTCGCACCAGTTCCACCTTCCTGTTTCGATTGGCCGTATTTTCGACTGAAAATTATTGGCTCCAGCGAATTAAAATACTCCGCCAAGTCGCTCGACGCTTCCGCGTTTTTCAGTTAAACAGACTCGCTCGTGAGAAGAATTCTTCTCGTTGCGCTGATTCTCTTCAAGTCAGTTGCCGTGCTCGCGACAGGTCGCGACAGCGTCGAGGTCACTTCGCATATCCCGCGGCAGCATGTCGAGTCAAGCGCACTTCGGTCGGTTGGATTCAGCAAACGCCGACACATTCTGGAGATCGAATTTATCAACGGAGCAATCTATCGCTATGTCGATGTTCCGGCGTCGGTGTATCGCGATTTACTGTCTGCCGACTCAAAGGCGCGCTACTACGATCTGAATATCAAACGCAATTATCAGTCGATCCGAGTAAAACCGCGCGCGAAAGATCATCTGAACAATTGAAACGAGTTTGGCGCGCGCGACTTGAGGCCCTGCGCAATCGCCTCGCTCTTACGCCTAAAGAAAAACGGGTCATCGCCTTCGTCATCGCTGCGTTTCTTCTCGGGCTCGCCGTCAAATGCTACCGAGAAACCCATCCGCAAGCGCCATCTCAAATGGACAAGAAACATCCGTGGCGAAAATATCAGACGCCGTCGCGTTCCCCAGCACGCTCGCCGGCGAAAGTCACGCGCGAAAGTCAGCCTTGATCCCCTGTATCGAGATCGTAAAGCACCAAGAAAGAAGCGTTCCCTTCTCTGGCACTCCACCGACTACGCAACGCGTTGTCACTGAGCATGCGCGTGCCAGCCAAAGGCAATCCCGAATTCCAAAAACCTCCGTTTGGGCTGGCTTCGTGCTGCAAACCAGGGCCGACGGCTCCGTTGATCCATCTATGTTTGCCCAACAGCCCAGATTTCTGGATCGTGACAACGTGCGGAAACAAATTGATGCGTTCACAGACCAGATTTGTAAAGTGATTGTGGGCAAGATCGAAGCGGTGAAGTTGGCGGTCGCCTGTCTGCTCGCACGCGGTCATTTGCTAATCGAAGATATTCCGGGGGTCGGTAAGACAACACTCTCCCAAGCGCTTGCGCGTTCTCTTGCGCTTGGCTTTCAACGCATCCAATTCACCAGCGACCTGCTTCCCGCCGACATTCTCGGCAATTCAATTTTCGACCGAGAGGAGCAACGCTTCGTCTTTCACCGTGGCCCACTCTTCTCGCAGGTGGTGCTGATTGACGAGGTCAACCGGGCAACCGCCAAGACGCAAAGCGCACTGCTCGAAGCAATGGAGGAACATCATATCTCGGTGGATGGCGTGACTTATGAACTGCCGCAGCCGTTTTTTGTGGTTGCGACTCAGAACCCTCAGCATCAAGTCGGAACTTTTCCGCTGCCGGAGTCCCAGCTCGACCGGTTTTTGATGCGGATCGAGCTGGGCGTGCCGGACCGTGCCAGCGAGCGGACAATGCTTCTTGGGATGGATCGCCGCGAGATGCTCAAGGAATTGAAGCCTGTGTTTATGCCGCAAGTCCTGCTCGAGATTCAAGAGGTCGTGCGCCAGGTGCACACTTCAGCCGCGCTTCTCGATTACCTGCAGGATCTACTTGATGCTTCGCGACAGCGGCATAGCACCGGTTTGTCGCCCCGCGCCGGTCTGGCATTAAAACATGCTTCACAAGCGTGGGCCCTTATGAGCGGGCGCGACATGGTGCTGCCGGAAGATATTCAAGCGGTAGCCCGAGCGGTGATGGCTCACCGGTTGGGACACGATATCGAGCAGCCCGGACAAAGTGGCCGAACGCTGGCTGACGCTCTGTTGCACAGTGTGCCCGTCCCATGAAACAGCCACGAATGTCGCGCATTTATCCGGCTAGCAGCCTAGCCGGCCTGCTTTTTGTCTCGATCGCAATCTGGTACGCCGCCGCCACTCAGGGAAACGCCGCGGCCTATCTGCTTTTGTTCGTTCTCACGGCTGTGTTTTTCGTTTCCATTCCACATACACTGCTTAATCTCGTCGGTTTAAAAGTGAGGGCTGAATCGGTGAAGCCGACGTTCGCGGGGAGCGAGGTTTCGCTCCCCGTCGAGATCGTCAATCAATCCACTGTCGCGCGACATGCCATCAAGCTAAGCCTACTGAGTTGCAAAGGGCGGCCAGTGCGTATCAACCACGTCCCGGCGGGCCAAGCAACCCGCGTCACACTTAGGTTTGCCGCATTCAAGCGCGGCCAGCATCAGATCGGCACGTTGTGTCTCGAGTGCGTGTATCCTCTTGGCTTCCTGCGGGCAGTTAGATCGGTAACGACGCGGCAACAGTATCTTGTTTACCCAAGGCCCGCCGGTGACCCTAATCTCCCCCTGGAGTGTGCGAGCCCCGGCGAGAACAAATTGCAGACCGACCTAGGAGAAGGCGACGATTTCGCCGGCGTGCGACCCTACATTCTCGGCGAGTCGCAGCGACACATCGATTGGAAAGCCGTAGCTCGCGGCCAGGAATTGATGACGAAGCAGTTTTCCACCGAGACGCGCGGCTCGCTCCGCTTCGACTTTGCGGCGGCGCGGTTTTCCGATATTGAAGATCAGCTCTCGCAGCTCACGCTCTGGGTCATCGAGGCCGAACGAGCGCGGCGTGCATACGGTCTGCTTTTACCGACCGGTGAAATCCCGCCATCCCTCGGGCAAGCGCATTTTCATCGATGTCTGCGGGCACTCGCCTTGTTTAGATGAAGACGTCTCGTGACAAAGACACGCGCATTCCGCGACGTCCGTTCCTTTGGCTGGCTGCAGCGCTACTCTTCACCCTCCCGCCGATGTGCGGGACGCTCAGCTTGTGGGTTCCCGCCATATTTCTAATCGCGCTTGCCGCGAAGTTTTGGATGGAGCCGCGGGGTTATCGGCTACGGTCGCTGGTTTGGAAATTAGTGCTCGGCGCGACTGCCCTAGTCTGCATTTTCATGAGCTACGGCTCAATCAAAGGCATTGAACCCGGCGTTTCGGTGATTGCGGTTCTGATGTCGCTCAAAATTCTGGAAGCGCACACCGGCCGGGAGTTTCAAGTCATGGTCATGGTAGCGTGGATACTCTGTCTTTGCGGATTCTTTCTCTCTCAGGACCTTTCCATCGCGCTCTGCCTCCTGATCGCTTTTACGTTACTGCTGGTGGCGCTAATTCAATTTCATCGCGGTTCGTCCGTTGCTTTCTGGCCGCCAGTCCGCACAGCTTGCAAGCTGCTGGCTCAGGCTTTGCCCCTTATCGCAGCGCTATTTCTTTTCTTTCCCCGTGTTGCCACCGGATTCCGATTTCAAATCGCGCAGTCATCTCTGTCCGCAACCGGATTTGGCGACCGGCTCTCTCCCGGCAGCGTCAGTTCGCTCGCCAACTCAACCAGCGTTGCTTTTCGCGCCGAGTTTCCCGATGGCAGAATACCGTCATCCGCCGCGATGTACTGGCGTGGCGTGGTGATGCGGCGGTGCAACGGTTTGGAATGGCGCGCTTCGGAGGAGCCAGCTTCAATGCTTCGTTCCAGTCAACACACGCCAGAAGGTGAAGGAATTCGACAATGGATCACGCTCGAGCCGTATGGCGGCCACTGGATGTTCGCACTTGATTGGCCTGCCACACCGGCACCCGGCACGACGCTCGCCCCGGGCAACTGTTTATGGAGCGGTCAACCGATTCGAAAATCGAAACGCTATGAAGTCACATCTTTTCCCGAAATCCGCGAGAAAGAACTGCACCCTCGGGAGCGCAAACTCTTACTCGAAGTTCCAGCGACAATTAGTCCAGCCGTGTGGCAGTTGGTGCAATCCTGGAAGGCCACGGATCCAAGCCCGCGCGCGGTCATCCATACCGCGCTGCAGTTCTTTCGCACCCAACATTTTCGCTATTCGTTGTCGCCCGGTGAATATCACAACAATGACTTGGACGAATTCCTCTTTCATCGGCGAGTTGGTTTTTGCGAGCATTACGCGGCCGCTTTCGCCACTTTGATGCGGCTAGCCGGAGTCCCCGCGCGCGTGGTGGTGGGCTATCTCGGTGGCGAATACAACGAATTGGGCGGGTTCTTTCTGGTTCGACAGGCGGATACCCACGCTTGGTGCGAAGTCTGGCTCGACGACAGGGGTTGGGTCCGAGTAGATCCAACCAGTGTGGTGGCTCCAGACCGAGTAAATCTTGGGCTGAATTTGTTTCTGGAGCGGCGGGCTGCCGCCGGGCAGCTGCAGTTGGGGCAAAGCACCCTGGCGCGGACTCTCGCGCGCTCACAGATATTTGCGGAGGCACGGCTCGCCTGGCAAACATTGAACTACGCGTGGGATACTCGCATCCTTAGCTTCGATGGCGAAACACAGAAATCATTTCTAGGTGAGATCGGTATTCCCAACACCGAACCTCTCCCGTTAACCGGCTGGAGTTTTGCGATCGCAGCCGGTGTTATCGGAATCTACGCCGGCTGGATGGGATTATTCACGCGTGGCGGTGGCGACCGGGTCCAGACATTGTACAGAAAGTTTTGCCGCAAAGCTGCTGGTCTTGGCGCACACCGCGAACCGTCGGAAGGTCCATCCGATTTTGCGAATCGCGCTGCCCGGCTGTTGCCTAACGAATCAGACCGGATCCGGCGAATTTCGAATGCTTACATCACTGTCCGCTATTCCGCCGCGGCCACTTCGGTCGCGATTGAGGAGCTGGCCAGGGAAGTAGAACTCTTTGCAAAGAAGCGGCGGCTGCGGCCTCTCAAACTTAAAATTTAAGGCTCAAAAGCTTCATCGCGGCGTTGTGACCAGGAATCCCGCTGACCGCACCGCCGCGTTGTGCGCTTGAGCCGCAGAGGAAAACATTCTCCCATTCCGTTTCGACTCCCCAAGTGCCGGCCTGCTCTTTCGTACTCGCGAACGGCCACGTCGGCGCGTCGTGAAAAATGTTGCCATGATACATGCCTAACGACTGCTCAATGTCGACCGGGCTTTTGCTTTCGATGCAAAGGCTGCCGTCACGCGCGACCGCGAGACAATCTTCCAGCGGCTCTTCCAGCCATTGGTTCATGCTTTCGAGAAATTTCGTCTCTGCGCGTTTCCGCATCGCTTCGTTTTCTTTTGCGAACAATGAGTACGGAGCATCGAGTCCGAAGAGTGTCATTGTGTGGAAACCTTGCCGGCTCAGTTCCGGCGAGAGGATGCTACTGTCGCTTAGTGTGTGGCAATAGACCTCGCAGGGCGTTTTGTCCGACAATCGCCCTTTAGCAGCCTGCTCGTAGCTAACATTCATCTGCTCGTAGCCTTCATCGCTGTGAAACGTGCCGCACCAAGCCTCCAGCGACGTATACTTGTTCGCTTTAATTTTCGGCAATCGGCGAAGCAGCATGTTAATCTTAAATACGGATCCTTCGTCCGTCGCATCCGGCTGGTATGACTTGCCAGTGAACTTCGCTAAAACATTGCGGCCAAAGTTCACTAGCAGAAATCGCGCATCCACTTGCGAGGGTTGCGCATGCGTCCCGCTTGCGTTATCTCGAATTTCAAATTCGACCGTCTTTGTCTTCCCGCCAAAATCGACATGGCGAACATCGACATTCTTCAAAAGTTCCGCGCCGGCTTTGTGCGCCGCCTGTTCCAACTCGCTTGCGACCGCACCCATGCCTCCCACCGGCACCTTCCATTCGCCGGTCTTATTGCCGATTAGATGATAAAGAAAACAGCGGTTCTGCAGCAGCGACGGATCGTGCGGATGCGTGAGGAGGCCGATCTTCCCATCGGTCAGAACGAGGCCGCGCACGAGATCGTTTTGCAAATAACGTTCGATCGCGCGACCCAGCGGCTCCTCGGCTAAACTCCGCCACGCTTCGCGCGAGAGATCATCGACGTCGAAACATCGCTCAAATTCCTCTTTGGCAACTAGCGGCTCAAGCATGCTGTCCCACGAGTGTTCCGCAAAAATGCGCGGCAGATTGTAAAGCTTTTTCATCTGCTCGTACTCGGCATCGCTCCCAGTAAGGTCGATCATCGACTTTCGGCTTTGGTCTTCATCGACATTGCTCAAGAGCAATCCGTCGTGTCCGCCGTTTTTTATGTACGGCGTGAACGACGCCGTTGCGCGTCTGCGCAGCTCGAGATTCAGTCGGAGATCACGAATAATTTTCTTCGGAAACAAACTGACCAGATATGAATACCGCGATAGCCGCGCGTCATAGTCCGGAAAAACCTTCTGCGAAGTTGTCGCTCCGCCGATGTAATCGTTCTTTTCCAGCAACAGCACGCTCAAGCCCGCGCGTCCCAAATAACTCGCCGCCACAAGCCCGTTGTGTCCCGCACCTAAGATAACAACGTCGTACCGAGAGTTCATTCTGCCAATCATTATGCTCCTGCCCCACCCCTGCTTGGCGACGGCGGACGGCCGCCGCCCAAAATCACGATGCCGCATTTACTCTTGCTCGTGCTCATGATCGTAATCGACTGAATGTTTATGATTCAGAAAGCAAACGTCCAACGCTCAGTGTCGTGGAAGTATTTTGGCAAGGCGGCAAAATCAACTGGCTGACAGCCTTCCTATGCTTGGAGGTACTTGTCGATATTTTCCGCCAACCGCTCAGGTGTAACGGGTTTGGCGATAAACGGGAAGCCACCCATCACAGGCCGGTGCGCGCTCTCGTTTTCCGTCACGAGCCCGGTGAGAAACACGATCGGCACATGTCTCAATCCCGGATCATCACGAATCTGCGCGGCGACATCTCCGCCATCGAAATTCGGCATCATCACATCGAGCAGAATTAGATCGGGTTTGAAGTTACGGGCTGCTTCCAGCGCGCGCGCCGAATCGTTTTCAACGCAAATGTCGTAATCGGAGAGCAGAAGCTTCGCCACCCTTGTAAAGCTTTCTTCGTCATCGACGAGCAGAACTTTCGGTTTACGATCTTTCATCTTCGCCTCGGTTTCTTAGTGCAATCTTCACAACCACGCCACCTTCATTTCTGTTGTTAATATAAATGCGTCTGCCATTTAGCTCGATTTGGAGCGGAAACGTTCCATCAGAGCGAGAATCTTCTCACGAACATCGAATAAGTCAGCGCGGAATGAATTCAGTCGCTCCGGATCGACCAACTTTTTTGTCGCCACTTTTTCCGTGGCAGCCATGCTCGCGTGGAGATAATTCAACGCGCGTTTTAGCGCTGCGACCACAAAACCGCCCTCGCGCGAATTGTCATCGTCGTAGGCGAGATTATTGAGCGCGCCCGCGATTTTAGCGCCCGTTGTTTGAAACTGGAAAATCATTTCGTGCAAGTCGGCGTCGCCATTTTCGCCGAGCAAACCGCGATCATCACAGTAATGCCACATCGACATCGCGCTCTCGAACGCGCGCTTCGTCAGTGGATGATGAATGCGACCATCTTTGTCCCGCACCCAGTCAACGCCCTCGGTCAGCGGATTTGGCTCGAGTGGCGGAATTTCAATCTCCTCCCGTGGCAGCGCGTCGCGTTCATCGGCTTCGAGCGCCTCTTCCAGCCAGCTCCAACCCATTTCGCGCGCGACAATTTTTTCCCTGTCCGGATGGCCCTCGTATTTTTCCAACAGTTCCATGTATTTGCCGGTGCGCGCGTCGGATTCACGCATCAATTTTTCGTAGTCGAATTCATCAAGCGGTTTTTTCTCATGAGGATCGAAGGTGGGTGGCTCCTCCGACTGTAACGCATCATCGAGCCGCTCGAGCCAGTCGCGCATGGCCTGATGGCTTCGTTCAGTTTGTGCTTGTTCCTCAGCGGCGGAAAGCGTCCATTGCGGGGCGGAGATGTTGGGCTTGTAGTCAATGCTCTCGATTACGACGCGTCCATTGGCGCCGCTAAACCATTCGACATAAAGACAATTTGCCTTGTGCTCCGGCGGCGTCTCGCCTTCTCTCGTCAGGCGTCGCGCCTCTTCCAACGACACATCCAGCACCCGCACTTTGCGCGAGGCGGTAATGTCGCCGGCCACACCAATTTGTTCTGCGGCGAGATCAGTCGATTCTTCACTAGTCGATTTTGGCGCGGGATTTTCAAACCGAACCATGCAACCGGCGATATCCCGGGCGCAATTACCGGCAAGGTCGAGGGCGATCGGCTTGGCGCGCCCGATCAACCACACGCGGCCGGTGACGCGGCCGCGCACGCGATTATCGATTTCGCCTCTCACGACGCTTTCATTAATTCGCCAGGCCATGACCGAAATAAACTCGAAAGAGTGATGACTTAAAACTTAAACTGTCCACTGCAGAGGTGGATCGGCTTCTCCGCAAGACGATGCTAAAGCCAACCCCCCGAAGACGGAAGATCGTCTCTCATAAACAGCGCGCATAATAACATTTGGCCCTGCAGGCATTCGGGGATTTATTTTAGCAACACGTTGAGGACATCGCGTTCCACCTGTTTCGCTGCGGCTACACGAAATCTGCAAACCTCATGCGTTCTTCATTTGAATGAAAACAATTGCATTTCCCGATGGAGAGCGTGCGCCCGTGCTTGGTCAGGGCACGTGGCGAATGGGCGAAAACAAACGCACGCACGAGGAGGAAGCGGCGGCGCTGCGTCTGGGAATCGATCTCGGCATGACCTTAATCGATACGGCGGAGATGTACGGCGAGGGCGGCGCCGAAGAAGTGGTCGCGGACGCGTTCACCGGTCAGCGCGACCGCGTTTTTGTGGTAACGAAAGTTTATCCGCATCATGCGTCGCGCACGGAATTGCCGAAGGCTTGCCAGCGCAGCCTCAAGCGTCTTCGCATCGATGCGATCGATCTTTATCTTTTGCACTGGCGCGGCCAAATCCCGCTCGCGGAAACCGTGGAAGCACTCGAGAAACTGCGGGCCCAAGGAAAAATCCGCCGCTGGGGCGTTTCTAACTTCAATCTCGAAGATATGAAGGAACTGCTCGCCATCGAAGACGGTTCCGCCTGTGCCGCGAATCAAGTGCTCTACAACCTCGAGAATCGCGGAATCGAATTCGATCTCCTGCCTTGGAGCCAGAAGAAAAAAATGCCAATCATGGCTTACTCGCCGGTCGGCCACGGTCGCGGTCTGCTGAACAACGCGACGCTCAAGAAAATCGCGAAGGGGCACGACGCAACACCAGCGCACATCGGGCTCGCGTGGGTGCTACGGCAGCCCGGCGTGATCGCCATCCCGAAAGCGGCTAATCAAATTCACGTCCGTCAGAACGCGCGATCAATTGAAATTCAACTAACGAAAAAGGATCTTGCTGAACTCGACCTCGAATTCGCACCGCCGAAATCACCGCAACCGTTGCCCATGTTGTAATGGCCTCGCAGCCTGGAATCCGCGAGCGAAATCCACATTTGTACCTGATATGGTAACCAGCCAAGTGACCGTTGATTGCTGACCGGAAGTCGCGATTGAAATGTATGAAAAAGATCAGCGCATTTCTGTGGTTTGATAATGAAGCCGAGGATCCGCGAGATTTTACGTGTCGCTCCTTAAGAATTCGAAGACCGGCAAGATCACTCGGTACCCAAAGGAAGCGGCTGAGAAAATCGATAGAACGCCCGGAACACTGATGACCGTGGAGTTAACGCTCCATGGCGTCGAATTCGTGGCGCTAAACGGCGGACCGCAGTTCAAGTTCAACGAAGAGGTCTCGTTCTCGGTCAACTGCGAGACCCAGGATGAGATCGATTATTTTCGGGAAAAACTTTCCGCCGATGGCGGATCAACCGGGCCGTGCGGATGGCTCAAAGATACATTCGGGCTCTCGTGGCAGGTCACTCCGATGGTTCTCGAAAAGATGCTCAGCGATCCCGACCCCGCGAAATCGCAGCGCGTCATGAATGCGCTGATGGAAATGGGCAAGCTCGACATCGAGGCTTTGAAAAAAAGCGTATGAGCGGGCTGACTCTGAGGTCTGATTTCTGACGCCTATCTGCGGACTACTTGTTCTCGAGTATTCGTCCGTACTCGGTCGTTTTGCCGCGCATTTCGAAATACCGATACGCTTGAAGCGCAACCTCGCTAATCGCCTGTTCCGCCACTCGCTCGTCCCGATCGTAAGCTGTCATTACACTAATGACGAACGGGCGATTTTTCGCGAAAATGATGCCTGAATCGGTGCGGATGCCGTCCAGATCTCCCGGTTTATTTGCAACCTGAACACCAGGCGGCAGCTCGCGGGAAAGATAGCTTTCCTTCAAGACTGATAACTGTTTAATGAGTTCCGCGGTCAGTTGTTTGTTCAGTGCCTTACCTTTGTAGATCGCCTCCAAAAGGCGCGCCATTTCCTCCGGGATGGAAACGTTTTCCTCGCCTCGCCGCGCTGCTGCAATGTCCATCATTTTCCGGCGCAGCATTGTTTTCGTTAGGCCCAGTGAGCGCAGCATCGCGTTCACATTGGTCATGCCGACGCGATCGATCAGAACGTTCGCCGCCGCATTATCGCTGACCGCCACCATAAATTGCGCGAGATCGCGATTTGTAACGCGCGTCGCACCCGGAGTGAGCCCAGCCATGACGTGACTGTCTTCAACCAAATCCTTGGGATCAAAGGTGTAGATGCCGGCGAGCCTGGCTTTGTCCTGTGCTCCAGCACGGGATTCCTGTTCCTGCCGATACAACTCAAGCAAAATCGCGATTTTGATTGAGCTCGCAGTCGGGAAAACGCGGTCGGCGTTCTTCAAAATCGTACGGCCATCGCTAAGATCGACAATCGCCGCGCCCATGACGCCGTCGAATTTCTCAACCGCTTCTCCCACCTGCGCGTCCAGTTTTTTCCAAAGCAGGTCATCGGTTGCATCGGCCGGTGTGCTTGTCGGCGTCTGAGCGTTAACACGGCCAAGTAATAGCAATAGAAGTGCACCGAGTCTGACAATGTTCATACGCCCGTGCGACTAGATATCAGATTCTGCCGGCCAGGTCGATGCGTCTGACGCGATCAGGTCGATCTGACACCACGAGTGATTTGTGGGGGTCGGGGCCCTTCGATGCTCACGCCGCTTCGCTTTCAGCGTAAGGAATTCTCTTTATACCGGCCTGACCAGCGATGGGCCGATGTCCTCAAGCTTGGAGCAACCGCACAGAAGCATTGCCTCGTCGAGTTCCCGCTTCATGATCTCTAGGACGTCCACGACTCCTCGTTCGCCGGCCACGCATAATCCCCAGAGAATTGCACGACCCACCAGGACCGCACGTGCCCCGAGGGCGATTGCTTTCAGCACATCGCTGCCGCGCCGAATTCCTCCATCCACATAAATTTCACAGCGGCCTGCCACAGCTTCGACCACGTACGGAAGGGCGTCACTCGTGGCGGGAGCGGTGTCGAGTTGCCGTCCGCCATGATTCGATACCACCACCGCCTTGGCACCATGCTCGGCCGAACGGCGAGCATCGCCACCCCGGCACACGCCTTTCACTACGACTGGTAATCGAGTGCAGTTGCACAACCAGCTCAGATCATCGAACCCGAGGTCTTGTTTGAAATTTTCTCTCACATACTCGGCGAGGCCGGAGCCCTGCACTTTTGGGAATTTGCCTTTACCGAGCGGCGCGAGGTTCTCGACGGCTAAGCCATGAGGCAACTGAAAGTTGTTTCGCGTGTCCCGATGCCGAGTGCCTAAACCGGGCGCATCTACGGTCAAGACGATCGCCTCCGCACCAGCCGCTTCTGCCCGTTTGACTAACTCCAGCGTGATCTCGCGATCTTTGTACATATAAAGTTGAAACCATCGTGGGCTCGCCGCTTCGGCAAAGACCGATTCCATAGCCGTGTTCGAGAGCGAGCTCAGAATGAACAACGTACCCATCGTTCTCGCTGCGCGGGCCGTTGCGACCTCGCCCTGCTCGCAAGCGAGTTTATGAAAGGCGGTGGGCGCCACCAGAATCGGCATGGAAACTGTCCCGCCCAGCACGGTTGTAGTCATCGTGCGCGGTCCCACCCCGGCAAGCACCCGGTAGTAAAGCTTGAGGCGTTCCCAAGCCGCGACGTTTTCCCGGAGCGTGACTTCATCCAGCGCTCCACCTTCGTAATAATCGAAAACGTCTTTAGAAAGCTTGCTTCGCGCTGCCCGCGCGTAATCAGCGATATTTAGGAGCAGATCCGAATTCATCTTCTAACTTCTGGATTCTGAAGGCCGAATCACTTTAACGATGTAACGATGTAACGATTTAACGAATCACGCCAGCCGCGTTGCGACTCCAGCCATCGATGCGATCGTGACCGATGATCTCGCACAAGAGGATTCACGGATCTGTCTGTTCCATCCGGGCCTTGTTTGCACTGATCGGCTTGGCCTGCTGCGCGTCGAGCTCGATGGCGGCCGAGCCGAGCGCCTCGCCATCACCATCGCCGGTTGCCTCTTCTGCTGCGTCTCCGGTTGCCACGCTCGAGCAATCGTTTTCGGAATTATCCGCGCAGCGCGCGGCTGCTGAGCGCTCGAAGATCTACCAAGGTGGCGCGGCTTACAGCCGTTGGCTCGATAGCGTCGCGAAAAACTCAGGCTACCCATTTCTTCAGCGGCTGATCTTCGATCGGGTGACCTGGATGCGCCTGCTGACCTCTGCCGGCACACTCGTCTTGCTCGCGTTGCTAACCAGTTGGTTCCTATGGATCGTCAGGCGGCGCGCGGGCGAGATCGAATCGAAACGACCGCAGTCCTGGCTGGCGCTGAGCGCAGCCGCGATTCGTAAACCGGTCGCGCTTTTCCTGTGGGTGGTCGGCGGCGTCTTGTGCTCATGCCGGTCGTCACGGGGATCGCTTCTCGCCCGACGCGCGTCTTTTGGGCCGGCGCGCTCACTGCGATTCTTTATGCCGGGCAGATCATCACCCTGCTTTGGCTAGTCTTTCGCGCGATTCGCGCGGTGGAAAAACGGATGCGTCTTTGGACGGAGCGGACGGGCAGCGTCCTCGGCAACGTGATTGTACCGATACTTGGTCAGACGATGCGACTGGCAGTGCCGTTGTTAGGAATTATCCTGCTGCTGCCACTGCTGAAACTGCCGGAAGACTGGGCTTGGGTAAGGCAGAAAGGCTTCGGCATTCTGCTCATCGTGGCGCTGTCGTTCCTGATCATTCGCGGTATCAACGCCGTGCAACTGACGCTCTTGAGCCGGCACCCAATGGACGTGGGGGCGAATCTCTCCGCCCGCCGGATCTACACACAGGTGTCGGTGATTCGCAAAATCATCGTCAGCGTCGTGGTGATTGTGGCGACTGGTTCCATCCTGATGCTCTTTGATCCGGTGCGGCAGTTCGGCACCAGCATACTGGCATCAGCTGGAATCGCCAGCGTCGTGATCGGTTTCGCCGCACAGAAGACCCTCGGCAACGTGCTCGCCGGTATCCAGATTGCGCTGACCCAGCCCCTGCTGATTGACGACATCGTTGTGGTGGAAGGCGAGTTCGGACAGATCGAAGAGATTACACTCACTTATGTAACGGTGCGGACTTGGGACCTCCGGCGGATGATTCTGCCCATCACCTACTTCGTCGAGAAACCATTTCAGAATTGGAGCCGCGTATCGACCGAGCTGCTAGGGACGGTGATTCTTTATCTCGATTATCAAGTCCCGTTAGGCGAATTGCGCAAGGAACTGAAACGGCTGGTCGAAAACAATCCAAAGTGGGACCGAAAAGTCTGCGGCTTGCAGGTGACGGACACAAAGCAAAGCACAATCGAAGTGCGCGCCCTGGTGAGCAGCACCGATCCGGGTAAGGCGTTCGATCTCCGCTGCGAGGTGCGCGAAGGGTTAATCGAATTTCTGCGACGTAACCATCCACAAAGTCTGCCGCGCGTGCGTAACGTCACGGAGCCTTCGGGCGAGGAGATTCAGCGGAAAAAGTCAAAAGATGGCGCTGCATGGAGCGGAAAGGAACATGAGCGTGGCTCAAAGAGCCCCGGCGTCCAGGCAGATGACAGAGTGGACGGCGACGGCTCCAGCAATTAGAGCGTGCTCTTTTAACCGCCAAGTTCTCTCTGTACTCTTTCCGTCCGACTTCGCTGTGGAAGCTTCTCATTTCCTGTCTGTTAGCTCAAAAAAATGTTGACCACAGATTGAAATCCGGTCTTGATCGGCTGCATGAAAACAAAAGCACTTGGATTGATTCTGGCTTTTTGCTTTTTGGCAGGGGCAGCGTGTTTTGCTGCCGACCCGCAGATCGGCAGTTGGAAATTGAACGAGGCCAAATCAAAACTCACACGCGGTGTGCCGAGAAATACAGTCGTCGTCTATGAAACAGTCGGCGACCAAGTGAAAGTGACCGTGGAAGGCACTGACGCGAAGGGTAAACCCACCCGCAACGAATGGACGGGCAGGTTCGACGGAAAAGATTATCCCGTCACCGGCGACCCGACTTCAGACGTGCGCTCGTACAAAAGGGTGAATAGTCGGACGCTGCAATTCACCGCTAGGAAAAACCGCAACGTCGTGGTTACGGGACGGGTTGTCGTTTCTGCCGACGGGAAGAGCCGCACCGTAACTGTGAGCGGAACCACTCCGAAAGGTAAAGAGTTCAAGAACACCGCGGTCTACGACAAGCAGTAATAGGGACGATCACTCCCGAGGCTGATATCGCCATTTTGCAGACCTGCTCAACGTCTTCACCGTCGTCACCGTTCCGCGCACAGCCTAAGACAGTTGAATCCATCTATGACAAGTCTGCTCGCATGATTGCATCGTAAGTCCCTTACGATGCCCGCCTGCAGCGGATCCGGTCGCCACGACGACACGACGAAGTTCTGGCCTCTGAGCTTTGCATGCCACGCCCAGCGTTTGGCGAAGGCGGCCCTCCGCTTCTACCGCTCCGTGCTGAGAACGACGCGGAATCTCGCTTTGCCGCTCATCATCCGCTCGTAGGCCTCAGCAACTTTCTCAAGTGGGAAAACTTCATTCATCGACTGCACACCGGCCGACGCGCTGAACTTGAGCGCGTCCTGCGAATCGATCGACGTGCCGGAATACCAGCCCCTCACCGACCGGCAACCGCTGATGAGCAGAATCGGATCGACGGAGAGTGGGCCGGCCGCGCCGATCACCATTAGCACACCGTTAGGAGCTAAACCGCCAAGGACCGCGGTCATTGCGTCGGCATTGGTCACGGTCGCGATCACAACTTTTGCGCCGCCAAGCTTGTTCAGCTCTGCTGCGGGGTCTGTCGCTTGACTGTCGATGTAATGAATCGCGCCAAGCTTTTTGGCGAGCGGTTCCTTGTCTTTCCCGCGCGCGATTGCGACCGTTTTGAAACCCATCTTCGATGAAAACTGAACACCGAGATGACCGAGTCCGCCGATCCCGAGCACAGCGACAACATCGCCGGGTCGCGCGCCACTGTTGCGCAACGCGTTGAACGTCGTAATTCCGGCGCACATGAGCGGCGCGCTTTCGACCGACGCTAAATCTTCCGGCACCGACGCCAGCGCTATCGCGGGGGCGATCATGTACTCAGCGTAACCGCCATCGAACGAAATCCCGGTAGTCAGAAGCGCTACCTGACAGGCGAAGAATTCGCCGCGACGGCAATTATCGCAATATCCGCAATGTCCACCGTGCCAGCCAATGCCGACTCGTTGACCGGTTTTCCATCCCTCAACACCTTCGCCGACAAGGTCGACAATGCCGATGACTTCATGTCCCGGCACGCGCGGATATTGAATACCCGGCCAGAGCCCTTCTTTGACTAACGAATCGCTGTGACAAATGCCACACGCTTCCACTTTCACTCGGACCCACCCCGCCTGTGGTTCCGGAATATCTCGTTCGACAATTTCAAACGGCCCCTTCGCCCTGGGGACCTGCACTGCTCGCATTTTCTTTGGCATAGTCCGACGATCAACTGTCAACCGTCAACGAGCAAACTTTCTGCGCTCGCCACTTGTCACAGGTCACTTTTCACATGTCACTTATGGTTGCTTCAAGCGTGCCGTGGCGCTTACGGTGCACGACCTGATGAAACAAAAGGGAATGAACAAAAGCGCAATGGCTGCTCGCATGCGAACGTCACGTGCTGGATTCACCGGCTGCTCGATCCGGAGAACACATCGGTGATTCTCGCCACTCTCAACCGCGCCGCCCGATCGCTCGGGCGCAGGGTGAAGATCGAGTTGGTGCCAGCGGAAAGAATTCTCTTCGCTGCCCTCTGACTTCTGTCCTCTGATCTCTGTCTTTCGCTCGTCACTCGTCACATGGCACACGTCACTGAACAACGATGAAAGTAATTCTGGAGACCGATCGGCTACTGCTACGGGAGTATGTCGAAGAGGACGCGGAGGCGTTCATTAAGCTGAATAGCGATCCGGAAGTGTTACGGTTCGTTCCCGATAAGCGGTTGCTCAATGTCGAACAAGCCCGGCAGATATTGGTCGATCATCCGATCGCCGACTACCGGAAATACGGCTTTGGCCGCGGCGCCTGCATCCTCAAAAGTACGAGCGAACAGATTGGCTTTGCGGGGTTGAAATATCTGGAAGAATTCGGCGAGGTCGACGTCGCATTCCGCCTGATGCGGACTCACTGGGGCCTGGGATTGGCGACCGAAGCTGCGCTTGCCTCCGTCCGTTTCGGCTTTGCCGATCTCGACCTCAAACGGATCATCGGCCTAGTGATGCCAGGGAACATAGCCTCGGCGCGGGTGCTGGAAAAACCGGCCTGCACTATGTCGAGACCGTGACATTTTGGGGAAGTCAATTCTCAAAATACGCCATCACTTCGCCGGAGTGGTCCGCCGCGGCAGACCTTTTCCCGATACCCGCGCGCTGCACACTTCCCTCCACGATGTGGGCCACGCCCAACTCATTCGCGATTACTCCGCTCTTGCCTAACGAGCGTAAGCGTCACGGCGGCGAGCGCGCGCTGCGCTCGCTTTCATTTGGCTTTGGTCGCCGGTAGAATTGCTACGTGAGAAACGAAATACCGATTGTTTCCTTGCTGCTTTTGCTCCCAGTTTTCTGTATGGGCGCCGATTGGAAGAATTTCCGCGCCGATGCGAAGCGAATGGAAGCGAGAATCAAAGAGCTTTCCGAATTCGGAGCAAACCGCGAAGGGGGAGTGAGCCGCGTTGCGTTCAGCGATGCCGACGTTGAGGGTCGTAAATACATAAGATCTTTGATGGAAAAGGCAGGACTAAAAGTCCGTGTCGATGCTGCGGGGAACATCATTGGCCACAGGGAAGGCCGTAATCCGAAGCTTCCGGTAATTTTGTTCGGTTCTCACATTGATTCTGTTCCGCATGGTGGGAACTACGACGGAGATGTGGGAGTTCTCGGCGCATTGGAATGCATCGAAATCCTGAATCAACAAAACTTCCTAACCGCTCACCCACTGGAGGTCATAGTATTTTCCGATGAAGAAGGAGGACTTACAGGAAGCCACGCAGTTGTCGGCGAACTTAGTCAGGAAGCACTTCAGATAAAGAGTCACAGTGGAAAGACGATCGGAGAGGGAATTCGCTTCATCGGTGGCGATCCGGCCAACCTACAATCAGCCAAACGAAATCCTTCTGAAATTCTCGCGTATCTGGAATTGCACATCGAACAGGGTGGAATTTTGGAAGCGGAAAAAATCAACATCGGTGTGGTGGAAGGAATTGTGGGAATCAACGTGTGGGATGTTACCGTCCTTGGGCTTGCAAACCACGCGGGAACAACCCCCATGAATCAGAGAAAGGACGCGCTCCTGGCTGCAGCAAAATTAGTTGACTCAGTCAACTATATTGCAAGCAGCACTCCCGGCCGTCAGGTTGCTACCGTCGGAACGATTCAAGCTGAGCCGGGCGCTCCGAACGTAATTCCTGGGAAAGTAGTGATGAGTTTGGAGATTCGAGATCTGGAGAAATCGAAAATCGATCTGGTATTTGAAAAAGTAAAAAAGTCTGCTGAAAAAATCGCCGCGGATACAGGCACGACAATTTCTTTCGCTGCGCTCGATGTAACTGCGGTTCCAGCGCCCACAGATCAAAGGCTTCGTAAGGTCATTCAAGAAGCAGCGACAGGTCTGGGCTTGACAACGAAGCTGATGCCAAGCGGCGCAGGGCACGATGCTCAGAATCTTGCGCGAATGGTTCCAATCGGAATGATCTTCGTTCCAAGCGTCGGTGGAATCAGCCATTCACCAAAAGAATTTACAACAGCTTCGGATATGGCGAACGGCGCCAGCGTTTTGATGCAAACGATTTTGAAGGTAGATGAAAAGGGCTTGTAGCTTTACGTGATAGAATCTGCTAAACGACCAGGATTCTATCTCGGCTACTGTCAACTCGCCCGCGCCCACGACGCCCCTTACTTTCGCGGAGATCCTGAGAAATTTGGCGATCAGTTACGCCTGGGCCGGCGAAAAAGATCTCGCCTTCAAACAATTGAAACAGGCTCTGCAACTCCCCGGCCCAATTTCCTACGGGCAATTGCGTTTACACCCGTGGTGAAACCCGCTGCGGGGCGACCCACGCTTCGAGCATCTAGAAGCCCCGCTCGCAAGCGGCTATAATCTCCCGCAGTGTCGACGGACGTTAAGAAAGAAATCGAGCTCGAGATTGCCAACGTGCTCTTCATCGACATTGTCGGTTACTCCAAGCTGCTGATCGATCAACAGACCCGCTGACTGGAGCAGCTCAACGAGATTGTCCGTAGCACTGAACGATTCCGCAAAGCAGAAGCGAATCATCGGCTGATTACCATTCCAACCGGCGACGGGATGGCGCTGGTATTTTACAACACAGATGAGTCAGGTGTCAGAAGTCAGAGATCAGAGGTCACAGATGACGTTTTTCGACAAAGCTCGTAAACTTGCGAGGCAATGATCCTCATATGAATGAAGAGCAAAACAAACTCGTTGTGAAGCGGTTCATCGACGAAATGTGGAACCAACGAAAGCTCCAGTTGGCAGACGAGTTGTTTGCGGCGGATTGCGTAACGCACCAGCTCCGAACTGTCGACAGCGCAGCCGGCACTCCACGCACGGCTGAGTCAGTCAAGCGTGAAGCGATCGCTTGGCTGACGGGATTCCCTGACCTTGAGTTTGTTTTAGAGCAGATGATCGCTGCAGGCGACCGAGTCGTTAGCCAGTGCACCATGCGGGGCACGCACACCGGTGTGTGGATGGGAGTCGCGCCTACCGGAACCAAGGTGAGCGTCCCGATGATTACGATTCATCGTATTGCGGGCGCAAAGATTGCAGAAGATTGGGTATTGGTAGGATCATTGATGTTGTTCCAGCAGCTCGGTTTCATTCCTGAGACACAAGCGATCTTCGCCGGGGCTCAGGATGTTCGACGTTGATCTTAGCGGGCTTGATTCAAGCGGCTGGCACTTGCGCCTGCCAGAGCCACGGCTGAGCTTTCTCGTTAAGCGAAAAATATGGAGTTGACCGGTGGATGTGTTTGCGGCGGGACACGATACGTGGCGACGAGTCGGCCATTTGCGCTGATTGATTGTCATTGCATCGATTGCCGGCGAAGCGCCGGCGCGCCTTATGTCACCTGGGGATCGGTGCGCCGCGAGGATTTCTCGGTAACAAAGGGTGAGCCGCGCAAGATTGCGCATGCGAATCGGATTCGCTCGTTTGCTGTATGTTGCGGCACGCATTTGTTTTTCGAGGACACCAAGGATTCCGCCACGATCGATGTGACAATCGCATCGCTCGACGATCCAGCTCCGTTTGCACCGCAGAAGGCGATCTGGCTGGAAGATAAATTGCCCTGGGTCACGCTCGACAAATCGCTTCCGTCGTTCCAAAAGAGCTCACAAACCTCCTGACCAGCCGCTACTGCCGAAATCAAAAAGCCGCTGCCGATGTTGCAGCTTCTCTTCGGACAACTGACAACTGACCTCTGACCACTGGAACTGCCGTTCAGTGCGGCAGGCTCGCTTCGAGCGTAAACCACGCCGGATTCAGATGTGCCAGCGGTCCTTTCAACTTTTGGAGTTCCTCCGCAGGGCCGTGCAATTCTACATGAATGAGATCAGCCATGGTAAGCATTTCCGCGAGCAGCGTGCCCACGTTCTCGAGATGTGCGAGAACGCCCTCGGCGCTTTCGTAAGCTTCCCGGCAGAAAATCTCGTCGCCGTTGATACTGAAGCCATAGAAAAGATTCTTCGTCTCAGTGGCGGTTTTCCTTGGCACACCGTAGCAATCGCGGCTGCGGGATCTGCACCGCACGCATTTTCTTCGCCATAACTTTTCTATCGTGCGCTTCTTTCGGAAAAACAAGGCTCTAACGCTGAAGGTGTATTGATCCGTTGCGCGGCGATCCGCGCTGTGAAGCACTGGTTCAAAAAATCTTGGCCGCTCTGCAAGACATTTGATTTCTGAGCAAGACGCGTAGATTCTCCGCGCTGAATGTCCGTCGATGCCAAAACAGACCTACGTCTTGAGATCGCCCACGTGCTGTTCATCGACATCGTTGGTTATTCGAAACTGCTCATCAACGAACAGAGCGAGTCGTTGCAAGAGTTGAACGATGTCGTTCGCGCTACCGAAGCATTCCGCACCGCGGAAGCTGCTGGAAAACTGGCGAAGATTCCCACCGGCGATGGAATGGCGTTGGTTTTTTCTACGACGCCAGACGCCCCGGTGCAATGCGCTTTGGAGATTAGCAAGGCATTGAAAAGTCGTCCCGATCTTCGCGTCCGAATGGGTGTTCACAGCGGACCGATCAGCGCCGTCACCGACGTGAATAATCGTTCCAACATCGCCGGCAGTGGAATCAACATGGCGCAGCGCGTCATGGACTGCGGCGACGCCGGTCACATTCTGCTGTCCAAACGGGTGGCGGAAGATCTCGCGCAGTATCGGCAATGGCAACCGACCTTGCATGATTTGGGCGAATGCCAGGTGAAACACGACGTCACCGTTTCGGTGGTGAATCTCTATACTGATGACGCCGGGAACGCTGCCGTCCCGACGAAGTTTGCGGCCGCCCACCGAGAAACAACAGCGCCGACGCCGATTGTTCCAACCTCTTCCGCGCGCAAACCTAATTCTCTTTTCATCGCCGTTATTATCATTGCTCTATTGGCTGTCAGCGCAGCATTTTGGTTCTTTTCACGTCAGACATCGACAAGATCGACAACGGCTGCATCGACCGGCACAGCGCCATCAGTTTCTACTGCAGCGGTTCCGGAGAAAAGCATTGCGGTGCTTCCGTTCGAAAACTTGAGTAGGGATCCGGACAATGCCTTTTTCACCGATGGCGTGCAGGATGAAATTCTAACCGACCTCGCCAAGGTGGCCGATCTGAAAGTGATCAGCCGCACGTCCGTGATGCAATATAAGAGCGGCGTGCAGCGGAATCTCCGCGAGATCGGGCAGCAGCTCGGCGTCGCGCATTTAGTCGAGGGCAGCGTCCAACGAGCCGGTGGCAAAGTGCGCGTCAATGCCCAGTTGATCGATGCGCGAACCGATGTCCATCAGTGGGCGCAAAGTTTCGACCGCGATCTCGCCGACGTGTTCGCCATTCAAAGCGAGATCGCAAAAGCAATCGCCGACCAATTGCAGGCGAAGCTTTCGCCTACTGAGAAAACGGCGATCGAGCGTGCGCCTACTGCCGACGTGACCGCTTTCGATCTCTACAGCCGCGCGAAGAATATCCTTTTAACGACTAGCTTTAACGCAAATGTCCAGCCCCTTTATTTTCAAGCGGCAGAGCTTCTCAACCAAGCGGTCGCACGTGACCCATCATTTTTTGAGGCCTATTGCCAGTTGGCTTACACCCAGGACAATCTTTACTTCCTCGGGAACGATCATACCCCCGCGCGGCTGGCACTGGCAGAGGCGGCGATCCAAGCGGCATTTCGTTTGCGTCCTAATGCTGGCGAAGCCCATCTTGCGCGCGCTGAAAATCTTTACCGGGGCTACCTCGATTTCGACGGAGCATTGGCTGAACTCGAGATCGCCCAGCGAACGCTACCGAATGATTCGCGTGTGCCTGAACTGACGGGCTACATCACCCGCCGTCAGGGCAAGCAAGAAGAGGGATTGAAATATCTCACGCGCGCGTTAGAACTCGATCCGCGAAACTTTTTCATCCTTCAGCAGATTGCTCTCAGTTATCAAAACCTGCATCGCTTCCCCGAAATGGCGGCGACGTTGGATCGCGGATTAGCCATCAAACCGGATGACGTTGAGACCCGAACGGTACGCGCCTTAGTCGATTTAGACTGGAAAGCTGATACGCGGCCGTTGCACCAAACGATTGAGTCGATTCTGGCAACGAATCCTCAGGCAATCAAAAATGTCGCCGACACATGGTTTAACTGCGCGTTAGCAGAGCGCGATCCTGCCGCCGCTCAGCGCGCCCTGGTTGCGATGGGTCAGAACAACCTAGGTATCGATGCCATTTATCTCAATCGCGAATTTCTCACCGGACTCATCTCTCGCATAACCAAAGATGAACCGAAGGCGCGCTCCGCTTTCACAGCCGCGCGCGCGGAACAGGAGAAAACAGTGCAGGAACAGCCCAATTATGGTCCGGCGCTCTGCGTTCTCGGGCTGATCGATGCCGGCCTTGGCCGGAAAGAAGAGGCGTTGCGGGAAGGTCGCCGCGCCATCGAGCTCCTTCCGACCACAAAAGATTCCATCAACGGCGCGCACATGATCGAGTTTTACGCGATCATCGCGGCTTGGGTCGGCAACAAAGATCTCGCGTTTGAACAGCTCGCCGCCGCGGTACGACTTCCCGGCACGCTCAGCTACGGCCAACTGAAACTCCTCGCCTACTGGGATCCGCTCCGTGGCGATCCGCGTTTCGAAAAAATCGTTAATTCCCTTGCTCCAAGGTAATCTATTGGTCTTTTAACCACGCCGCCATCGGACGCAACCCTAGCGAGGAAAACGGCACGCGAAACGCGTGCGCTACCCAAGATTTCTGACGCCAATGGTCTCCCACACCATGAAATCGTCCAGCGTTTGCCAGGTTTTGTCGGCGACAAATCCGACAATGGTCCCGTCATCGACGAAGCCGAGAAACGGAATCTTGTCCGGAATCAAATCGAATGGGTCGACCAAATAATTGAGAGCAGCTACGATCCACATCAGAGCATCATTCGAAACCTGCTGGTATTCACCGCGCTCGTACGCGCGGACCAACCGCAGCATCGCCAGGAGATACGGCCAATTCTCCTTGAACGGCTGCCTGGAGAGCGACGCCGCCTTTCTCGCGGCTTGTTCAAAAAGCGAGCGCAGACCGCCGGAACCGACGACACGCAATTTTGCTTCGCTGAGCGCCCGGGCAAACGCCTCGCTGCGCAGGGCTGGTTTCTGATAGGAAACGTGCCTTTCAGCAGTCGATTTCGTTTTCGCTTTTTTCATCTGGCGCTATGAAAGCACCTCGATCCGCCGATGAGAAGCCAATTTCCGGGTAGCGCATTGCTGCGTGAACCAATTCCACGCGCGCGGAGTAGGCCCAGTTTCCAGACCGCCTGAATCCACGGCGGACAATCCAAACTGCATGGCGCCTAACGAGAATTAGATTGCGGAAAGCGTCGCTGCTTCTGCCCGTTCCGGCTCGCGCCTGTTCTGGGGTCGGCGACTCATTCCAGGCGCGCGCATCGAGATCTAGCAGGGCGTCGATGAACGCCGTGCCGGATGCACGTAAGCATCATTCATCATTTTCGTTAATTTAGGGTCTCCAAAATCGTCAGCATAGAGTGATCTAAAGTCTGGAAGATTTGACAAATCCAAGCTTTCAAATGACGCACATCACACGCTGCCGAACGCCACAACGTTTGCCGTTTCTGACGCCGGGGCAATCTTCCAATACCGCTCCGTTTCCTCTGGCCTAACGACTTCCCGATATGTATTGTAAAGCATCGCTGGACTTGTATGCCCAAGCTCAGCCGCGACTCTCGGCGCATCATGAATCGCGGCCAGTCGATACGACGCAAACGAGTGACGCAAACCGTTCTTCGGCCAGCGCGCGAGACCGGCAGCCTTGCGAGCACGATCAAGGCCGCCTACATGCCCTTTCGGAACAACTCGCCCGGTTAGGCCACTGTAAGGCCGGAGCCATTCAAGTAGGTTAGGCTGAATGGGAACGAGGCGATGGCGCGCAGACTTTGCTTTCGCGGCCTTCACTTCGATAAATCCTCGCGCAAGATCAACCTCACTCCATTCCAATCGCTTAATCTCCGCGTCGCGCAGCCCGGCGAATGCGCCAATCGCAAGCATCGGAATTATTTCCGGTGCTTTTTTTATGCCCGCGTCCAGTAGTGCGCGTAGTTCGTCCACTGCAAAGATTTCAGGCGGAGTGTCCGACAGTGTCGGCTTCGCTGTGTGCGTAACGGGATTGTGGTCGATCATTCGGCGCCGCGCGGCGTAGCCAAAGAGAACTCCAATGACGGCTCGAAAGTTGGCTCTGCCCTTCGGCTTGTAAGGTAGTGCGCGTAGCCAGTTGTCCAGCTCCTCCACGGTAATTCCCGCTATGGGCCGATTGCCGAAATCGCGCGAGAAGATCGCCAACCGGTTGCGCAAATCTTTCAAATAAATTTCAGAGCGCCCGTCCTGGCGCTTCGCGTCCAGCAGTTCATCGGCGAGTTCCGCAACTGTACCCTTGCAGCGAACCACGCGCTCCAAGTGGTCGAGATAAAACTCCGCCGCGTCATTGATCGTCTTGCCGTGTTCGGCCAGCTTTTTCTTCACGGTGATGAAGTCCGACAGCTCCCGCTGCGGCAGGCCGATCGCTTCCCGGCTGTGGCGCTCTAACAACGTTCGCTGGCGCATGCATTCCGCCTCGGCCTCTGCGCGGTGCTTGAAAAACTTGCGCTTTTTCCCGAACCCGCGTAGGTCAAGAATCCACTTGCGAGTGTCGGAGTCTTTATACGGTCGGACTGCGAGTTTTGCTTTTCTCATAGGTGCGAAAAGTCTGCGATGCCGACAACATCGTGTCAGTGGAATTTCTTTAAGGATTGTCATTGTCTGCGTAAGTCCTACATTTGCAGTAGCTTATCTGCGCAGAGAAGTGGCAGGCTTGGCGGAATCGATCCATCGCCGTTTCAGCAGCGCGGCCGGTTCGCTGGTCAAAAGATTCGATCGCCAGTTCCCTTCCTCCTCAGTTCGCATATCCCCGCTGCCTTGTAGCGACATCATCCGTTGATGACTATTCGGATGGCGTTCTGCGCCAGTGTCTGCGCCGGCCCGCAGCACGAATACCCAGCTTGATCGAATCTCTGTCGGCAACGCGCCACCAAACACTTCCAGGGAAATTGGTTCCCACGTCATCAACGCCTGCGGTTTCCGGCCTAATTCTGTCCGCACGCGCATTACGACCGGCGAAATTTGTCCGCGCACACAATGTCCGACCGCAAAATCCTATCAAGCTCTTCCAATCGAGACCTCTCTTGCGGCGTCATCTGAAAGTTTGAATCTTGAAGCACGATTTCATCTCAACATCTTCTGAAGAATGTGAACGTCCAAGAGCCTGCCAAACTTGCGACCGACCTGTTTGAGCGTTCCGACACGCTCGAAACCCGTAGCTTCATTCAGGTGAAGACTGGCGTTGCTGCCGTCGGCTACTCGCGCGATCAGAGAACGGAAGCCGAGACGTCGTGCCTCTGCGATAATGCTCCTTTTGAGTTTACGACCAATGCCGCGGCCCCGGAATTTCGAGTACACATAAAACGAAGTCTCGCCCGTGATCTTGTAAGCTTCGCGGTCCGACCATGGACTCAAACAAACCCAACCGATCACCGCGCCGTCGACTTCTGCGACGATGATTGGATGTCGTTTACCGTGTTTCCGAAACCAGGCGGCTCCTCGGCGGACCGTTTGCGGTTTTGTGTCAAAGGTCGCGGTCGTCGTAAGGATCGCCTCGTTATAGATCTTTGTGATCGATGGGAGGTCTGCGCGGACGGCGCGGCGCAACCGCACGGCTTCATCATTGACTGCGTCCCGAACACGGAGCATCGAACGACGTTTCAAGTGACGAACTTATTTACCACAACACGAAATTGCAACCTGCTGTTCTTATCCGTCTTCTGTCTTGCGCGCCGCTTGCTATGCCGCAGTCCCGCGGCTGCGCAACGAAGGCAGCCGGCCTCTGATCCTAGATGCCTGCAGCGGCCAAGAATGCGGTATATTCGGTCACCAGAGCGACCAGCTCCGGATGAGACGCTTCAAAGTTTTCCACGGATTGTTTCAGCTCGCGCAAAAGGATCTTGGTCAGGTGCGGTTTTTGCCTGGTGCGAGTCGCTTCGTGAGTCGAGGCCTCGACCAAACGGGCGATCCTCTGCGCGTGCTGGTGATGAGTCTCTGAAACTTTTGCAATAGCTGGCCGCAGCTTCGACAGCAGACTCAACAACTCGGCCCTCTTATCAGCCGGAATATTTTCGGCAGACTCAACGGCTGATTTGATCTTCTCGATGCGTTCGTCAGTCATCTATGAATGCTGATTCTACCTGCTTGGCGCCGTTTCTCCAGTTCGCCAAGAGGCGAACCTGCCTCCAACCTCACTGAATGCGACTTTCGCACCGCGGCGTGTCATAGATTTTTTGTTGGCTCGCGAGTGCCGGCAGAACATTTGATTTTTGAGTAATGCACGTAGATTTTCCGCGCTGAATGTCCGTCGATGCCAAAAAGGACCTGCGTCTGGAGATCGCGCATGTCTTGTTCATCGACGTTGTCGGTTATTCCAAGCTCTTGATCGATGAACAATCGGAAGCATTGCACGAGCTGAATCAGATCGTGCGCAATACCGGAGCCGCGCGCGACGCCGAAGCCGCGGGGCAGCTCATCCGCCTTCCCACCGGCGATGGGATGGCGCTGGTTTTCACCGGCTCAGTGGAAGCGCCGGTGGAATGCGCCCTGCAAATCAGCCAGGCATTGCGCGCGCAACCGAGCTTGCCGGTGCGCATGGGCATTCACAGCGGCCCGGTCCATCACGTCGCGGATGTGAACCAGCGTGAGAACATCGCCGGCGCCGGCATCAACATCGCCCAGCGGGTGATGGATTGCGGCGATGCCGGTCACATTCTGGTTTCGAAACGCGTCGCCGACGATCTGGCGCAGTATCGCCGCTGGCAGCCGTATTTGCACGAACTCGGCGATTTCGAAGTCAAACACGGGGTCACTGTGTCGGTCGTAAACCTCTATGCCGACGTTGTCGGCAATCCGAATCCGCCGGCAAGATTCAGGCAGGCTATCGCAGCCAGCACTCCAGTAGCTGTCACAAAGCCGCGGCGAATGCCATGGCATGAAGTGGTGCTCGCGCTACTGCTGTTGGCCGGTCTAATTACAGCTGGCATCTTTTTTTTACGCCAGCGCACGCCGGCACAAACCAGTGCGGCTCCAGCTTCAACTCAGCTGACGCCAGGTGCGGCTGCCGCCGTTCCCGAAAAAAGCATCGCCGTTCTTCCTTTTGAAAACCTGAGTGAAGACAAAGCGAACGAGTTCTTCACGAATGGCGTGCAGGATGAGATTTTGAGCCACCTCTCCAAGATCGCCGACCTGCGCGTGATCAGCCGCACTTCGGTGATGCAGTACAAGGCGGGAGCGCAGCGCAACCTGCGCGAGATTGCTCAGCAGCTGGGCGTGGCGCATGTGGTCGAAGGCAGCGTCCAGCGCGCGGCCAACAAGGTGCGCGTGATCGCGCAGTTGATCGATGCCCGCAACGATGTGCATCTCTGGGCGCAGACGTACGATCGCGATCTGGCGGATGTGTTCGCCATCCAGAGCGAGATCGCCAAAAGCATCGCCGATCAGTTGCAGGCAAAACTCTCGCCCGCCGAGAAAAGTGCGATCGAGCAACGCCCAACTACAGACGTTGCTGCGTTTGAACTCTACAGCCGGGCGAAGGACCTCATTCTCAACACGGGCTTCAGCGCGATAGCATCGCAGAACTTGCGTGCAGGAATCGATTTGCTTAATCAGGCGCTTGCCCGCGATCCTTCATTCTTCGCGGCGCAATGCCAGCTCGCCTACGCGCATGACACCTTTTATGCCATAGGCCGTGATCATACCCCTGAGCGCCTCGCCTTGGCGGAGGCGGCGGTCGGCGCGGCATTCCGCCTGCGACCGAATGCTAGTGAAGCGCATCTCGCTCGCGCCAATCATCTTTACGGCGCCTATCGTGATTACGATGGCGCACTGGCTGAGCTCGACGTTGTTCGCAGCATAATGCCCAATGCTCCTCGGGTTTTCGAATTGACTGGTTTCATTGCCCGGCGGCGAGGCGCGCAGGAAGAAGGGCTGCGCAATCTCCAGCGGGCCGTGGAATTGGACCCGCGCAACTTCTTCACTCTTCAGCAGCTCGCAATCAGCTACAAGCTTCTCCGCCGCTATCCTGAGGAGATCGCCACAGACGCCCGTGCATTATCAATCAAAGTGGATGATCCTGAGACCAGGGCAGCGCGAGGCCTCGCTTTTCTCGACTGGAAAGCTGATACTCGACCCTTGCACCAACGATCGATGAAATTCGGGCCAAGAACCCACAGGCGATCAAGAGCGTTGCGGATGCATGATTCCTTTGCGCCCTAGCCGAGCGGGATGCGGCGGTGGCAGAGATGGCGCTGACCGCGCTTGGCGATGTCACGTTTGGCGATAGCTCGACGCAGTTCAGCGCTGCCTTTGGCCGCGCCCTTCTCGCCCGGATGATGAAAGACGAAAGCAAAGCGCGCTCAGCTTTTGGCGCGCTCCGGGCAGAGCAGGAGAAGATTGTGCAGGCGCAGCCCGATTATGGTCCCGCAATTTGCATCCTTGCCTTGATTGATGCTGGGCTCGGCCGAAAAGAGGAAGCACTGCGCGAAATCGGGCGTGCCGTTGAGCTGCTGCCGGTGACGAAGGATTCACTCAACGGAGCGGACATGATCCAGTATTCGGCCATCGTCGCCGCATGGGTCGGTGAGAAAGAGCTTGCCCTGGAACATCTGGAAAAGGCTGTGCAAGTGCCCGGCTTCCTCAGTTACGGCCGATTGAAATTGCTGCCCTGGTGGGATCCGCTCCGCGGCGATCCGCGCTTCGAAAAAATCGTTAGTTCCCTTGCCCCAAAGTAGTCTGTTCGTTTTTTAACCACGCCTGCTCGCGAACGCATTCGGAGTAGGCTTGGCGAAGGCGGGTCGCCTCCCTCGAGCCGAAAGAAAAATAGATCGAGCAAGTTGCACGAGCTGAATCAGACTGTGCGGGCTATTAGCTTTGAAAAAACATTGACGACAAATAGAAATCCGGGCTCGATGGAGACATGAAAACAAAAACGATCGGATTAACGCTGGCAGTTTGCTTTTTGGGAGGGGCAGTTTGTTTCGCCGCCGACCCACAGATGGGCACTTGGAAACTGAACGAGGCTAAATCAAAGCTCAGACCCGGGACAGAAAAGATCACCACAGTTGTCTATAAAAACATGTTCGGCAAAGTGACGGCAACGGTGGATGGCATCGACGCGAAGGGTAAAGCTACCCACAACGAATGGTCGGGGAAGTTTGACGGAAAAGATTATCCAGTCACTGGCGATCCGACTTCAGACGCGCGCTCCTACAAAAAAATTAATGATCGGACGATGGAGTTCATCGTTAAGAATCATGGAAAGGTCACTATCACGGGCCGAATCGTTGTATCGGCCGATGGCAAGAGCCGCACCGTCACTGCGAGCGGAACTGATGCGAAGGGTAAAAAGTTCGAAAGCACCGCGCTCTACGACAAGCAATAACAGCACGCGCCATCTCCAGACTGTAGGGGAAGCTGTTAGCTTCCCAAATAAGTTCCGAGCGGTAGGATCGTTGCGGTGACCACCGCCGATTCGAGCATTCGGCTTCGTGGTTGAACCGTTCCCGCCGGCGCTCCGTCAACACGACCCGAAATCGAAACGGGCGCTCGCGATGTGTTAAAAGGCAGGAGTCCCTGGGTTCAGGTCCGGGATCCGCTTAAGAAACAACCCGCGATTTCAGAAAATCCTCGCCCGACCCAAGCCGAAACGATTCGCAAATAATCTCGCGAACCACGCTGAACTGAGATGCGATGAGGTTTTGATCGACAGGATTAACAGGATTTGCTTGAGCGAGCTCGAACCAACCTTCAACTCTTCCGCGCCAAGTCTTCGATCCTCTTCCAATCATCTGGAGTGAGATGGAGTCTCGCGGCTGCCATGTTCTCCTCGAGATGCGCGAGCGACGATGTGCCCGGGATTGGCAACATGACCGGCGATTTTTGCAGCAACCAGGCGAGCGCGAGTTGCACGACGCTGGCGTTGTGACGTTTCGCTTCGGCCTCCAACGGAGTCCCGCGGTTGAGCAACGAACTTCCGTTTCCGCCAAGGGGAAACCAGGGGATGAACCCGAGATTCTCTTTCTCGCAAAAGAGAAGGACCTTCTCCGATTTCCTGTCCGCTATGTTGTATTCGTTCTGGACACTGATGATCGGCAGAAGTTTGCGCGCCCGCTCGATTTCCTGCGTCGTGACATTCGATAATCCAACGTGCCGAATTTTGCCGGCGTCTTGCGCCTTCTTCAGCGCGCCCACCGATTCTTCCACTGGCACCTTGCGATCAACGGCATGTAATTGGTACAGATCGATCTGTTCCAGCTTTAGCCGTTTGAGACTTTTGTCGACGCACTGTGATAAATATTCTGGGCGACCGTTTGGCACCCATTGGCCACGTCCGGGTCGGGTGAGACCACCCTTGGTCGCAATCACCAAATCTTTCGGATAGGGATGGAGCGCTTCCGCAATGAGAAGTTCGCTTACCTCCGGGCCGTAAGCATCGGCGGTGTCGATGAGATTGACGCCGAGCTCGACTGCACGACGCAGAACTTTCTTGGCGTTATCTCGATCGGTCGGCCAACCCCAGATTCCCTCGCCCGTCAGGCGCATCGCCCCAAAACCGAGCCGGTTGACCAGTAGATCCCCGCCTAACAAAAACGTTTCCTCGCTCTTATTCATGCTCGTGCTCGCCTGCGCCGCCGCCGCGACAATTTTCTGTAATCCACCGGCTAAAACGCCAGCTGCACCTCCGGAAATCGCCTCCAAAAATGTTCTCCGTCTCATCGCATGTAAAGTATGTTGCCGCTATTAGGTCTCAACTCCGTAAAGGAGTGTGGCTCCAACGGAGCTTTACGCTCTCACCTGTTCGCCAAGGGACGAACGAACTACGCCGTATTGAGGTGCGCGAGAGGCTTTTTCAACTTTCCAATTCCGCCCCCGTTACCTCCGAATTAGAGCTAGTTTAACAAAACTGCAGCCGTTGTAGCCACGGCCCTGTGGGCTGTCCAATAATTACGAGTTATTCCGGTTCATCGACCGGCCACAGGCCGGTGGCTACAACATTCGTAAAATCAGCGGCCGAGAATCTCTTCCAAGGGAAGGTCTGGATCGAGATGATTGGAACCCAGCCAATCGCGATTGAAGAGCGTTGATTGATATTTGTGGCCTGAGTCGCAAAGAACGGTGACGATGGTTTGACCCGGGCCAGATTCCTTGGCGAAGCGCACCGCACCGGCAACGTTAATGCCGCTTGATAAGCCGAGGAACAGGCCTTCTTCACGTAGAAGCTGGTAAACGATCGTTAGGCCGCTCTGATCCGGAACGCGATAAGCTCGATCGACCTTGATGCCTTCGATATTCTTTGTGACGCGGCCCTGACCGATTCCTTCTGCAATAGAATCACCGTCGTTCGTTTCCAGATTGCCATTGGTAAACCAGGACCACATCGCCGCGCCATACGGATCAGCGCAGACGATCTGAATCTTCGGATTTTGTTCCTTGAGGTAAGCGCTCACACCGGCAAGCGTGCCGCCAGTACCGACGGCTGCGACAAACGCGCCGACCTTTCCTTCGGTTTGTTTCCAGATTTCAGGGCCGGTGCTGCGATAGTGCGCGTCACGATTAGCCGTGTTATCGAACTGGTTCGCCCAGAACCAGCCTCGCTCCTCTGCGAAACGGCGCGCGATACGATTGTAATTTTCCGGATCCTTGTATGGCTTTTCCGGCACCGCCTTTACCTCGGCGCCGAGCGTACGGAGCAAATGCATTTTCTCCGGCGACTGATTATTCGGAATCACAATGACAGTGCGATAGCCTCTGGCGCGCCCGATCACAGCAAGACCGATCCCAGTGTTACCGGCGGTTCCTTCGACGATCGTTGCGCCTGGTTTAAGCCGACCCGCTCCTTCCGCGTCAGTGATGATTCCAGAGGCGGCTCGATCTTTCACCGATCCGGCCGGATTCATGAATTCCGCCTTTCCGAGAATCTCACAACCAGTCAGTTCGGACAGGCGTCGCAGTCGAATCAACGGCGTGTTCCCAACGTATCCATCAATGCCCGAGTATTTCGCAGTCATGTGATCTGAATCCCTTCTCGAAATTGTTAAGCCACTTCTCCCTTTTCGATAGCCACTTTTTTGCGGCGCGTCGATTACGCCGACGATAGCATCTCGGATTTGGGGACACGTTGGGAATGGGATCCGCTAGAAACGACCCGCGGTTTCAAAAAATCCTGGCCGGTCCGGAGCCGAAGACGATCCATTAACAAGGTTGATCCCCTTCCGCCCTGCCGTCTCCTTTGTTCTACCTGTCAAATCTCCGCCAAATTCGCGGCATTTTATATCACTGCGAGTTCGTTCATTGAACTGAGCTGTGGTCGCTCTATCATGGGCGTGTGTTTTTGAACAGCGCGCGCCAGATGGCGCCCACGGAAAATTTCTCTCGTGGCTGAACAACACATGGAAGCTCCGGTGCCGTTGTCTCGGCCGAAGGAAGGTAAGCCTCCGAAGAAGGCCGCACTTTCCCCCCTGTGTTTCTGGCTGCTCGCGATGCTGATCGGATTGGTCGGCGGATGCGGCGCGTGGGTTTTTCGCGGGATGATCGCGTTTCTCCACAACCTGTTTTTTCTCGGAAAGATTTCCTTTTTTACGAAGCCAACGTCCACACGCCGCCCGGTCCGTGGGGACCGCTGATTATTTTCGTGCCGGTCGTCGGCGGGATTGGTGTCACCTGGCTGGTACAAACTTTCGCACCGGAAGCGCGGGGCCACGGCGTGCCGGAAGTGATGGACGCAATCTATTACAACAAAAGCATCATTCGACCCGTCGTCGCCGTGATTAAATCGCTCGCCTCCGCGCTCTCGATTGGCAGCGGCGGATCGGTCGGTCGCGAGGGTCCGATCATTCAGATCGGTTCGGCTTTCGGTTCGAGCGTCGGCCAATGGCTGCGCATCCCAGCATGGCAGCGCACCACGTTGATCGCAGCCGGCGCCGGCGCCGGCATCGCCGCGACGTTCAACACGCCGATCGGCGGAGTACTTTTCGCAGCGGAACTTTTGCTCCACGAAATCAGCGTCTGGACCCTCGTGCCCGTGGCGATCGCGACGGCCAGCGCCAGCTACGTGGGCCGCTTTTTCTTTGGACCGAACCCGGCCTTCGCCATTCCGGAGTTGCGGATCAGCTACTTTCATCTCACCCATCCGCTCCTCCTCATCGCCTATGTCGGGCTGGGTCTGATGATCGGTCTGGTCTCGGTCGTTTACATCCGGTCGATCTACGCCTTCGAAGATTTTTTCAACGAGAAAATTCGCAATCCCTACCTGCGCCATACGAGCGGCATGCTCCTGGTCGGCATCCTCATGTATGCGCTCCTCCGTCAAACCGGGGCCTACCAGATTGAAGGTGTGGGCTACGCCACGATCCAGGACGTCCTCTCCGGCACGCTTAACTCTTTCTGGCTGCTCCTGCTCCTTTTCGCGCTCAAACTTTTCGCCACTTCGCTCACTCTCGGCTCTGGCGCATCGGGCGGCGTTTTTTCTCCCGCACTTTTCCTCGGCGCGACGTTGGGCAGCGCCTATGGCATTTTGCTTCAGCATATTTTTCCCGGCATCACGATCAGCCGGCCGCCTTCGCTGTGGTTGGAATGGCGGGCATCGTCGGCGGAACCACTGGCGCGGCGATCACCGCGATCGTGATGATTTTTGAAATGACGCTCGACTACGGAGTCATCGTGCCGATGACGATCACGGTCGCAATCGCCTACGGCGTGCGAAAAATGATTTCTAACGAAAGCATTTACACGCTGAAGCTCACGCGTCGCGGTCATCACATGCCCAGCGCGATGCAGGCCAATATCCAGTACATGAGGCCGGCCCGCGAGTTGAACCACGCCGCCATCGTTAGGCTGCCGGCCGACATGACCTTGCCGGAGCTGGCGATTATCCTGCCTTCTTATCCCGCGGACGCCTGTTTTGTCGCGATGGAGGAGAAAAAAATTGCCGGCATCATCACCATCAACGCGGCCCTGCAAGCCGTCCGTCGCCCGCGGCAGGAGATCACCATCGCGGAGATCGCATCCCAAGATTACGCCGTGATCAGCGCGGACATATCCGTCTTCGAGATCCTGACCAAGATGCGGCTCGACGGCACGGAAGCTTTCCTCCTGGCGCCTGGCCAGCGCGAAAATGCGGCCGACGGTTTGCAGCGCTGGATTTCGAAAGAGTCGATCGCGGAGTCCTTGATCGACGCGATCGAACTCTTTTCTGAATAGTTCAAGGAGGCTAAGGGGGCTTTTTCATCTTGCTTTGGCTGCGAAAAACCGGGGATGCGATCGCTCGATGGATCATGTGATTACGGCGCTACTTTTGTCGGCTTATAGAGCGTGACACAAGGCAAAAACGAAAGAGCCGCTGGCTATGTTTTTGAAACGCTGTGGGTGCGTCACTAGAAAGACCGAATGGCAAATGCCTGCTCGCGAAGTCTTTCGGAGTTGAGATCTGACCCGCTGTCCACTGCGGACACTCAAAATTAAGGCTTAAGAATTTTCTCAGTTTATGGCAGAACACCAAGTAAATGGATGCGAAGACTTTCTTCCGTGAACTCAAGCGGCGCAATGTTTACAAAGTTGCGGCCGCTTACGCAGTTATCGCATGGCTGCTGATTGAAGCCGCGTCGCTTTTGCTTTCCGGCCATGAAGAGCGGACGTCGGCGGTGACGGCGCTGGTAGTGATCCTGGCGCTCGGCTTTGTCCTGGCGCTGTATATTTCCTGGGTTTTCGAAGCGACTCCGCAAGGAATGAAACGCACCGAAAACCTTCCGCCGGACGCGCTGCTCCCGTCTTGGAGCCCCCGAAAGTTGCCGTCTTCATTATCACCATCGCGCTGCTGGCGGCTGGTCTGCTTGCATTTGATGTTCTACGGAGCCGAAGTAAACCGCCTTCGTCTCCCCCAACTGCCGCGCCGTAGTTTGGCGGAGAAGGATGGCGAAGGCGAGAAAGCAACCCTGCCGATCCTGTGAGACGCCACCGAAGATCGACATCCTCGACAGCGTTGCCGCACGGCGCAGATTCTGCTTGACAGATGTATCAGAAATGATACAGTAATGCTCCGCCGCCTGCCTGCAGTTTTCTTTCGAACGGAAACCGGGCGCGAGCCAGTGCGCGAATGGTTGCAAGATTTACCGAAAGCAGAGCGAAAAATTATTGGGATTGATATCATGACCGTGCAATTTCGTTGGCCCCTTGGCATGCCGCTCGTCCGCAATATCGGCTCTGGCGTCCACGAGATTCGGAGCACGCTACCCACACGAATCGCACGAACATTATTTTTCGAGCACGAGGGCGAAATCGTCCTTTTGCACGGCTTCATCAAGAAGACCAGGAAAACTCCAAATGAGGACAGGGCCTTGGCTCTGCAACACAAAAATGCCTACATCAAAAGCAGCAAGAAGTAAGAACAAGCACCGCGGAAGCAGTTTTGAAAACTTCCTGAAAAAGCAAGGCCTGCACGAGGAAGTACACGCGGCCGCGCTCAAGCGCGCTGTCGCACTAAAAGTGTACGACTTGATGAAGCAACAGCGGATGAGCAAGAGTTCGATGGCTGCACGTATGCGAACGTCGCGCGCTGCGATCCACCGGCTGCTCGATCCGGAAAACACGTCGGTTACGCTGGCCACTCTAAACCGCGCTGCGAGATCGCTCGGACGCAAAGTAAAGATCGAGCTGGTGGCAGCATAGCCGCATCCGCATCGTAAGTAACTGTGTTGTTTTCAAGCTGAGCAGGCGATCGGTTTGAGCGTGAAGTTGAGGGCGAGAAGGAGTTTTCGCATGACTGCGGTCAGAGCGAGTTTGTGCGGTTTGCCTTTGGCGCGCAG
>Ga0207684_10000277_pt1 | contig 75289 bp, 68 predicted proteins | sample KBSK5501metaG_FD_184342 | JGI IMG/M metagenome (GOLD analysis project Ga0207684, IMG submission 184342) | Corn, switchgrass and miscanthus rhizosphere microbial communities from Kellogg Biological Station, Michigan, USA - KBS K5-50-1 metaG... | ecosystem: Host-associated > Plants > Roots >...
AGGCGCTGTGCGGCCGCTCGTGGTTGTATTCCTCCTTGCAGGTCTGGATGGTGACGCTGGCGTGCGCCAGACTAGCAAACCAATGCAGGTTGAGACACTCATCGCGGAACTTCCCGTTGAAGCTCTCCAGGTATCCGTTCTGGGTCGGCTTGCCCGGCTCGATGAAGTCCAGGGCAACGCCATGCGCATACGCCCAGGCATCCACGAGCTGTCCCGCAAACTCGGGGCCATTGTCGATCGTGATCTGCTTGGGCGCGCCATAATAGGCGAGGAGCTGGTCGAGGACGCGGACCACCCGCTGGCCTGGCAGTGAGGTGTCGACCTCAATCGCCAGGCATTCCCGCGTCACAATGGCGAGCACATTGAGCGTGCGAAAACGGCGTCCATCAGCGAGCGTATCGAGCATGAAGTCCATGGCCCACGCCTCTCCCCGCTTCCAGACACGCTCGGAAGGAACCCGCGGAGTCACGGCGACGCGCTTGCGCTTCTGACGGCGCACTTTGAGCCCCTCCAGGCGATAGAGGCGATACACCCGCTTGCGGTTAATCGTGCCCATCTCCCGTTGCAGCAGCACATGTAAGCGGCGATAGCCATAGCGAGGATGGCGCCCCGCCAAGAGGCGTAAGCGCTCGCGCACTCGCCCTTCGTCGGCGCGCGGATGTGGCGCATAGCGAATCATGCTGCGATGCGCCCGCGCCAGACGACATGCCCGTCGTTGCGAGAGCTGATACGTCGCCTGCACATAGCCCACGGCAGAACGCCGGGCCGTGGGCGTCACCAGGTTTTTGCGGCAATGTCCTTCAAGGCGCGATTGTCCAGCGTCAGATCGGCCACGACCTGCTTGAGCTTGTGGTTTTCCTCTTCCAGCTGCCGCAACCGTCGGAGCTGACTGACCTCCAAGCCTCCGTACTGCGCCTTCCAGCGATAGTAGGTGGCGTCACTGATGCCTTCCTCGCGGCACACGTCTGCTAGGGCTTGCCCACGCTCGACGCGCTTCAAGATCCCGATGATCTGCTCTTCACTGAAGCGACTCTTGCGCATGTGATCTGTCCCCTTCCTTCCGGGAGGATTGTCTCACATCCGCCGGACCAGTTAGCGGGTTTCAGGTCAATCGGACTGGCGGAACATATGGATCAGCTCGCCGGGCCGAGTCAGCAGCAGGTGAGCGTGGGCACAGCAACGGTGGCCATGATCCTCAACGGGCTGGGGTTCAGCAATCGTCGGCTGTGCCTAGTCTCGCAGTTTTTCGCCAGCAAGCCAGTCGAGCACCTGCTGGGCCCTGGCATCAGCGCCGAGATGCTGCACGACGACTGTCTGGGACGAACGCTGGACTGGCTCTACAACCACGATGCTACCGCCCACTTCGCCGGGGTGGCACGCCAAGCCCGTCAGCGCTTTGGGATCAGCGCCCGACAGGTGCATGTGGATAGCACGTCGTTTGCCGTCAGCGGGGAATATGACAGCAAGGCGGACGCGCAGGCCACTGCGGTGACCTACGGCTACTCGCGGGATCACCGCGCCGACCTCAAGCAGTGGATGCTGGCGCTGGCCACCACACGGGCGGGCGATGTACCCCTGTACTGCCAGGCGCTGGATGGCAACGCCAGTGACAAAGTGCAGCTGCTTGCCGCCGTGGAAGCGCTCGCTGACCAGCTGCACACAGAGGATCAGGAAGGCGAGGAGGAGCCGATCTTCGTGGCCAACAGCGGCTTGTACAGCGCCGAGAACGTTGCCCGCCTCGCCGCCGCGGGGGTCCGCTGGATCAGCCGGGCGCCCGACACCTCGACACAGGCGCATGCGGCGCTCCAGGTGGCGGCAGGACGCCTGGCGGCAGGACGCCTGGCGGCAGGAGGGTGATCTCTTCTGGGCGTCTTCGCCACACACTCCGGCCGGAGAACGCTGGGTGGTGGTCCGCACGACGCAGGGTGAAGAGCGCGTCCGCACGACGCTGCAGCGGCAGGTGGAGACGACGCGCGCTCAGTGGGAGAAAGCCCTCTGGCATCTGGGCAATCAGCGCTTCGCCTGTGAACCGGACGCGCAGGCGGCGCTCGAGCAGCAGCTCAAGCAGCGCCCGGAGTGGCTCACCGTCCAGGCCAATCTCATCCCGCCTCCCAAGCAGAATCGGCCCGGTCGGCCGCGCAAGGACACGCCCCCTGAGCGTACTGAGTGGCAGATCCAGGCGCGCCTCGTCGTCGACGAGGCGCTCACCCGCGCCATGCAGCGTAAAGCCTCCTTCCTCATCGCGACCAATGTGCTCGCCCCCGACCAGCTCAACGACCAGGAATTGATTCACACGTACCAGGATCAGCACAGCGTGGAGCGTGGCTTCGCGTTTCTCAAAGAGCCGCTGTTTCTGGCGTCCTTCGTCTTCGTCAAAAAGCCCGAACGGATCGTGGCGCTGAGCCTGGTCATGGTACTGTGAATGGTACTGTGCCTCCTCGTCTACCAGCTCGCCGAGCACCGCCTGCGCGAGCAGTTCGCCGCCACGGCTCAGACTATCCCCAATCAGCTCAGCAAACCGACTGATCGGCCCACCCCGCGCTGGATCTTCCACTGCTTTGAAGGCATTAGCCTGGTCACCTTCCCGCCCCCGCAAGGCCCACCGCACCAGGATCTGGCAGGCCTGGAGCCCCTGCATGAACAGGTGGTCACGCTTTTGGGATCCTGGTGCGAGAAACTCTACAAAGTCGCTGAGTGAGGCTGCGGAATGTGGGCGACGTCCTCCATCTTTGGCATTGTGTCGCACATCGATCGCTAGTCGGGCGTCCCGTTGTGCTCGCTTCTTCGTGCGAGGCGCTGGAGTTGCCCTGCGTGCACGTCGCTCACCCATTCCCAGCCATGCTTGGCCGATGGGCCGATCCGCGGGTCGTCGGGAGTATTGCCGTCACGCAAAGCTTGCACGTACGCGCGGTCCTGTTCAATCCGTGCGCGTACCTGATCAGCTCCGCCGACAGACCCGTGGCCAGGGATGACGACATCGACGTTGCCCGCCACGCCCTCGAGCAGCCGCAGCGCGGCGAGGTAGTCCTCGATTGGGTTAGCGGCGTTCAAGTCGAGCATCGGAATCAAGACATCGGAAAGCATATCGCCAGCGACGAGAACCCTGCGTTCCTCGATCAATAGCGCCGCATGGCCTGGAGCATGCGCTTGATGCTCGATAATCCGGATTTGAGGGCCATCCCAAGGAATCTGTGTCGTCTCCGCGGGCAAACCCTTAATGAGGCCGAGCAGGTCCAGCGCCGCCTCTCCGGCGACTTCCGGCGGTAACTCCTCGGCGACGTCGTCCTTCCAACTTGGATTCGACAGAAAAGCTTGGATATCAGCCGCGCAGCGGGCTGTACCATAACGGGGCGCTCCGCCGAGCCTGGCGTGCCAGAGCAGGTGATCCCAATGTGGATGCGTAGAAAACCCTGCCACAACGGGCTGGTCTAACTTGCGAAGATCATCCGCGATGGCGACCATTTCGGAGCCGAGTATTCCGGGGTCAATGAGCAACACGCCAGCCTTGCCTTGCACGACAACGGCGTTGCTCTTAATGAACTCGCTCTCGTGGATCAGCACACCCTCCGCGACCTGCCTCAGCACGGGTGACTCCTTCCGCTTGTGGTTTGCAAGCGCTTGCCGAGTTCGCACTGCATGCGAGAGGGTGGGTCGGATGCCATCAATACGAGGTCGTCGTCGCTGGGATCCTGCGAGGCGTGGATGTCCTTGACGGTCTGCACGTTCAACTTGCCGCCAAAGACGGAGTGATAGAACTCCATGGCTTCGCGCGTGTTGCCCCGGAAGTGGAGATAGGGGGTGAGGGTGACTGACATGCTTTGCTCCTTGTAACACGTCTCGCTGTCACGGCAGGTCACAGCTGCGCGGCGACACGATCGTCGCCCCAGTCCAGTTCTGCGCATCTTGACACAAATTGGAAAAACGCTCAGCACCCGCTGCGGAGTATGGGCAGTTATCAATATACTGGCTCATCCACCTACCTTACTGGCCTGCTTCAAGGCGATGTTGGCAACCTCTGGTTCGCCGCAGGTCTGGATACTTTGGTGAGAATGACGCCTGGGGGAATATTCACGCCATTCTCAGTCACATGTGCGTCGGATCTGGCGAATGGGCCATCATCCCCTGGTGGGACAAATGACTCCATCTGGTTTCGAGAAGGTTGTGCCAGAAACGTTGTTGGCAGAGTATCTTACTCCGGCCTCGGATTACGTGAGTTCACCTTCGCGGGCCAGAGTGATCCAGGAGGCATCGTGAAACGCTCCGATGGGACCTTGTGGCTGACGAGTAACTATCACCAGGAGGGGCGAATCGAGCGTTGTAGCCCTGCAGGACGGATAGATGAATTTAAGTTGTCCACCACTACCACATACGCTGGCCTGGGCAGCATTATAAGCGGGCCTGATGGAGATCTTTGGTTCGCCATTGGAGGGAATGGCATTGGCCGTTTCGTGCCGTGACTCTGAGTAATACGCCCTCCGCCGCAGCCGCGCCTCGGCTCGCATGAGCGTCCTTGAGCCGTTATCAGTCGGGCAAACCCCTCCCTGGAAGCGTGAGGAAGGCTGACTGGAGGGGCAGCACGTTCATTGGGTTTTCCGTTGGTGTATGGTGGACTGCGCGCCCAGTGATCGGCTCGACCTCACGCGCTCGCTCGTCGGGGGCGCTAGAAGCGGTTTCGAGACACTAGCCCGGTGAACGAGCCTGATTGCAGGCGAGGATTCCTCTCATTGACAGGCAATGGGCGTTCATCCAGCCACTGCTTCCGCGGGCGGCGCGTTTGCCCGCCTTGATTCTCCAGCTATGACCCGCATGACACGCAGCGGACAAGGAACACTGGGAGGCAGCGACCGAGCTATGCCTGAACCACCGAACATTCCCGTGGACCTGCTGCGCGCCTGCCTGCGGGAGCACTATGACCTGGCGGCGGTCACCGTGGCGTTCCTGCCCCGCGGGTATGATTATCGCGCCGGGGTCTTTCGCGTGGTGGACGAGGGTGGCAGCGCCTACTTGCTCAAAGTTTCGTCCAGGCCGCTGTACGAACCGAGTTGCCTCGTGCCACGGTATCTGCACGATCAAGGGATCACCGCCGTCGTCGCCCCGCTCCCCACCACCAGCGGTTCCTTGTGGACGTGGATCGGGGAGTGGACCATTATGGTATACCCCTTCCTCGAGGGGGATACCAGCTTGGTGGGGATGACGGATGCCCAGTGGCAGGAGACGGGCCGCATTTTCCACCGTATTCACCACGTCCAGCTTCCGCCAGATGGCTTCTCGTCAATGCGCGCCGAATCCTTCGATCCGACCGAGCACCTTCGCTGGGTGCGGGAGTTTGAGACCCAGCGCCTGCAGGCGCAGCATGATGCAAGCGGGCCTGAACGGGATCTGCGCGCCTCGTGGGTGGCGCACCAGTCCACGATTCACGCCGCCCTGGCCTCCCTACACCAGCTCTCAGTGGCGCTCCGGTCGCGGACACTCCCCACCGTCATCGCGCACGCGGACCTGCATCCGGCCAACCTTCTGCGCGATGCGGCTGGCCAGGTGTTTGTGCTCGATTGGGATGAGGTGATGCTGGCGCCCAAAGAGCGCGACTTCATCTTTATCCGGGAGCCACAAGCAAGTGCCTTTTGGGTGGGCTATGGACCGCGCGCGCATGAAGAGATCGATTGGATCGCGCTCACCTACTTCCGCTGGGAACGGGTCATCCAAGATCTGCGCGAAGAGGCGCAGCAAACGCTCTTCCGGGACGATGTGGGCGAAGACGCCAAAGCGACTGCCGCCCAGCGCTTCGCCGCCACCTTCGCGGCGGGCAACAACGTGGACGCCGCCTACGCTGCGGCGGCTCACCTTCCAGTCAATCTCAGCGCGCCAACACCGCAGGATGGCGCGTGAGAGGCGCTGGCTCTGGCAGCCCGTGCAGCAACGCTGTCTTGCGCTGCGCCGCGGTGTTTCGGAACCACCTTCTAGCCTCGCTTACATAGGATGACGTTTGACGCGCTTCCGGCGCCTGAGCGCGCGGTTGACTGCGCCTTTTTTCCACATCGGCAATCTCTGGTGACATGGCCGTTTGCCCGCTATCTTCCCTCCGTTATCAAGCAGACCTTGCCACGCATGCTGTCCATCGTCTCCGCACTCACACCAGCGGATGTAGGCGTAGCCTGGCACGCACGCGCGCCCTGTGTCTCGCTTGACCGACGCCGGGCCACGGCCACCCGCGCAGGACCTGATTGGTCACCACCTCGCCGCAAGCTCCCCCAAGCCGCCACGGGGAGAGGCTCCTCACTCGCTCAGGATCGAGATCGCGAGATGGCGAAGGTGCTCGGGGTCGGCGACCACATAGATCTCGACAATCTTGCCGTTCGTGATCGTGAGCCTGAAGACGAGAACCTGTTGCCCACGCTGGACCACGGCGCCCACGGCTCCGTTCACCAGCGCCGGTTGCAACCCCCTGACGCGCCCGGAGACCTGCCGGGCCACGGCGCTTGCACCGCGGACTTCGCCTGGCGCGCCCACAGACACGGCGGCGCGGTCGGCCCGCAGGACCACGTCCGGATCGAGCAGAGTGAGCAGCGCGTCGAAGTCCCCGTCGCGCGAGGCCGCCAGGAAGGCATCCACCACGGCGCGTTGGCGGGCGAGATTGGCCTCCTGTACTGTGGCCGCTCCCTGCACCCGGCGGCGCGCGCGGCTGGCGAGCTGCCTGGTCGCCGTCGGGGAGCGCTCGACGATGGGAGCGATCTCGTCGAAGGGCACGTCGAAGATATCGTGCAGCACAAAGGCGAGCCGCTCGGCAGGGGAAAGCGTATCGAGGACCACCAGGAGAGCGAAGCCGACCGAGTCCGCCAACAGCGCTTCTTGCTCCGGGTCGACCTCGCCTTCACGGCTCGCGATCGGCGCGGGCATGGACGCTTCCAGGGATTCCTCGCGCCGTGATTTGCGCGCGTCCAGCAGGTTCAGGCAGACCCGCGCGACCACCGTGGTCAGCCATCCATCCAGGTTCTCGACGCCGCTGGTATCGGCGCGGCTCAGTCGAAACAGGACTCCTGCACGGCGTCCTCCGCCTCAGCGAGCGAGCCAAGCATCCGGCAGGCCACTGCTCGCAGGTGGGGACGCCTGGCCTCAAAGTGTTCTGCCAACCAGTTGTTTGTCTCCATCGGTCACATTCCTTCCTCGGAAGCTGTCACTGTAATGACAGAGCGAACCCCTCTCCATGTGACAGGAAGCCTGGCGCCTCCCGTGGAATGTACCTGGGCGGCCCCGTCAAGATCGAAACAGGGATGCTCGCGCATCTCGATTCAGGACAAGGAGTGTACGCATGCAAGCACAAAGGAAGCAGACCCCCATCGGGCAACGACAACCGTTGAAGGGCCTGGCCTGGTTCGTGGCGGTAGCATACCTCTTCCTCGCGCCCTTCAAGTTCTCCCCAGTCGGGGTCCTGGGGTGGCCATCGTATTACGTGAAGTTCGTGCAGTGGGGCTATCCTGCCTGGGTCTCTCCCGTCGTCGGAGGGGTGGAGATTGTTGCCGCTGTGCTGCTGCTCCTCCCACGTAGGCGGTTTCTGGGCGCCGGGATGCTGGTGCTCCTCATGACGGGCGCGGTGACGACGCACATTGTCGATCATGATATGCTTGCCGACAACTTCTCGTCGCCGGTGATGCTGGTCTTGGTTAGTATTGTGGCCCTGGCAAATTGGCCGGCGGATTGGAGGGAACCCCTGGCGCTGGGCCGGAGTGGCGCAGCAAGGGCGCCTGACGTGTCGCAGCACTCGTGAAGCCCCTCGACCGCTCGGTGTACCTGGTCACGGGTGAGGATGGCCCCCCCAAACACAAAGAAGCAGAGATGACGCGGTGGTGCTGCTAAAGAGCACAACTGCGTCACGTCATGACCGGCAGGCACCGTGGGGAGTCGGGGGGCGAATGGAACCGCCCCAGGTACAGCACTAGCTCCAGAAGCTTCGTCTTAGAGCGGCGGCTTGGCGAGTTGGGCAATCTTGCCCTTCGCGGATGGGGACGTCTGGCCTCGAAGTGCGCTGCCAACCAGTCGTGTGTCTCCATCGGTCACATTGCTTCCTAGGAAGCTGTCACTGTAATGACAGGTGAAACCCACCCCAGATGACCGGGCGATCAGCTCGACATGGAAACGCCGAGTGGGCAACCCCGTCACGAGCGAACTCGAGATGACCCGCATCCTGGTTCAAGAAAAGCCGGGTCATCATGCAAGCACAAAGGAGGAACCCAGTGATGAACCGAGACATCAGGAGGACACACCCATGAAGCACACGCGCCTGCTTTACGGAAAGGCGTCTCAAGCGCCGCACTACATCCCGGCAGAAGCGACAGCCGCAAGGCAATCGTGGTTTGATCTGCTGGAGGAAATGAAAGCGGCCCAGGTGCATCTCTTCAATTATGGACTAGCCCCGGTCACCGAAACGCCTGAGCACTTGGAGGGCTACTTTCTGCTCGACTGCAAAAACCTCGAGGAAGCGATTGGCTGGGCAGCGAAAATTTCCTATGCGCAGGGGGCTCGATTGAGGTCCGCCCGGCAATTGCCTGGACGTAGGAAAGGGAGAAGCAGGGAGCGGGAGGGATGGGGAGAAGGGCTTCAAGCCCAACGGGCCTGTCAGTAGTCCTCCAGCGGCAATGCCCTCTTCTGACAAGAGCGGGGCCGAGCGCCTCGGTAGCCTCCAATCCAGGGAAGCAGTGGCCGTGCGGGCGGAGGACGTTGGTTGACGTTCCGACCGCGCGGCCAGCTATGAGTCGAAAAAGGGGAGGATCAATGGCACGGCGAACTCCCACCCCACCCCCAACCAGCACCTATCAGTTGGCGGTGCAGCACACGACGTGTGCTTCCTGTGGCACGCCTCTCTACATCGCGCACCACACCCACCGCACGATACGCCGATTGGATGGCGTCTGGCGCCTGACCATGCCGCACATGCGTTGTCTCAATTCACACTGCGCCTCCTTCCGCAAGCTGTGTCGCCCCGAAGAGGAAGGAGCCTGGGCCTTGCCGCATGGCGAGTTCGGCTTTGATGTGATCGCGCTGGTTGGGCAGCATCGGAGCCTTCCCGAAATCCACCAGGAGCTGTGCGCCCGTGGGGTGGTGATCGCCGAGCGCACTGTGACGAATCTGCTGGCGCGCTATGAGGAACTCGTTGCCCTCCGTCTGACCGATACAGACGTGCTGCGGCAACGCTTCCTCCCACAGGGGCAGATTATCCTGGGGATCGATGGCTTAAAACCCGATGTGGGCCACGAAGTGCTGTGGGTCCTCCGCGATTGCCTCTCTGGTGAGGTCCTCCTGGCGCGCAGCTTGTTGAGCGAAGCCGAAGAGGAACTGGTCGCGTTGTTGCAGGAGGTGCAAGCATTGGTCCCAGTTCCCATTATCGGGGTCATTTCTGATGGGCAAATCGGCCTTCGGCATGCGGTCGCCAAGGCGCTTCCCAATATTCCCCACCAACTCTGTCAGCATCATTATCTGCGCGAAGCGGCCAAACTGATCTATGAGGCGGATCGGCATGCCAAGAAAGACCTCAAAGCCCTGGTGCGCGACATTCGCCCGGTGGAACGCCTGATGGAGCAGGTTCTTGCCCACCAACCGGAGATCACCCCAGCCTACATGCGGGGGTTGAGCGAGGAAGAAGCCCGCATTGTACAAGACTACTGTCTGGCAGTGCGCAGTGCGCTGACCGATGATGGGCAGCCGCCGCTTTGTGCCGCTGGCTTGCGCCTCCAGGAACGGTTGACGAAGATTGCCGCATCCTTACAGCAAGCCATGCTATCAGGGGGCAGTAATTGGCGTCTGGTCTACGCGCTCGAGCGGGTCCAGCGTTCCATCCAACGCGGCTTAACCCACATCGCAGCCCGTTGGCCTCCGATTCAGACAGCCTATGCCCTGGTCTTTCGGGCGGTGCATATCCTCAACAATGAGGAGCACGTCTCGGCGGTGGAGGTCCGGCGGCGCTATGGGCAGGTTCTCCATGAGATGCAGGACGCCCTGACCAGCCCTGGTACAGACGCCCTCGTGCAAGCCTGGTACACGACCTTTCTCAAGGTGACGGCGAGCTATGGGGAGGCGCTGTTCTGGTGCTATGATCACCCTGACCTGCCGCATACCAACAATGACCTGGAACACCTTTTCGGCTCCCTCCACTATCATGAACGCCGCGCCAGTGGGCGCAAGCAGGTGGCCCCGACGCTTTTATTACGAGGGCAAGCGCGGGTCCTTGCCAGTGTGAGTACCCGCCTGCGCACATACTGGGCAACCGATTTATTCCCATCGGATCTGGCACGCTGGCGGTCGCTGCGGAACGCGCTCGATGGCCGACAAGAAACGCGCCGACAGCAGCGTCGCTTTCGCCAGAACCCCCAGTGCTATCTGCTCGCCCTGGAAGAACGTTGTGAGCAGGTGACACGACACTAAGCAGCAGAAGGGCACTGCTCGTGATAGGCGGATAGCGAAACAAGCACTACCGTGGTGGCGTTCATGCCGCTCGTTTCTTGGCAGATCACCAGAGATTGCCGATGTAGTTTTTTTTGATCTCCTTCACGCACGGACCATTGACAAGAGACAAGTTGTCAGGTAACTTATGGATGAATGAATCATTCATCCAAAGGAGACGCGATGCCTCGATCAGATGCGGAGAACGAGCGCCTGCGCGAGCGGCAGCGCGCGAACATCCTCGACGCCGCCATGCGTGTATTCGCGCGCAGCGGCCCTTCGGCGAGCATGGCTGAGATCGCCGAAGCGGCACGAGTTAGCCAGGGGCTCGCGTATCGTTACTTCGCCAGCAAGGAGGAGATCTACTATGCGTTGGTCGCGCGGGCCGTGCAGGGCGGCCTCTCCGAGGCAGAGATTGCCCCTATGACGTCCGGCGCGCCATGGCAGCGGCTTGCGGCGCTGCTCTCGCGGATAGTGGAGGCGCGTCGAGAGCATCCTGAGTTCTTTCAATTGCTCTATCACGTACTGGGTGATAACGCCGCACCAGTCGAACTGCGCGCTCAAATGAGTGAGCGTGGCCAGTTCTTTGTCGGCGCGGTGCGAAGGCTCATTGTCGAAGGACAGGCGGTGGGCGAGATAGCGCAAGGCGATCCAGACCAGCTCGTGCTAGCCCTGATGGCGTATCTGGATGGCTTGACGCGCTTGAGCCTGTATGCCCCCGAACGCTTAAACGCGCACTTTCCTGATGTGGAAATCGTCTTGCGCATCTTCAAGCCAGGGTCGGCGGCGCCAGACGCGAAAAACGAGAAAGCAGGTGAATGATGCCAGAACGGCGAGAGGATGACGTAGCCATCGAGGTCGAACATCTGATCAAGCGCTTCCCGCGCGCGCAGAGCAACGCGGTGGACGATCTCTCGTTCAGCGTGCCGCGCGGGGAGACCTTCGGCCTGCTAGGCCCCAACGGCGCGGGCAAGACCACGACCATCGGCATCCTCACGACACGCGTGCGGCCCAGCGGCGGGCGCGCCGCCATCGGCGGCCTCGATGTGGTCAGGTCTCCCATTGGCGCCAAGCAGCGCATCGCTGTCGTGCCCCAGCGCTCGAATCTGGACCGCAGCCTGCGCGTAGGCGAGATACTGACGTATCACGCCGCCTATCATGGCGTGGGACGTCAGGAGCGCGAGGCGCACGCGAGTGAGTTGCTCGAAGAGTTCGGTCTGGGCGCGCGCGCGAAACAACAACTGAGCATCTTCTCAGGAGGCATGGAGCAGCGAGTGCTGCTGGCTCGCGCGCTGATGCATGACCCTGACGTGCTCTTCCTCGACGAGCCGACTAACAACCTGGATCCGCAGGCGCGCCTCTTCCTCTGGGGACGCATTCGCGCGCTCCACGAGCAGGGGGTGAGCATCGTGCTGACCACGCACGACATGGAGGAGGCGGACCGGCTCTGCGACCGCATCGCCATCATGGACCACGGGCGGATCCTCGCGCTCGATACGCCTGAAGGGCTGCGCCGCCTGATCCCCGGTGGCGCAGTGCTCGAGGTCGGCGTGCGCGTCCCGCAAGCAGCGCTCGTCGGGAGCGCCTCGGATGGCGGCAGCGATGATGGTGACCACTTCCGCACGACACTGGAGCGGCTGCCAGGCGTCACGACTGTGGAGCGCGCGCGTGAGGATGGCGCGACGGGGAGCGTTCTCTACCGCGTCTATGCGACTGATGACACGGGCGCGCTGCTGGCGAACGCCGCCCAGGCGGTCATTCAGGAGCAGGGTGAATTGCGCGACCTACGTATGGCGCGTCCGACGCTGGAGGACGTCTTCATTCACCTGACGGGAAGGGATCTGCGGTCATGAGCGCTCTCAGCCAGTCCATCGAGCAGCGTGAAGTACGGCGACAGGGAGCCGTCAGGGCAAGCTGGACCGCCTTCCTGGCGATCATCAGCCGCGATCTGCTGGTAACACGGCGGCAGGCGATCACATTCCTGTTACAAACGCTGGTGCAGCCACTCTTCTTCCTCTTCGTGTTTGGCAAGGTCTTCACGAATATCGGCGTGGCGAACGGCGCATTTCCTGCGCTCTTATTGCCAGGGATTGTCGCGCTCACCACGTTCCTGACGGCGATGCAGAGCACCTCGATTGACCTCGCGCGCGACCTGGGGTTCACGCTGGAGATCGAGGACCGGCTTCTGGCGCCAATTCCGATAACGCTGGTGGCCATCGAGAAGATCCTGCTGGCGGCGTTACGCGGGCTGATCGCGGGGGCGCTCGTCTTCCCGCTGGCGTACTTGATCCTGGGCGACGCGTACCACGTGCGTACTGATCACCTCGCCGTCCTGATTGGCCTGCTGATCCTGATCGCGTTCGTAGGGGCGTCGCTGGGCGTGCTGCTGGGGGTGCTGGCGCCGGTCCAGCAGCTCGCGCTCGTCTTTGCGCTGGTGCTCACGCCGCTGATCTTCACCGGCTGCACGTACTACCCCTGGGCGGCGCTCGGCTCAATCAAGTGGTTCCAGATCGTCACCCTCTTCAACCCGCTGACGTACGCCGCCGAGGGGATGCGCTACGCGATGGTCCCGCCCATCCAGGGGTTCGAGTTGCAGACGCTCGATATCGGCTGGGTGCTGCTCGCGCTCGGCACTGTGCTCGTCGCCTGCCTCATCGGTGGTGTGCTGCTCTTCCGGCGGCGCGTGGTGAATTAGACGAAGACGCGCCTGCTCTGGGTTACTCCGGGTCGCGCCCGGCGAGCGGCTCGACCATCGGGCGCATGCGGATCTCGGTGATACGCGCGCCCGCTGGCTGGGTCGCCATCAGCAGCGCCGCCGCCGCGACCTCCTCGGCTTCGAGCATGCCCGATTGCGCCACGCCCTCCTCGGTGCGCCCCGTTCCGATGGCGAACTCGGTCTTGACGCCGCCGGGACAGAGCGCGCCGACCTTGATCCCGCGCGGGCGCAGCTCGCGGTCCAGCGCCTGTGTGAAGCCGACCTGCGCGAACTTGGAGGCGCAGTAGGCCGCCTCGCCTGCGAAGCCCATCACGCCAGCCATCGAGGCGACGTTGATGATGACGCCAGCGCCGCGCTCGATCATCACTGGCGCCGCATGGCGGCTGAAGAGGAAGGTGCTGCGCATATTGCTATCCATCATCAGGTCGTAGTCCTCGGCGCTCGTCTTGACGAGGTCATTGTAGACGCCGACACCGGCGTCATTGACGAGGATATCCAGCCGCCCCAATTCGTCGAGCGCCGCCTGGACCGCGCGCTGGGCCGTCTCCTCCTCGCGCGCGTCGCCCACCACGACGACGCAGCGCCGTCCCGCCTGTTTCGCCTCGTCTGCCAGCGCCTCCAACCGTTCCTGCCGCCGCGCCACAACCACGAGATCGGCGCCCTCGCCCAGGAACTTGCGGGCAATCGCCTGACCGATGCCCGCGCTCGCGCCGGTAATCAAAACGGCCTGCCCATCCAGACTGCCCATCGCGCTCGCCTCCCACCTATCTTGACCGGCATTCGCCGCGCCCCATCAGTGATACATGTTGTTGAGCAGTCTACCACTGGGAAGCTTCTCCCGGCGATGATCGACGATGCATGTTCAGTTTGCGAGAGACATGCGATGAGGCGAGAAGTGGCCACACGCTGGGTGCGCTGGCTCTTTCGTGTTCTCTGGGCGTGGGGCGTTGGGCGTCGTGGCGGTATGGGGCGCCGTGTTTGTATTCATCCTGTCTTTTTACCTGTTTGCAGCTCCAAGCGCAGATACAGCGCTCATCATCTATTCGATGGCTCAGGCGCTGAAGCCAGTGGCCGAGCGCTTCATGACTCCCCTACCTTCTCGAAGGGCTTCTGCAAGCGCGTATTGAAACGCATGCGCACGTGTGTATATTGCGCTGGGCGCAAACTATGGTACAACAAAGGAATAGCGTGTCATCTCCGACCTTGCGCCGCCGACGGGAGGGCAATCGATGGATCTGCCGTTTCCGCTCCCGCAGATTTCACCCCCCACGCTCGACCTGCCCTTCTTCGCCGGAGCGGGCGGCATCCTGCTGATCGATCTCGTCCTCAGCGGCGACAACGCGCTGGTGATCGGCGCGACGGCCAGCCGTCTCCCCCGCGCGCGACGCATGCTCGCGATCATCCTCGGCGGCGTGGGCGCGGTGGTCTTCCGGCTGATTCTCGCCAGCGTCGCCACGACGCTGTTGCAGGTCTCGCTGCTACGCGCGATCGGCGGACTCGTCCTCATCGGCATCGCTATCCGCTTGCTGATTGGCGAGAACGACGACCAGCGCGATCGTTTCCAGGCGCACGACCGGTTATGGCCAGCGATCCTTACGATCCTGCTGGCGGACGCGACGATGAGCCTCGATAATGTGCTTGCCGTGGGGGCGCTGGCGCATGGCGACGTCTGGCTGCTCGTGGCTGGCCTGATTCTCAGTATGGCGCTGCTCTTCGTCGCCAGCGCGCTGATCGCGCAGATCGTCGAGCGCTTTAGCTGGCTGATCGATCTCGCGGCGGCGGTGCTTGCCTGGACCGCCGCCGGACTATTTCTCGACGACACGGTCGTGAAGAGTCAGCTTCCTGCGCTGGAGCCGTGGGGGGTGTACGTGCGACTCGGCGCCGTCGCGTTCGTATTGCTCTTCGACCTCGCCTTGCGGCTGGCACGCAGATCAGGCGCCGCCCCGGTCCCTCAGGTCAGCGCGGATGAGTCCCCGTTAGACGACGTGGCGCGGCAAGAGGCGCTGGAAGAGGAAACGCCCACATGATGCGCGTGCTGTTGGTGGAGGACCATGCGCCGGTGCGGCGCGCCCTCCGCGAGGGGCTGGAGGCGACGGGCGAGGCGCAGGTGATCGCCGAGGCGGCGACCGCGCGCGAGGCGATCGCGCTGGCGGAAGCAAACGGCGAGATCGAGGTCGCGCTGATGGATGTGGAGCTGCGCGACCCCGAGGTCGGCGCGGAGGCGGCCAGCGGCGTCGGCGCGGCGGCGGCGATCCGGCGCGAGCGGCCACGCTTCCCGGTGGTCTTCTACTCTATTCAGGACGACGACACCTATTTTCGCGAGTTCCGCGCCTCTGGCATCCTCAGCCACTATGCCTACGTGCGCAAGAGCAACTACCTCCTGCCATCGATGCTGGCGCCGCTGCTACGCGACGCCATCGCCGGGCGCAGCTTCATCGACCCCGAGATCGAGGATCGCGTGGACGAGGTGCGCGCGAAAGACGAGACCTCGCCGCGCGCCCTGCTGGAGCCAAACGAGTTGCGCGTGGTCGAGTTGGTGGCGCAGGGGCTGACCAACGAGCAGATCGCCGCGCGCCTGAGCCTGCGCGACGCCCGCGCTGTCAGCCGTACGAACGGGCGCATCTACGACGCCTGGCGTCTGAGCGAGAGCGCGACCGATGAGAAGGTGGCCCGCGCGCGCGCCACGCTAATCTATACTCTCGACCGGCCGATTATCTGGGACGAGCAGGGTCAGGCGCTGATCCCCGACCGGCGCGGTGACTGGACGCCGCTCTTTGGCGAGACGGAAGGGCGGCGCGCATGAGCGGCTTCCTTCAGGCCGCAGTCGCGCAGGCCGCGATCGCCATCTCCGTCTTCAACTTGATGACCTATCTCTGGCTCGGGCTGACCGTGCTGCTGAATGGCAACCGCCAGAGCCGCGTCACCTGGATCGGCGGGATCGGCCTGCTCGCCGCCGCGCTCTTCTTCCTCTGCCACGGCGCGCTCGTTGGCGCGGGTGTGCCGGCTGGGCCCTCTCCAGTGGACATCTGGTGGCGGCTGGCCTGGGCGCCAGCCTTCATTGCGCCGTTCCTGTGGGCGGCGACGGGGCTGCGCTACGCCGATCTGACCGGCGTGTGGCGGCGGCTACGGCTGCCAGCGCTCTACGTCGTCGCCGCTCTCGGGATACTCGCCGCGTTGCTGACCATTCCCGCCTGGCCAGCCATCGCCAGTTATGGCGACTTCATCCGTCTACTCGACGTCTCGTTGCGCCTGCGCCACGCCGCCCCGCCGCCCGCCGCGCGCACGCCCGCCTTGCTCGTGCTCGCTCTCGCGCTTGTCATCTATGTCGCCGCTTGCGCCTGCCTGCCATGGATCTCGCTCGCGCTCATCCAGCGGCGAGCGCCTGTTCAGCGCCAGCCTTTTTCTCCCGCTCCCGCACGTGGGGGTGATGGCTTGCTGCTCTGGAACGCCGCCGACGCCTGGGGTCGCTCGCGACGGGCGCTGCTGATCGCCTCGTTCTGCATGCTCTTCACCGGCGCGGTCGTCGCCTTGATCGGCGTTTTGACCTTCATCGCGGCGCGTCGGGCCTCCATCAGCCCGATCCCGGTGGATTTCTCGCTGCTGCCGCCAACCGCGCGCGGCCATGTCCCCACCCCTCTGGTGGCGACCGATCTCGTCACGCAGCTTGCGCTGGCTGGTGTCGGGCTGACGATTGGCTGGGCAGTTGTGCGCCAGGGCATCCTGATCGAGCGGCGGCTGCCACAGCGCGGCTTCCTGAGCCACTGGCGCGGGATGACTGTCGCGGCGGCGCTGCTCTCGCTAGTGATCGCGGCGATGGCGGCCATCGAGCCGGAAGGGCTGCCAGAGCTGCTGGTCCTCGTCGCCCTCGTCACCTGCGCCTATGCCCTCTTCACCTGGCAATCATACATTGCGCACGACCACCTCCTCAGCCAGTTGCGCCCATTTGTCACCAGTCTGACCAGCAGCCACGCGGGCTGGCTCGCCGCCGATCCGCTGGAGGTCGAGCGCAGCGCCGAGGCGCTCTTCACCAGTCTCTGTCGTGACGTGCTTCAGGCCGCGCATGGGCGGCTCTCGATCACCGTCGGACGCCAGCGACGTGTCCTGACCTATGCGGCGCCGGCACTGGGGGACGCCGCTCTCGCCGGCGCACGGGACTGGATCTTGCCGGTGAGCGATGAGCGCGGCGTCGTCGCGCAGTTAGACCTTGGCCCACGGCTGGATGGCGCGGGCTATACCTCCGCCGACCTGGAGATCGCGCGCGCCTGCGGCCAGCGTATTCTCGACGCGGTGGGCGAGTTCGCCGCTGCGCAGGTGATCGCCTCGCTTGCGCGCCAGCGGGGGCTGGAAGCGGAGTTGAGCGCTGCGCTGCCGCGTCGCGTCCTGCATGACGAAGTGCTGCCGCGTCTGCACCTGGCCATCATGCGGCTGGAGTCACTGCGGGCACGTCGAGTGCCTGTGGGCGCGTCGGCGAGCGGCGCCACACCGTTGGCTCCTGACGAGGAGTCGCGCGCTGACATGACAGCGGGCCTGGAGGAGACGCAGCGTGAGCTGAGCCAGGCGCATCGGGATCTCGCCGCGCTGATGCGCTCGGCGCCGATGGCCAGTTTGCGCCGGCTGGAGCAGGGCTTCGCGGGGGCGTTGCGCGCCGCGACGGAGGGCGAGTTCCGTGGCTCGTTCGACACGGTGCGCCTGCGCCTGCCAGAGGACGCGCGCGCCGCCGCCGACGCGCTCCCGCCGATCGTGGCTGATCTGCTGCTGGGTGCGACGCTCGAAGCCATCCGCAACGCCAGCAAACATGCGCGTGGCGAGGCGCTGCACCGTCCACTGGCGCTGGAGGTGGACCTGCGCGCGGATGAGCGCTGGATCACGACCTGCGTGCGCGACGACGGCGTTGGCTTGCGCGCAGGCGCGGGCGCTGAAGAGGAAATGGGCGTCGCCCCTGCGCCGTCGCTCCTCGCCAGTGGCAGCGGCGCGCACAGCGGGTTGCTGACGCACGGGGCGCTGATGGGCCTGGTAGGTGGCGCGCTCCATGTGGAGAGCCAGGATGGCGCGGGGACAACGGTCACGATCCAGGCGCCATGCCCGACACGAGCACTATCCTGAACGACACGTAGTGTGAGATCGGGCTGACGACACCCGTAGTTCCTCTATGCTGACACCGCCAGACCTCAGCGCCGACGCCATCGCCGCCCACATGCGCGACGCCTACGGAGTGGATGTCGTTCAGGTGAGCTTTCTGCCCATCGGCGCGGATAGCGACGCCGCCGTCTATCGTCTCGACACCGCCGACGGGATGGCGTATTTTCTCAAACTCAAGCGCGCGCGCTTCGACGAGGTGGGAGTCGCCATACCAGCGTTTCTGCACGAACACGGCGCGCCCGCGGTCATGGCGCCACTCGCGTCCGTCGATGGCGCGCTCTGGAGCACTGGGCATGGCTTCACCTGGATACTCTACCCATTCTTCGCTGGACCCAATGGCTTTGAGAGACCCCTCTCAGATGCTCAGTGGGTAGCGCTGGGAAAGAGCCTGCGCGCCGTTCATTCGGCAATTTTGCCAGAGTCGCTCGCCGCACGTGTCCCACGCGAAGACTACTCGCCGCAGTGGCGCGACGCAGTGACAGCGTTTAGCCAGCAGCTCGAAGCGAACAGCTACGCCGATCCAGTCGCGGCGCGCCTGGCAGCGTTCTGGCGCACGAAGCGGCAGGAGATACACGCGCTGGTGGATCGCGCTGGACGGCTCGGACAGGCGCTGCGCGACCGCGCCCTCCCGTTCGTACTGTGCCACGCGGATCTGCACGCCTGGAATGTCTTGCTGCGCGCCGATGACGAACTAGCCATCGTGGACTGGGACAATCCCATCTTCGCGCCCAAAGAGCGTGACCTGATGTTTATCGGCGCCGGCATCGGCGGCATCTGGGATACCGCACGCGAGGTAGCGCTCTTCTATCAGGGCTACGGCCCAGTCGAGATTGACCCCATCGCGCTGGCCTACTACCGCTACGAGCGCATCGTGGCGGACCTCGCGGCCTATGGCGAGGAGATCTTCGGCGCGCAGGGCAGTGTGGAGGACCGGGAGAACGGATTGCGGCAGGTGATGGGGCAGTTCCAGCCGAACCGTGTTGTCGAGATCGCCCACCAGACCTACCAGTGGCTATCCTGAGCGCGTCCCTCGCCTCTCCTGACCCCCCCAAATAGCGGGCGCGCCTTCTTCCGGCCCAACGGGTGGAACCGACATGATTTCCGGGGAGATTGCTGTTGGCCCCCGCTCGGCGCTGATGAGGCGGAATATGGGTTCGTCAGGCGGAAGCCCCGCTCGTAACAGCAACCGCCACGGATTCAAAATGAGATCACACGTGATTGTTGGGATACCTCTATCCCGCTGATGGGGCGCAGAAAACCGCCCCATCACCTGACTGAAAGTATCTCGCGCATCAAGGATTCATGGGACACGAGGTCCAAATCTCATGCGCCGGTCACACTTTGCCGTGGCGTTTCGTCATCCAGATAGCGGTGTTCAACGCTACAGCGAAAGGAAACTAATCATGCCTGTGCACGTGACCGCCATCATGCTCGGCGTGGCGGACCTGGCCCGCTCCAAGCAGTTCTATGGAGAGGGTTTGGGCTGTGCGATCGAGCAGGACTATCCCAATTTTGTGTCGTTCAACCTGGGGGAGGGATCGTCGTCGCTGGCCCTCTACCAGCGCGAGGCGGCGGCCCAGGACGCAGGTGTCTCCTCCGAGGGATCGGGCTTTCGTGGGGTCTCGTTTCACTCCATCGTCTCCTCGCGTGAGGCGGTGGACGAGACCATGGCCGCCGCTGTGGCGGCGGGAGGTGGCGTCGTGAAGGCGGCGGCGCCGACGCAGTGGGGCTACTTCGGCTACTTCAGCGACCCCGACGGCTACCTCTGGAAGGTCGCCTCCGCCGCGTAGCCACGTAGATTGATATCAGGTCGGAATGAGAGCCGAACGCGCTGCCCGTGGCCTTCCATTCAAGCGGATGTGCGCGACACGAGCTATGCGGGAGGCTCTCACTGTACTCTGTTGGTGTCACGTGAGCGCGTTTGCAGGGCGCATGACACATGGCGACACCTGAGGTCACGCGCCAATCCTTCTCCCGGCCTGCTGGTATGCGCCGTCACAATCGATCAGTTTCCAGCGCGCGTTCCAGCAAGGATGCGCCAACAAGAATTACGGACCTCCCCAATGGCGACTCTGCTGGATACGCGAGGACACTGGTCGCGCCGACCGGGCTAGATCGTGCAATTGATCCTGACCGTTTGTGGTGAGTTCCGCGCCGACGGTGCTGTAACGGTGATGGTCCCACTCGCTGCAAACACGCCCAGCGTCACCATCACCGCCTGCTGCTTCCTCCCGTCCAGCGTCCCACGGTTCGGGTCGAGGGTGTAGCCCGTGGCGGGGTACGTCGCGGTCCATGAGAAAGGGACGCCACCAGTGTTGGCGATAGTGAATTGCCTCTGAGCGCCGGAGCAGACGGTCACTGAGAAACTGGTCGGGTTGACATCCAGGGTTGCCGGGACCGGTGTCGCCGTAGGCGAGGGGCCAGGTGTGGGTGAGACGCGGGGTGTTGGCGTTGCGCCGTGAGTGGTCGCCGTGGTCGCCGTAGGCGCTGCCCCGGGGAATGACTGTGAAGACGAGTCGGAGTTCGCAGAGGAGCTGCTGCTGGAGGACGCAGAGGGCGCGAGGATGAACTGCAAGCCAATATGCTGCACCAGCACGGCGAGCAGCGCAGCGACCAGCAACGCGAACAGCAGGAACTTGCCAACAGCGCGGGCGCTGCGAAGCCATTCTGGGGATGCGCGCGGGACGCGACGCGCTGGTGGGGGCCAGGCAGCCGCTTCCGCTGGCGCGCCTGCTGCGAGCGGCGGAGGCGGTCCGGGCGGACCTCCCAAAGACTGGGTCTTAGCGTCCGCGATGGAATCGAGCGCGTTCTGAATCGGCGTTCCACACACCAGACAACGCCCACTGGCCAGTGCTCTGTCATCCAGGCGCGCGCCGCAGGTACCACAAAAGCGCGACATGTGTGAGCCCTCCGCATGGACGAGTAGGCAACTCTCGCGCCCTGTTTCTACCGCGCGACCGCCGGCGCCACGTCCAGTCTAGCGCAGTTGTCAAATCGGTAGGAGTAAGCAGGAGCGTCCCTCGACGGTCGCCTGCCACCATCAAGCGGCGTCTCGCAGTATACAATCGCCCGCTCGATATGTCGCGCGTCTCTTTCATGTCGTAGCGTCCCCCAAAGCCCTGGCGCACATCCGACGCTAAGGGTGTTCGACGATACGGCGAAGCGTGGCGACATGCCGCTCGAAGGCCGCGCGTCCGGCGTCGCTGAGCGAGAGCCAGGTGCGTGGGCGCTTGCCCTCGAAGACCTTGGTGATGATGATGTAGCCCGCCGCTTCGAGCGCGGAGAGGTGGCGCGAGAGGTTCGACTCGCTCAGTTCCAGATACTTGACCAGGAAAGCGAAATCAACCTTCCGGCTCTGCGCCAGCAGCGCCATGATCGAAAGACGCACCGGCTGATGGATGATCTCGTCAAGCTCAAGGCGCGGGTGGCGCCCACCCTCGGGCTGATCCTCGTTCTCGTCGGCGTCCGAGAGTGATTCGTGTGGCATCTCAGGCCTCCCGTGTCCGTAGCCACTGGCGTAGCCCAATGAACAGGATTGGCGCGGCGGAGAGCAGGCCAACTGCGGTAAAGAGGAACGGCGGGCGGCTGGGGAAAAGCAATATACCACCTACCAGGATGGCGGCGTAGTAGAAGCCCCACCAGATGAAGTGGTTGAAGAAGCGACGAGGCTGTACGGGCCGTCGGCGCGCGTATATGATGGTCCAGACGGTGACGACGAGCGCGATCGCGACCCAGAGCGCGGTGGCGAGCCAGTTAGTGAACACGTCGAAGAGCGCCAGTCCGACGACGATGGCGACGCCCCACACGAGATAGAACACACCGTTGTCCATGCTGTTACGCGTCGCGGCGCGTTCCGCGCGCATCACAAGATCAAGGTCCTGGCGGGCGTTGGCTGGATCTAGACTCATGTCCTCTTTCCTTTCGCGAACATACTTTACTATCACTCAAGTGTATATCAGAGGAGAAAGTATTTGTCAATAGTGAAAGTTCTGACATGCTATCCCCGCGTTACAATCCAATACACTTCGATACGGCGACGCTTTCCAGAGCAAGGAGTCCCATCGTATGCGGATCGCGCGACTGGCGGCGGACAATCAACGCACACAGGGGCCAGAGCGACGCGCGTGGTATCGTCGCTACAATCCTGAGCACCTGCGCGCGGTCGCGGAGTTGGTCGAGGAGGGGCTGGGGCTGGGTGGACCGGCCTGCACGCGCCAGATGGTCATCCTGGGCGCGGGCGCTTGTACGGAGATCCCGCTGGAGCGGCTGGCGCGGGCCAGCGCGCATTTCCTGCTGGTGGATCTCGACGTGGCGGGAATGGCGCAGGCGCGTGACGAGCTGCCTGCCGCCTTGCGCAGTCGTGTCGACCTACTCCAGGCCGACCTGACTGGTGGAGTCAGCGCGGCGCTGGCGGCGGAGTTGCGTGCGACGCCCTTCGCCGATCTCAACCTGCTGGATCAGGGGCGCGGAATGGCGCCGGTCGAGGCCGCCGCCGACTGCCTGGAGCGCTGCCCTGTCCCCGATCCGCCGCAGCTCGCTGGACTCCAGCCCGGAGGCTACAATCTGGTCATCAGCGACTTCATCATGACGCAGCTCTATAGCCTACCTCTGCTGGATGTCATCGACACACTGACCGCCTACGCGCCGGCGGTGGCCGATCTGCGCGAGACCCTGCCGCGCTACCGTGACGCGGCCAACGCCTTCCGACGGCGGGTCACGCTGGCGCACCTCGCGCTGCTGCGAACCCTGCTGGCGCCGAGGGGAGTCGCGCTGCTCTTGAGCGACCGCGTCGGGGAATTACTCCCACCGAAGGCTGGACCCCACGTGCGCGACCCCATCGAGCGACTGGAGACGCTGCCGGAGAGCGCGCTGGTGATGCCAGATGATCTGGAGCGCGAGTTCGCTCTCGAAGCGCCGATGCGAGTCTGGCGCTGGCTCCTCTCCGCGCCGGACGCCGAGCGTCCTGGTCGCCGCTACGATGTCTTCGGCGTCCTCATGCGCCCTCAAGCTGTGAGCGCATAGGATATACCGCCCGGCGCTTTTGTCGAGCGGGGCGCGTCTGTTATACTGCCAGGCGTTCGCCCAGTTGTCCGCGCGCTAGGATAGAAGGCGCTCAGCCAGAAGGGGCAGGCGTGGATCACCCACACGCCGCCAAATCATCTATGACAACCTCCATGACGCCCGCAGAGACATCATCGAGCGCCCTGCGCGCCGCGCTGATCGCCGACCGCCGCCTGTGGAATGAGTTCGTCGCCGGCGCCCCCAACGGCCACCTCTGCCAGACGTGGGAGTGGGCCGATAACTCCGGCGAGGCCACCGGCGCGGGATCGCTGCGCGTGGGCGTGCTCGATGGCGATGGGCGGCTCGTCGCGGCGATGCTGCTCGTGCGTAGCAAAGCCACCGGCATGCGCGCGCCCTTCTTCTATGCGCCGCGTGGCCCCGTCTGCGCCGACCCGCATTCGCCTGCGCTGCCCATCCTGATCGACTTCGCCAGGCGTGAGGCGCGCCGCGCGGGAGGCTTCTTCATCCGCGCCGAGCCAAACATCCCCCAGGACGACCCCACCTGGCCGCAGGTCTTCAAGCGGCTGGGCTTCCATCCGACCGACCATCACATCTACCTGCGCAGCGTCTGGGTCACCGATCTGCGCCCGACTGAAGATCAACTCCTCGCCAACATGATGACCACCTGGCGACAGAATATCCGCGCCGGGGCGCGCAAAGGGCTGACGGTGCGCATCGGGTCGGGCGAGGCAGACCTCGACGCCTTCTACCGGCTGCTGGTCGAGACGGGCGCGCGCGACCAGTTCTACGTCTATCCGAAAGACCTCTACTGCGATATGCTGGAAAACTACTCCGCCGAGCGCGCCGCGCGTGACGCCACCGCGCAGATGGCGTTACTGCTGTGCGAGCATGAGGGTGAGCCGATCGCGGCCTCGACCATCGCGATCCTGGGCGCGTGGGGCTGGAACCTGCATAGCGGCTCCTCCGGCCAGAGCGAGCATCGCAAGCTGCGGCCGAACTACCTGCTGCAATGGGAGTGCATGCGCTGGGTCAGGGCGCACGGCGGCGAGCAGTACGACTGGCGCACGATCCCGGACGTGCTGGAGCCGGGCGAGGAGTTGTACGGCGTCTACGAGTTCAAGCGGGGCTTCGGCGGCGCGGTTCGCCGTGTGATGCCGACGCAAGACTTGCCGCTGCGCCCAGCGCTCTACTGGCCCTACGTCGGCCTTGTCTCGCTGCGGCGCGCGCAGCAGAAACGCAAACGCGCGGCTTTCGAGCGACGGCGCCGGGCGCAGGTCACGGCGGCGAAGGGCGCAGCCGTGTCACCCGGCCAATCAGCCGTATCCGAGAGTACGAAGGCGAGCGCGCAATGAAAACGACTCTTCCCGGCGTGGCGCACGTTGAGATCGTCAGCGACCGCGCGGCATGGAACGCTTTCGTCGAATCACAGGCGACCGGCAATATCGCGCAGACCTATGAGTGGGCGGACCTGGGGCACGCCGCAGGCGGGAATGCGCTCCGCCTCGGCGCGTATGTGGATGGTGAGCTACGCGCCGCGATGCTGATCGTGGTCGAGCGCGCGCCACTGCTCCGTCGCCCATACTTCTACGTTCCGCGTGGACCAGTCGTGGACGATCCCGCCTCGCCGGCGCTGGCCGCGCTCTGCGCGCGCGCAGAGGAAGAGGCCCGTAGGCGCGGAGTCTTCATGCTGAAGGTCGAGCCGTCTGTGCGCGACGGCGATCCTGCCTGGCTCGACGCGCTGGCGTCGCTCGACTTCCAGCGTAACCCCTACGCCACCCATCCGCGCCGCTCGTGGACGCTGGATATCCGCCCGACCGAGGAGCAGTTGCTCGCGGCGATGAAAGACAAGTGGCGCTACAACATCCGGCTGGCGAGCAAGAAGGGCGTGCAGGCGCGCGAGGCGACAAATGACGCCGATATCGCGACCTTCTACCGGCTCTACCAGGAGACGGCGACGCGCGACGGTATCTGGATTCACCCCAAAGAGCATTACGAGCGCTTTCTCCGGCTTTACGGCGAGCGCGACGCGGCGGCGCTGCTGCTGGCGGAGTATGAGAGTGAGCCAATCGCGGCACTGATCGTGGCGAAGTGTGGCCCGGTCGCGACCTACATGTTTGGCGCCTCGTCCAACCAGCACCGCAACCGTATGCCCAACCACCTGCTCCAGTGGACCGCGATCCGCTGGGCGCGCGCGCATGGCTGCTCACTCTACGACTTCCGCGCCATCGCGGAGGTCCTGGAGCCGGACGAGGACATGTACAGCCTCTATTCCTACAAGCAGGGCTTCGGCGGCGAGTCGTTCCTCGCGCTGGAGACGCACGATAAGCCCTACTCCGCGCCGGTCTACTGGCTGTACCGCCGTACACTGGCGATCAAGCGTGAGCGCGACCGCCGCAAGCATGAGGCCGAGCTACGCGCCCGCGAGCGCGCCTCGGCCGCGAAGGCCGCCGACGCGGCGAAGCCTACCGCAAGTGGCGCATCAACCGAGTAGCATATTGCAGTGCTCATCTCATTGTCAGCGAAGATTTGTGTGACACCGAGCTAGCTCTTACACGAGTCGGTCATATCCTTGGAGAAGGTGGACACGCTGATCGCCATCTCCACGCCCGCCGCCTCGCCTCCCGACGCCACCGAGGAGATGGTTACACTGCGCGTTCCCTGAATCGCCCGCACATCGATGAGTTGATCTTTGTTGGCGCATTTCCAGCCGCTGGACGGCAGTCGCTGCACGTAAAAATCATGTATTGATTGCTCGGTCGAATACGGCACATGATAGTCCAAGATCTTCGTAGTAACGCCTGCCGGCTCGCTGGGAGTTGGCAGTTGACTCAGGAACGTTGCATTTGCCGGCAGCGGAATATCACAGTCCAGGCCGTGTCGCTGCGGCTCGGTCACGCCACAGAGGCGCGGAGCGACGAAGAGGGCGCCCACACCAGCAAGCAAGACCACGAGAAGCGCGATGATGAGCGCAATCCAGAGCCGGCGTCGGCTGCGACCAGACTGACTGGGAGATGAAGACGGATCCACTGACAGCGACATACGTCCTCCTGTGGAGAGTGATTCGCATATATGCAGGATCAACACCTGAATGACGCCACCCCTACATCACCTGACGGCGTCCTTCTATCGTATGGGGATTGTGCAACAATCATGCGCTTTCCCAACCTGGATTCGGCTCGCCTGTTCGCCAGAGCGTCGTGATGGCACGGACAGCGCACACGAGCGCGCTCATGGGGCCAGCGTCGCCACCTTTAACACGACGTACTCCGAGAGGTTTGGGCGCTGATAGAGGATGCGCTTGCGCGGTTTAGTGCGCTTTTTCACAAAAACCGGCGCAGGAAGCCCCGCGCCTTGAGGCCGGGGAGGAAGGCGCCACTGCCGAGCGGCAGCGCGAACGTTCATCAGTATGCCATGTTTGCACATCTGTTGAACAAATGGTCCACTGGTTGCATGCACACCGGCATCACCGCTAAGCTCAAATTGCAGACGACGCCAACGCAGTTCCGCGCGTTGCGGGCGACGCAACTGGCCTATCGGGATGCGCTGAACTACGTGAGTCGCTATGCGTTTGCGCACGGCAAGATGAGCAATACGGTGGGCTTGCAGGACGGGACGTATCACGACATCCGGTCGCACTTCGGCCTGCCCGCGCAGATGGCGTGCTCGGCGCCGCGCCAGGTGGGCGCCACCTACAAGACGCTGTGGACCAAGGTGAAGACCAACGCCGCCGCCCGTGCGGCGGGGCACACCAAGAAGCGCTATCGGGGACGCGACCAGGCGCCCACGTACGTCTCGCCCACGCTGACCTACCAATTGGGCCACGATTACGGCTTCAAGACCGGCCAGCGGGTGAGTATCCTGACGTTGGCGGGGCGCCTCATCCTGCCCTATACTGGCTACACGCCCCACGTGGCCCTCATTCACCAGAGGGAGCAGCATGGCGCCCGCATCGGCGCGGCCAAGCTCTGGTACGACAAGCCGCACAAGCAGTTCTATCTGCTAGTGAGCCTGGAGCTGGCGGTGGCCGACCCGACGCCAGAGGCGCATCAGCGCATTATCGGCGTGGACGTCGGCCAGCGCTATCTGGCGGTGGCGACGGATACGCAGGACCACACGCAGTACTTTCCCGGCAAAGAGGTTCGTGCCATTGCGGATCACTATGCCCGGCTGCGGAAGCGATTGCAGCGCAAAGACACTCGCGCGGCGACACGACGGCTCGTCGTGATCGCAGGGCGAGAGAGACGGTTGAAGCACGAGCGCAACCACTTGATCAGCCGGCGGCTTGTGGACGCCTACCCGCACAGCCTCATCGGCCTGGAGGAGCTACCCCACATCCGCGAGCGGACCAAACGCAAGCATGGCAAACGAGCGAGCGTAAAACAACGCAAAGCGAACCGGCATGCCTCCCAGTGGGCGTTCGCGGAGCTGCACGGCTACGTGGCCTACAAGGCGCTGCACGGCTACGTGGCCTACAAGGCGCTGCTCGCGGGGAGCATGATCGTGAAAGTCGATCCCTATCAGACCAGCCAAGCGTGCCCTCGATGTGGATACACCGCGGAGCACAATCGCCCGGACAAGGGCTTGTTGTTCCTGTGCCAGCGGGCAGAGTGCCCGCTGGTCCTCCATGCCGACCTGGTTGGGGCACGGCATGTGGCGCTGCGAACGGTGCTCGCCCGGCAGGACTGGGTGAGCACGGGCGTGTTGTCGGAACGCCCTGATATGTCGGACGAGGAAGCCAAAGCGGCGCAGCGGCGACGTTACGCCGAGGTGCGGTGGAGTCTAGACACAAGCTCCCGTCTTTAGACGGGAGTATCTGACACGTGTCAAACAGAAGACACAATGACGCCACATCCTGATCGGCTCCTGCTAGGCATGATCTGGACTTCATCCGCCGAGCTGTTGGCAGAGATGGGGCCTCGGTTTCTCCAAATACTGACGATGCCTTTCACTGTTTGCCCCCTGCCGCGCCTCTACCACCCATCTCAATGATTAGTGTTCAGTGAGGAAGAGTACTGGCTCTCTCCGCTGATTCAGGTCTGAACGATTGATAGGCAAGAGAGCAACCTATGATAAACGTCCACACCAGGAAGTTGTAGCCCCAGAGACGTTCCATCCCCCCAGATCCAAGTCCCAGATCGTGATGCGCGAGGAAAAGCGCGGTTGCAATGATCCCAACCAGTCCAAGGACAGGGCCAACCCACCGCAGCTTGCCCACGGCAGAGGCGCTCACTCCTCGGCCAGTGAGCATAAGCCCTGCATTGCCAAAGAGGGCTATCGGCAAGGCTCCGAGCACGACATGCGCGTTTTCGTTGACATCAGCAGGCGCAAGTCCCGCGGCTATCAGCCCTAGCCCTGCTATGATCAGAAAAGCTTGCGCGATGCGGGAGAGCCACGACCGTCGCCATAAAGCCCGGATCATCAGTACCCCAGCGATGACACACAGGCCCTCCAGGACAAAGGCTATGTTCATCAGGGCATGCAGCGGTGAGCAGACGTATTGGGCGCTGTTTCCGTTCTCTTCCCACAGTTGGCAATAGACGTTTCCGAGGTCGCTGACATTATTGTGGGACCAGCTATAGGGTGGATCAGACCAGGCGGCGCCAACAACGAATTGAGCGGCAAAGAAGAGGATGAAACCTCCCAGCCAGGCGACGATACCGAGACGTGCAATGACAGTATTGTGCGCCACTGGCCATCCTTTCAGAACAAGCATTGTAACGGGATGACTACTCAAAGACGGCTTCCCATGCTGTGCCCCGACAGCGCTAATGGATCGGTCAGTCCTTGGTCTCACTGATTGGCAGCACCAGCTCAAAGGCGAGGATACCTCGAAACCATGAGGGATATGTCGTTGACATGTCGCAGCTATGTCGCAGCGGTGTCGTACCCCACCGATGAGGTTATTCCGACGTAGGCGAGTGATTCGCGCCATAGGCTTGCGTTGACGTCGGCAGGCGGCGCGGCGTATACTGTATGTCGCGATCTGCGACGACCAGGAAGAGTACGCGCGCAGCCTCCCTACTCCAGAGATAGGAATCGCCGGGCAGTTTCCGGCGGCTGGAAGTTCCTTTGTAGGTGAGCGGCGCGGAAGTCGCCTGGGAGCACGCGAGGTGAGAAGTAGCCTCGCGCGGGGATGCGTCCGTTATCACGCTGATGTGAGGCGATCACGCCCAAAAGCTGACAAGCTGGCGCGAGCGCGAATCAAGGTGGTACCACGAAGCCCTTTTCGTCCTTGGCGAAGAGGGCTTTTGCGCGTTTGAAAGACAGGGTAGGGTGATGGCGACGAAACAGCAATCGAGTGACAAGCTCGCCAAGGGCGCGAAACAACGCACAGGTATGACCAGCGGCAGCGCCACGAACGGAGCCGGTACGAACGGCGCAAACGGCGCGCGCATGGAGCTCTTCGCCAAGGCCTACGAGCCGTACACTGTCGAGGGGCGCCTGTATCGCTGGTGGGAGGAAAACGGCTACTTCAAGCCGCGCCCCAGCAAGAATCCCGACCGCCGCCCCTTCGTCATCAGTATGCCGCCGCCCAACGTCACCGGCGCGCTGCACCTGGGCCACGCCATCACCGCGACAATCGAAGACATCATGATCCGTTATCATCGCATGCTCGGCGACGAGACGCTGTGGGTTCCCGGCGAGGACCACGCTGGCATCGCCACCCAGGCGGTGGTCGAGCGCGAGCTAGCGAAAGAGGGGACAGACCGGCGCCAGATCGGGCGCGAGGCGTTCGTCGAGCGCGTCTGGGACTGGGTGCGCCGCTACAAGAGCCGCATCCAGGATCAGCACCGCCGCCTCGGCGCCTCCTGCGACTGGGAGCGCGAGCGCTTCACCCTGGATGAGGGGCTGACACGCGCCGTGCGCGAGGTCTTCGTGCGCCTCTACGAGGAGGGGCTGATCTATCGCGGCGAGCGCATCATCAACTGGTGCCCCGACTGCCAAAGCGCGATCTCCGACCTGGAGGTCGAAACCGAGGAGACTGCCGGCACACTCTACTACGTGCGCTACCCGCTGGAGCCGTTCGCGGGTGAGGCCGAGACGCGCTACATCACCGTGGCGACGACGCGCCCGGAGACGATCCTTGGCGACACCGCCGTCGCGGTCAATCCCAATGACGCGCGCTACCGCGATCTCGTGGGCCGCTACGCCATCCTGCCCATCATGAACCGGCGCATTCCCATCATCGCCGACGAGGCGGTCGAGCAGAGCTTCGGCACGGGCGCGGTCAAGGTGACGCCCGCGCACGACCCGACAGACTTCGAGATCGGGAACCGGCACGGCCTGGAGCGCATCCAGGTGATCGGCTTCGACGCGAAGATGACTGAGGCGGCGGGGCCGTTCGCCGGGCAGGATCGCTTCGCCGCGCGCAAGGCAGTGATCGCGGAGTTCCGGCGGCTGGGCCTGCTGGAGAAGGAGCAAGAGTACACGATCCCGCTCGGCCACTGCTCGCGCAGCCACACGATCATCGAGCCGCTGATCTCGATGCAGTGGTGGGTCAAGATGGCTCCGCTGGCGAACGGCGCGCTCGGCGCGGTGCACTATGGCCAGACGCAGATCGTGCCACAGCGCTTCATAAAAACCTACACGGACTGGCTGGAGAACATTCGCGACTGGAACATCTCGCGCCAGCTCTGGTGGGGGCACCGCATCCCCGCCTGGTACTGCCAGGACTGCGATGAGGTCATCGTCGCGCGCGAGGCGCCGGAGTCGTGTCCGAAGTGCGGTGGATCCGTTGAGCAGGACCCCGACGTGCTGGATACGTGGTTCAGCTCGTGGCTCTGGCCGTTCAGCACGCTCGGCTGGCCCGACGACACACTCGACCTGCGCCGCTACTATCCCACCAGCGTCCTCGAGACCGGCTACGACATCATCTTCTTCTGGGTCGCGCGCATGATGATGGCGGGCATACACTTCCTCGGCGTCGCGCCCTTCTCGACGATCTATCTGCATGGCCTGGTGCGCGACGAGCAGGGCCGCAAGATGAGCAAGTCGCTCGGCAACGTCGTTGATCCCATCGAGGTGATGGACGAGTACGGCACGGATGCTCTACGCTTCACGCTGGCGACGAGCAGCACGCCCGGCGCTGACTCGAAGCTGGTCCCGGCGCGCATCGTGGGCAATCGCAACTTCGCCAACAAGATCTGGAATGCGGCGCGCTTCGTCATCGGTCAGACGGCGGCGATGGGTAGTGACGTTCCCGCGCTGGAGACGCTCCAGCCGAAGACGCTCGCCGACCGCTGGATCCTCAGCCGGGCGCAGCGGCTCGCGCGCGAGGTCACGCGGCTGATGGAGAACTTCGAGTTTGGCGAGGCGGGGCGGCAGATCTTCGACTTCTTCTGGTCGGAGTATTGCGATTGGTATCTGGAGGTAGCGAAAGCGCAGTTGCGCGACGAGACGACCGGTGCGCGCACGGCGCAGATCCTGCGCGCGACGCTGGATCACGCGCTGCGGCTGCTACACCCTTTTATGCCGTTCGTGACGGAGGAGATCTGGCAGCACTTGTATGCCGATGTCCCACAAGCCGAGCGACCAGCCTCTGCGCTGATCATCGCGCCGTGGCCGGAGTCAACGGAAGCCAGCCTGCGGCAGATCGACGAGGGCGCCGAGGAGGACTTCGCCCTGCTCCAGGAGATCGTCACGCGCATCCGCGACGCACGCAAGCAGGCCGAGGTGGACCCGGCGAAGCGTGTCGCGGTGATCCTGGCGGGCGGCGCGAAGACGGCGATGCTCAAGCGGCAGGCTAGCCTGATCGAGCAGCTCGCGCGTACGGAGGAGCCACAGGTCGAACGACGGCTGACGCGCAAGCCGGAGCAGGCGATGGCGCTGGTGGCAGGCGGCGTCGAGGTCTACCTGCCGCTGGCCGGGCTGCTCGATGTGGAGAAGGAGCAGGCACGGCTGGCCGACGAGATTGTCAAGGCGCAGGCGCTGATCGAGAGATCGCTGCGCGTGTTGCACAACCCTGACTTCGTCGCGCGCGCGAAGCCGGAGGTCGTGCAGAAGGAGCGCGCCGCGCTGGCGGCGGCGGAGGATACCGTGGCGCGGCTGGAGGCCAGGCGTAAAGATCTGAGCGTCTAGCGCGTCTCTCCTACAGCGTTTGCCGCCTTCGTCCTAGCCCGTCGAGGGCGACGACGCATCTTTCAGCGCTTACCTTGCGCTCCGGAGACAGCTATGCAAGACGATGAGGCGCGCTACCGGGCGTTGTGCGACCGCATCCGTGCGTGGCATCCGTGCGTGGCATCAGGAGCAGGGTATTCCTCTTGAGTATCCGCCCGCCACTGAGCAGCAAGTGCGAGAGACTGAGGCTGAGCTTGGCGCCCGCTTCCGCCATTGCTTCGCATGATCTACACAGAGGTCGCCAACGGTGGAAACCTGTTGTCTCCACTCCATGAATTCTTCGGCGTAGCAGGTGGTGTAGCCTTCGGACTGGAGCAATCTATCTCACTGGCCTTGGACCTCCGATGCCCAGCGAAGACCCTGGAGAGGATGTGGTATGGCTGACGAGAATTGAATGTATAGCTTCATCTCTTGAAGATTGCGTGAACGCGATGCCGGAGAGAACTCTTTATACTCGCAACCGAGCAGGGAGGGGCCTCAACGAGCAAGACATTGACTCCTATATCAAGTCGTCGTGCTCAGACGATGTGCGAACCGCCTGGCGAGGTCTCTACCGCTTCAGTCCAGGGTTCTTCACCCCGAGGGAACCTTATCTCGAAGAGTGAGACATTGATGAGAGTGCGTTCGATGTACCTGCCGCATAAAAATGTTTGACCTGCCAGTCGCCGTAAAATGCCCCGCCTCCAGCGCGTCTCTCTCTTGCGAGAACGAGAGAGAAGCCGCCATCGCCTGCAGTATTTGAGTCAGGCGACGTATGGAGGGAGCCACGCTATGTCTCGGCGCCATAGCACGCTGTCGCTGATCCTGCTTCTTGCTGTGCTGTTCACGAGCGCCTGCGCGACGGCTGTTGCGAAGAAGGCGCCAACAGCAACGCCGTACCCAACCGCTACACCAGTGCTGACGCCGCCTCCGCTCACGATCAGGCCTGCACATCCCGTCGTCTGGACCGCCCATCAACTCCCACCGGGACTCAAACTCACTGTATACAACTGGTATGGGCCAGAACTTGCGCAAAGTGATGGAGAAACCGCATACCTCTGCGAATTGGCGAATGGTCAGGCGCAGGTCTGGGCGACCCATGATCGCGCCGTACACTGGACAGTGGCAGGAAGCGTTCCTGTCGCCAGTGACGTTGCTGAGTGCTATATCACAGTGGACGCGTTGCAGCCACGTCAAGCGCTCTTGCGAACCTATGCGCCAGATGGTCAATGCTGCGCGAAGTATACAGGCGAGATTCGCATCTATCTCACGACAGATGGCGGCGCGACCTGGACTCCACGCGACGCGCCAGCAGAGGCGACCCCGCTATTTTACGAACTTGTCACACTGGGCGGCGTCTCCTATGCCGTTGCGGGTACGCGGCCACATAGTCGCTGCTCGGACTGTTATGGAGCGCTATACCTGAGCAAGGACAGCATGCGGACATGGTCACGCATCGACGGCGACATCTTTGTCAGGAATGGCTATGTGAGCCAACGCTTTGTCAGCAATTTCTGGCTTGGAGCAACAGGCGAACTGCTAACGCAAGTGACGAATAACAGCGGAGCGACTACATACGAGTTGTGGCGTAGCAATGATCAGGGGGCGCACTGGAGCCAGATGAGCATGGGACGCAGCGGGACGGTTGATACGATCGTTGTCGGTGACGGGCAGGGGCCGCGTTTCTGGCGCGCCTGCGCGGCCTATCAAACGCTCGGCGACTACACCCATCCGCCAGTCCAGCAGATCTCCTGCACGCTCGATGGCGGCAAGACATGGCTCGATACCGGCGGCGCCAACAGTTTCGGTATCCGCATATTTGCGCAAACGGCCGATGGCGCCCTCCTGGCCGTAACACCTGTTTCCTACAGTGGCGTCCGCGCCACCAAACTGTTGCGCATCGTTCCTGGGCAAAGCTGGTGGGAATCGTTGGGCGCGCTCTCGCCTGCTGGAGGCGAAATTCGTACATCAGGCAACGGCTCGGAGGTTCTTTGGAGCATCATGCGCCCCACAGATTACGGCGAGCCGCTGACGACGGTTTATACCGCTATGTATCCGTAGCATGAGCGAGCACGATCAGATGCGCCCGCGCTTATCTACCGCCCAATCTTTAGCTGACGGCTAGCCCTGGCGCGACTGCATGAAGCGATCCACCTGCGCCTTGCCTTGCTGATAGAGCTTCTCCGCCTGCGGACGCACGCGCTCGAACTGGCGAGAGATATCGGCGCGCAGTTCGTGTCCGGCCTTCGGCGCCAGCAGGAAGCCGATCACGACGCCAAGCGCGCCGCCCCAGATCATCCCCCGCCGCCACCACCGCCCACCCGTCTTCGTCCGCTGCCAGGCGTGATAGGCTTCGCGCTGCGCGTCACGCGCATTGCGCTGTACCTCGCGCGTTGAGCGCGCTACGGAATCTATCCCCCGCCGCAATGGCGCAGTCGAGCGGCGGACCTCGCGGCGCAGGGGCCGGGACGCCCGCCGTGGGCGCTCCACTAATTGCTGCTTGAGCGTGTAGCGCAGGTCATCAAGTTGATCGCTTGCCGCATCCGTCCAGCCGCGCACCGTGTCGCCCGTGAGGAGTGGAGCGGATTTCGTCTCTTGTGACGCAGAGCGGCGTGCAATAAAGAAGGCGACGCCGCCGGCAGCCATGAGGCCAGCGGCGGCCAGTCCTATGACCAGTGGCAGTGGGCTTGCGGGCTCCTCATTGCCGTAGTCTGCCGTGTCGTCGTACGTGGTGGAGCGGCTCGCCGCGCTCGGCGCCGCGCCATTGTCTGAACTCACACCCGCTGCCGCTGTCGTGTCGTCGGGTCGCCACGCGGGTGGGTTCGTGCTAAGCGGGCTGACATTCGCCGTGTCGCTGGTCTTTCCGGTCTCGTCGGCCATCGTGATCCCTCCACAGATTTCCCTGAGCGCAGCTGGTCTACTCACTCTGAGCATGGCGCCGACACGTAGCGCTGTCAAGCGACCTCGCGATGGGCCACTGTGTATGCACAATGTATTCGACGCAACGCGAGCGCGGATAGCCACACTCTCGTGGCATACAATGGAGTCATAGAGACGCGACGTTCGCGTCCGCTCATCTTCAGCGACCCCCCGGAAGGAGCTCGCCATGCCATTGGCCCATCGTCCAATCCTTTTGCTGGTGAATGGCATGATCCATACGATGGATGAGCAGACGCCGCGCGTCTCTGCGCTGGCGATTGACCTGGCCTCCGGCCGCATCCTGGCGGCGGGAGATGACGCCACGATCACGGCGCTCGCCGGACCGCTCACGGAGACGACTGACCTGCGTGGGCGCACGGTCTTGCCAGGCTTCATCGACGCGCACGCGCATCTCGTCAGCTACGCGCAATCGCGCCTGGACGTGGACCTGCGTGACGCGCATTCAGAGGACGAGGCGGTCGCACGGGTCGCAGCGCGCGCGGAGCAGTCGCCAGCCGGCGCATGGATCTTCGGGCGTAGCTGGGATAAGAACCATTGGCCGGAGCAGCGCTTCCCCAGCAAAGCCTCGCTCGACGCCGCCATTCCTGCGCATCCTGTCGCGCTCTCCAGCCACGACTACCATTCGCTGTGGGTGAACTCGGAGGCGCTTCGCCGCGCGGGGATCGACGCCGCAACGCCTGATCCTGGTCGTGGCCGCATCGGACGCGACGCCGACGGCGAGCCGGATGGCGTCCTGTACGAGGACGCGACCGAACTGGTCTACCGTGTCGCCGATCCCGCCAGCGATGAGCGACTGCTGGTGGAGCTACGGGTCATCCTGGCCGAGTTGTGCGCGCGCGGCGTCACCGGCGTCCACAACATCGAGGATGATCGTTCCCTGCGGCTCTTGCAACGTTTGCGCGCCAACGGTGAGTTGAGTCCGCGCGTCCTCTACTACATCCAGCGACGCGCCCTGCCTCATGCTTTGGAGCTTGGCATCGAAGGCGACTTTGGTGACGATACGCTACGCTTTGCCGGAGTCAAGCTCTACATGGATGGCGCGCTCGGCTCGCAGACGGCGGCGATGCTCGATCCGTATGAGGGGCAGCCGGAGAATCGCGGCCTGCTGACGACGACCGAGGCGGAGGTAGAGCAACTCGCGCGCGAGGCGACGACAGGCGGCATCGGCGTGGCGATTCATGCTATCGGCGACCGCGCCGTTCACGCCGCGCTGGATGGCATTGAGACGGCGCTGCAAGCCGAGGCGGCGCAGGCGGAGGAGAAGGGCGCGCAGGCGCGTACGCGGCGCATCCGTCTGGAGCATGTGCAGTTGGCGCGCATGGAGGACATCGCGCGCATGGCGCGGCTGGGCGTCGTTGCGTCAGTACAGCCGTTTCACGCGGTGGTGGACCGCGACGCCGCCGAACGCTACTGGGGCGACCGCTACAGACGCGCCTACGCGTACCAGGCGCTCCGCCAGGCGGGGGCGACGCTTGCGCTCGGCTCAGATGTCCCAGTTGATACGCCCGACCCCTGGCGCATCCTGCACGCCGCGATCAATCGGCAGAACGACGCCGAGCAGGATCGCCCGGCTTGGCTGCCCGACCAGGCGCTCAGTGTCGCGCAGGCGATGTGGGGCTATACGGTTGGCGCGGCCTGGGCGGGTGGGCAGGAAGCGCGCCAGGGCAGCCTGGCGCCAGGCAAGCTCGCCGACCTGATTGTGTTGAGCGACGATCCCTTCACCGCGCCACCTGAACGCATCGCCCAGACGCAGGTTCTCGCCACGCTCGTCGACGGGCAGCTGGTCCACGGCGCGCTGGAGTAGGCTATCGTTGCTTCTTCATCCAGCGGTCGGCGAAGGCGAGGCGCCTGCCAGTGGAAGGGTGATCGTAGAGGAAGAACTCGACCCAGGCCGGCGGGGTCAGTTCAGCGAGATTCTGATTCGCCAGCCGTGTCATCGCACTCTTGAATGCGTCCACTCTGCCGGTCAGCGCGAGCGCGTAGCCATCGGCCTGCTGCTCCACCAGACGGCTGAAGCCATTGTTGAGTGGAAGGATCAGCAGGCCAAAGACGCCCAGGACGGCGGCGAGCAGGGGCATTGTCGCCGGATCAGAGAGGCCGTGATAGCCGGGAACACGCGCCACCACAGCGGCAAGCGTGAGGCTGGCGAGGTAGAAGCCGCCGAGCGTCACGACGCTCTGCACGGCGATCAGTTTGGGAATATCCCGATGAACCTGATGCCCCAGTTCATGCGCCACGACAACCTCGATCTCGTCGGGAGTGTAGCGATCCAGCAGAGTATCGCCAATCACGATGCGCCGTGTATTGCCCAGGCCCATCACCGCCGCGTTCGCCGCCGTCGTCTTCGCGCTCATGTTCATCGAATAGACGCCGCGCACGCGCGTCCGGGCCTGCGCCGCCAGCGCCAGCGTCTTCGCACGCACTTCGCCCTCGGGCAGTGGCGTCAGCTTGTAGAAGAGGGGTAGAATCAGCACCGGCGCCAGGTTCGCCAGGATCACGCTGACGAAGAGCGCCGCCACGCCGATCCAGAGCCACCACCAGTCGGGCGCGACCGCCAGCAGCCAGTAGACGAAGACGACCGCGACGAGTTCAAAGAGCAGTGAGAGGGCCAGGCCTTTGCTCAGATCCCAGGTCCACCCGGCGCGTGACTGTGTCGAGAGGCCATAGCGATGCGGTAGGACGTAGCCGCCGTAGTAGCTGAGCGGCAGGTCAATGATCGTGATGGCGAGCGCAAGGGCGAGGAAATAGGCGGCGACAAGCAACGGCTGCCATCCCGCCACGGGCTCCCAGCCACCGGCGATCGGGGCCAGCGTGTCACGCAGCCAGAAGTTCAGCCCGCTCAGGAGCAGGATACCAATCAGGATCGCGCTGATCGCCAAGTTGACGAGCGCGAGCCAGCGGCGCTGTCGCGCGTAGCGCCGCGCATCCGCCTGGCGCGCGGGATCGAGTTCTGCTGGCGCAGGCGCATTGTCCTGTGACTCACGCCGAAGCGCGGCATCCTCTTCATTCGTGACCGGGAGCGCAGTACGCCATATCCTGTGGGCCAGTGCGGCAATGGTCATCTCGCCCTCCTGATCTTGCGCCGGGCTGGCGCTTCATATGCGCGGTGGGTCACACCCGTGACAGATACCTATGATAGCTATACGAACGCGCCGCGCAGGAGTCGCTCCGCCCCCAACACTATCTCGCGCAGGCGGCAAAAAAGCCAGAGGTATCGGCGTCCTCTGGCTTGTGCTATGGCGCGCTGGCTCCTAGCTACGCGGCGCTGACGCCTTGCCCAAAATCTCCTCGGTGACGGCGACCCCTTCGGCGAAGCGGCACAATTGCTCATCGGTGAGGGTACGCATCCCGCCAACCTGTGGGTGTTCGATCTCATACCAGCCGGCGCGCCCCACTGTGTCGCGCACAGTGAAGCCCAGGCGGCGCAGCAGGACCGTCGCCTCGCCCTCGTTGTAAATGCGATCCAGTCGCATGACTCTTCCTCCAGCGTCGCCACTCTATCGTGCGATGTCCCTGTCACCAGCCGTGACTCGCACGTACATGCGGACTATTTCCGGCCCTTGCAGCGTGTGCGAACTTCACAATCCTCGAGCACTTCCACCTGGCAGGCGAGGCGCACACGCGGGTTCTTCTTGCTCACGACCCGCGTCATCACGTTCTCCAACGCGGTTTTGGTGTTCACAGCCGTGGGCGGGCTGATCTCGACGCGATCGGTCCAGCAGAGGCCGTTGCCGTGGCAGTTGGCGTACTTGGAGAGGCCAAACCAGATGCAATAGAGCGGGATGTCATTCTCCAGCGCGGCGTAGCGGAGCGACGCGCCACGCTCAACCTCGACGGTGCGATTCTGGTTGACGAAGGTGACCTTTGGCACGGATCCACTTCCTGTTCTCTGCTCTTTGACGCTGGCGTATTTGGAGGCGGCTCGAAGCATGTGGCGCCGAGGAGCGCTAACGCGACGGTGTGAGGTGAGGATAGACCGGAGAATGGCCCGGCGTCTTCGCGCCCAGAAACCATGCTCGCTCGATACCCAGTGTAGCATAGCGTCCACGAAGCGGTCAACGCGGTGGGATGCGCTACACAGCACATGCGCGCCAATTGGCCCCTGTCATCGGTGGCTTTACTACGCGACCGCGTGATCAGGATCGCGAGGCCCAGGCGCTTGTATCCTCTGTCCATGCGTGTCTCACAGGCGGCGCACACGCTCTATATACAATCGGCGTATACTGTCCACGATACGCTCACCGCGCATGTGATGATGCGCTGATGCGAATTCGTAGCGCGTCGCAGCCAATCCGATGATCGCCGGCGTGGCGTGGAAACCGGGGCGTTGAAATGGACGACGGAAAGATTTCCCGCGATCCCAGTGTCGAGCGCCCCCCCTGGCTGCGACAAATGCTGCGCTCACGTCGCGCGAGCCAGCCACCCGTCCAGCGAAATTTCCCGAACGCGCCGAGCAGTGGCTCATCCCCATCTGGTCGCCTGCCAGCCGCTGGCCGGTTTGTTCCCCCCGGACAATTACCAGGCGCGCCTTCGTCGGGCCTGCTGGGGCGCGTGCCATCCTCAGGGAACCTGAACGGTTGGCGCGATCTCGCCGCTGAACAGACCGCGATGATGGATATCGCCAGAACCGATCTGGTCGCGTGTCCGCGCTGTGGCGCGGCGAACTACGACAACGCGGCCCGATGCGCCGAGTGTGGCTATGTCCTGCTCATCACCTGCCCGCGGTGTGGCCTTGTGAACCGGACGGGCGCCATACAGTGCGCGCGCTGCGCGCTGTTCCTGAGCCAGCCAACTGGCGCGCCGCGCACTGGGGCTTATGGCGTCGCGGCGCGAGCGTCACATCCACTCCTTCCGCTTCCTGACCCACCGCCTGTTCCATTCGAACGTACTCCCCAGCGTTCGCCTGGGCGCTGGGCGCTGACGGCGTTCGTCTCGCTGATCCTGATCTGCGCGCTGGTCGTCGCGCTCGCCGAAGCGTTCCCACCGGTCAACGACACGATAGCCAACCTCACCCATCTCGACATACACGCGATGGTCTCCGGCGTTGTCGACTGGATTCTGGGCCTTCTACCACACTGATGCGCTCAGGCGCCACCTCGGCTTATGTGGCTCGTATGCATGACAGAGCGCTGGGAACAGATGTCGCGTCGCTGCGGAGGACCTCGTGCGATCAGGATTGATTCTGATTGATGGCTACAACGTCATCCGCCGTGCCCCAGAGTTGCTAGCGGCTGAACGGCGTAGCCTGGCAAGTGGGCGCGAGGCGCTGCTGGCGCAGATTCGCGCAGCGTATCGCGGCGCGCCACAGTGTGTGATCGTCGTCTTCGATGGCGATGGCCCAGCCGAGACGCGCGTACCGCTCTCAGGGTTGGCGGGCTGCCAGGTCATCTACACGGCATGTGGGATGACCGCCGACACGGTGATCGTGCGGCTGGCGGAGGAGGCGCGTCTGCGGCGTAAGGAAGTAGTGGTGGTGACGCGGGACGCTGACCTGCGCCGGCATGCGAGCGAACATGGCGCGGCCTCGGCGCGACCTGAAGAGCTGCGCGCCCGATTCCATGAAGGGCCGCGAGATGTCGCTCGTCGCGCGCGCCACCGCGCCGCGGTACGCAGCGCATGGGATGCTGGGGATGATGCTGATGACGAGCGACCCGCGCCCGACCGCAGGCGTGGCAATCCACGCAAGGCGCCACGCAAACGTCGCTCTCCGCGCGACGAGTTCCTCTGATTCTCACTCCAGCCGTCGCCTGCGCCTACTTGACACCGATATCCCAGGCCTGCTCCAGGTCGGCGCGCGAGTACGCTTTGAAGGCCATCATCGTCTGCGTGCGCGTGATGCCGTCAATCGCGATCATCTGTTCGGTCACGATCTGTGCGAGATCGTCATACTGCGCCAGACGCACGATGGCGACCAGATCATACTCGCCGGTCACCGAATAGACCTCTGCGACGCTCGGAATCCCCAGCAACGCCTGCGCGGTGGCGTTGACCGCGTCGCGCCTCACATTGATCAGGATCAGCGCTGTAATCATCGGCTCGCCTGACTTTCGTCGCACGTTGCTCCGCGGCCCGCCTACATCACCTATGTCGCCTGCGCTACCGACTCGCGCAACTCGCGGCGCAGCACCTTGCCCGTATTGTTCTTGGGCAGCGCGTCGCGGAAGATCACCCTGCGCGGGCACTTGAAGACGGCAATCTCCGCACGGCAGTAATCAATGATCTCCTGCTCGGTCGCCGTCTGTCCCGGCTTGAGGACCACGACCGCCAGCACCGACTCGCCCTGATAGTCGTCGGGAACGCCGATGACCGACACGTCCGCCACCGCTGGGTGCTTGAACAGCGTCTCCTCCACCTCGCGGGGGTAGACATTGTAGCCGGAGACGATGATCATATCCTTCTTGCGGTCGACGATTGAGATGTAACCGTCCTCATCCATCGTCGCCAGGTCGCCAGTGTAGAGCCAGCCGTCGCGCAGCGCCTCAGCCGTCGCCTCCGGCTGTTTCCAGTAGCCCTTCATGATGTTCTCGCCGCGACAGATCAGCTCCCCTAGCTCGCCGCCTGGCGCGACCTCCGCGCCCTGCGCATCGACGATCCTGACTTCGACGCCGGGAATCGGCTTGCCAACCGTGCCAGGCTTGGTGACAGGGCCAGCCGCGTTGGAGGTCACGACAGGCGAGGCCTCGGTCAGGCCATACCCCTCGCTGATCGGCACGCCGGCCATGCCCTCGAAGAGCTCCATGATCTTGACCGGCAGCGCGGCGGCGCCCGAGGCGATATAGCGCACGCTGGAGAGATCATAGTCGCGGATATTGGGCATCTGCGACCAGACGACGAACATCGGCGGCGCGCCGTAGAGAACGGTGCACTTGTTGGTCTGAATGGCCTCCAGCGCCGAGGCCGGCTCGAAGCGCTCGATCAGCGCCATCGTCCCGCCCGCCTTGACGGTCAGGTTCATGCCGACGTTCATCGCATAGATGTGGAAGAGCGGCAGCGCGATCCAGACGACATCATTTTCCTGTGGTTTGATGCGCTCGACATGCTCGCACTGCTCGCAGTTGGCGATCAGGTTGCGGTGGGTGAGCATCGCGCCCTTGGGGCGGCCTGTCGTGCCGGAGGTATAGGGGATGACGGCGATATCCCCATCACCAACCGCGACATTCGGAGCGGTCTCAGACGCCTGGCCAAAGGCGTCGCGCCAGAGGGTCGCGCCGGGCATCTCCTCCGGCGTGGCGACGATCACCTTCTCCAGCTCGGGCGCGTTGGCTGCGGCCTGGAGCGCCTGCGGGGCAAAGGCGGCGATGGTCAGCAGCGCCTTGGCGCCGCTATCCCTGACGATGTACTCGATCTCGGCGGGTTTGTAGAGCACGTTCATCGGCACGACCGCGGCGCCTGCCTTGAGAATGCCATAGTAGGCTTCCATGAAGAGCGGCAGGTTATGCAGCAAGAGCGCCACGCGGTCACCTGGCTGAATTCCAAGCGCGATGAGGCCGTTCGCCACCTGGTTCGCGCGCGTATCGAAGTCGGTGTAGGTCGTCTCCTGGTCGCGGAAGCGGATCGCGGTCTTGTTTGGCAGCCGTCCGGCGGTCTGCGCGAGCATTTGTCCCAGGTTCATGTGGCGTATCTCCTCTGCTGGCATGGCGACGTCCTGCAACGCGCCTTACATCAGGATTCCCGCCGGGCCTCCGGCGACGTAGATGACCTGCCCGCTGACGAAGCTGGCATCGTCGGAGGCGAGAAACGCCGCTACACTGGCGACCTCACTCGGCTGGCCGACACGCCGCAGCGGAATAAACTGCGCCATGGTGGACTGGAATTGCTCCGGCGTCGCGCCCAGCCGCTCGGCGGTGGAGCGCGTCATATCGGTGTCGATGAAGCCCGGCGCGATGGCATTGGCCGTCACACCGAAGGGGCCAAGCTCGATGGCCAGCGTGCGTGTCAACCCCTGCAAGCCAGCCTTCGCCGCAGAGTAGTTGATCTGCCCGCGATTGCCCAGCGCCGAGGTGGAGGAGAGGCTGATGATGCGCCCGTACTTGCGCTCGACCATTGGCTTCTGCGCCGCCCGTGCGCACAGGAACGCGCCGCGCAGGTGGACGGCGAGCACGCGATCCCAGTCATCATCGCTCATCTTGAAGACCAGGTTGTCCCGCAGGATGCCGGCGTTGTTCACGAGGATATCGAGCTGGCCGAAGCGCTCCAGCGTCTGATCCACCATGCGCTGGACCTGGCTGGCGTCGGAGACATCGCAACTGAGCGCGAGCGATTCCGCTCCGCCCGCAGCGATCTCCTCGGCGACAGCCTGACACCCAACGTCGTCGAGATCGGCGAGCGCGACGCGCGCGCCCTCCTCAGCGAACCGCCGCGCCGTCGCCGCGCCGATCCCACGGGCCGCGCCGGTAACCAGCGCGACGCGGCCATCGAGTCTGCCCATGTTGCCGCCTCCAGACAAAGCATCCGCCTACGCGTTCTACCATAGCGCCAGATGCGACGCCGCGCCTCCGGTACGATTGGACACAAGGATAGATTCCAGGCGCATGCATGTCAAGCGCGACGGCGTGTACGCGAGGGCGCGTACGTCGCGAACCGGTCACGAATCACGCGAATCAGATGTGGCGCGGCAGGCGAGTTGTCCGTTCTAGCCTTTACCACTTCGACACACTGCGACGCCAAGAAGCCGCCGCATGTGAATTCATCGGCGCTTGGGCCGTGTTGGCTATGCGCTCTGGCCATTCGGGTAGATCGCTTGCGGCCTGGCAGACGGCTGGTGTACTATTCCTCTCACCCGTCACGTGGACCGCGATCTGGCGCGCCACAGCGCGCTCTCGGCAGAATATAACGGCAGGCCATTATGCTCAACGGTAGCCATATCTGGCGCGGCGCGCAGGAGCGTCTGCGGCAGGAGATGAGTTCCGCTCAGTTCGAGACCTGGTTGCGCGGCACGCAACTTCTTCTGGACGAGGATGGCGCGGCAGAGCTTCAGGTGCGCACGACATTCGCCAAAGAGCTGCTCGAATCACGCTATCGTGAGCGCATCGAGGCGGCCATCGCCGGCGTCACCGGCGCCCCCTGCGCGCTGGAGGTCAGCGTCTGCGGCCAGCTTGCCGTGGATGGGAGCGACTCCCGCCTTTACGCGGGCGCGCAGCGCCAGGTGGTTCGCCAGGCGCGTCCCGCCACCACACCACGTCATGCGAGCGACTACGAGACGTCTCCGCTGTTTCGCGCGCCGGTCGAAAGCGGCGACTCATATCTCTCCAGCGGCGATGTAGTCACCGTGGTAGACCCATTCGTGGCCAGCGAAACTCACGCCAGGACGCCACGCCGCGCCGCGCGCCCACAGGAACAGATCACCCGGGCGCCCACAGGTAGCGTGGCAGGGGGTACAATACGACCCGTTGCGCCTACGCCAGTCACCCGGCAGCCAGCGCTAGATGGGAAGGCCCGTATGGATCCACGTAGCGCCGGGGGTAGCGCGCGCGATGAGCAAACACAGGCGCGGCGTCTGGCCGACGAGGAGACTGCCGATCCAGGCGCCATTTCGGGCATGCGGCGGCGCGACGATGGCGGCGATCCTGGCTACGAGCAACACCTCGTCATCCCCGCGCCGAAACTCAACGCCCGCTACACCTTCTCTACCTTCATCGTCGGCGCCGGAAATCAGCTCGCGCATGCGGCCTCGCTGGCGGTGGCGGAGGCGCCCGGCCACGCCTATAACCCCCTCTTCCTGTATGGCGGCGTCGGATTGGGCAAGACGCACCTCTTGCACGCCATCGGCCATACCGCGCTCGAAAATGGCATGGTCGTCCTCTATGTCTCGTCGGAGACGTTCACCAACGAGATGATCAACGCCATCCGCTACCGCACGAACGAGGAGTTCCGCGCCAAGTATCGCTCGGCGGATGTGCTCCTCGTCGACGACATCCAGTTCATCGCCGGCAAGGACTCGACCGAAGAGGAGTTCTTCCACACCTTCAACAGCCTCTACGAATCCAACAAGCAGATCGTGATGTGCAGCGACCGCCCGCCGAAGGCTATCGTAAGCCTCGAGGAGCGGCTGCGCTCGCGCTTCGAGTGGGGTCTAATCGCTGACATCCAGCCACCCGACCTCGAGACGCGCGTGGCGATCCTGCGCGCCAAGGCCGATCTGAGCCAGCGCATGGTGCCCGACGACGTGATCCAGTATCTCGCCAGCCGCGTGCAGAGCAACATCCGCGAGCTGGAAGGCAGCCTGAACCGGCTGCTGGCCTTTTCGCAACTCCAGCGCATGCCGCTGACCATCGACACGGCGAAGGCGGCGCTCGCCAACCTCGCCTCCGATGCGCGGCAGCGGCGCGTCAGCATCGAGGATGTGCTCAACGCGGTCGCCGAGTACTACCGCCTCTCGCTCGATGACTTACGCGGCAAGCAGCGCGACAAGCACATCGTCGTCCCACGTCAGGTGGCGATGTATCTCATGCGGCAGGAAACGGAGTCCTCGTTGCTGGAGATCGGCCAGTCGCTCGGCGGGCGCGACCACAGTACGGTGCTGCACGGCTGTGACAAGATCAGCCGCGAGGTCAACGAGAACACGGCGCTGCGCAAAGAGGTGCTCGCCATCCGCCAGCAGCTTTCGGGATAGCCGCCAGATGCGTGATTACCGCGCCTTCATTCTCGACCTGGATGGCGTCATCTATCGCAGCGAGCGGCTGCTGCCCGGCGCGCGTGAGTTCATCGCCTGGGCCGACGCCAGCGGACGCAAACTGGTCTTCGTCTCCAACAACTCCTTCGCGACACCCGCAGAGGTGACAGCCAAGCTCGTGCGTCTCGGGGCTCCTGCTCCAGAAGGGCGCGTGTTGACCTCAGGGGCCGCGGCGGCGCGCCTGATCGCCGCACGCCGCCCCGGCGGCTCGGTCTATGTCCTGGGCGTCCCAGCGGTGGAGGGCATGGCGGAGCGCGCGGGACTGCGTGTGGTCTGGCGCGACGGCATGGATGCCCCAACGCCCGACGCGGTCCTGGTCGGCCTGGACTTCGGCCTAAGCTACGACCGCCTGCGCCGGGGATTGCGCGCGATTCTGGCCGGAGCCGATTTCATCGGCGTCAACCGTGACCCGATGCTGCCAGTCGAGGATGGCTTCGATCCAGGGACCGGCTCGCTGGTCGCGGCGCTGGAATACGCTAGCGGTCGTACCGCGGAGATCGTCGGCAAGCCAGCGCCAGGGATCATGCTGGAGGCGCTGCGCGCGATGGGCGCAGAGGCGCGCGAGACGCTGGTGGTCGGCGACGGCGTGGAACTCGACATCGTCGCCGGACACGCCGCCGGTATGGACGCCGCGCTGGTGTTGACGGGCATGAGTACGCGCGCGCAAGCCGAGGCGGCAACAGGGCTAAGTAAGCCCGACTACGTGTTTGACGGCATCGGTGACCTACTGACCGCCCTGCGAGGGGAATGAGCGCAGGTCGCTACAAACCAGCGCGATAACAGGAGGTTGCGTCGGATGATCGCCCGGTTGTGGAAAGGCTGGACAACGCCTGAAAATGCCGATGCCTACGAAAAACTACTGCGCGAGAAGGTGCTTCCTGGTCTCACGCAGATCAATGGCTATCGGGGCGGGTATGTGCTTCGCCAAGACGGTAGTGAGGAGGTAGAATTTGCTGTCTTGAACTTGTTTGATTCGTTAGACGCTGTCCGGGCATTTGCTGGACCTGACTATGCTATCCCCGTCTTTGAGCCAGAAGCGCGACTCCTGCTGTCCAAGGTTGAGCCAATCGCCCGCCATTACGAGGTTAAAACGACACCATAGCGTGAGTTGAGTCTTTTCATTTCTAACGCGGACGCGACCTCCTGATCTCTATGCGGTTCGCCACTGCTTTCACGATGAGACGCCACAGGCCCTGATGGATGAGTCCCTTTGATCCCGCGTAGCGTCCCGTCGCCGCTTGCCTGCGTTCGACGCCAGCCGACTATAAACTTGACAGAGTCAACTAAATAGTGGACAATGGCATCCAAAAGCGTGTGACGAGGGTAAGCAGGGTGCAGAAAGGAGACGCTCGTGGTCACCATCGACGCCCACAGCGACAGCGCGCCACGCGTCGAAGCCGTGCGGCGCTTCAACCGGTTTTACACGAAGCAGATTGGTGCGCTGCACGAGGGGCTGCTGCAAAGCCCCTTCTCTCTGACCGAGGTGCGCGTGCTCTATGAACTTGCCCATCGAGAGAACATCACCGCAAGCGAACTCGCGAAAGATTTGGGGCTGGACGCGGGCTATCTCAGCCGCATCCTGCGGCGCTTCGAATACTGCGGCTTTCTCGACCGAACTCCCTCCCAGACCGATGGCCGCCGGAGCCATCTACGGCTGACGCAACAGGGTCAGGACGCTTTCGCCCCGCTCGACCAGCGTTCGCACGACGAGGTCGCAGCGATGCTGGGCAAGCTCTCGGCGACCAAGCAGAACCGTTTGCTCGGTGCGATTCGCACCATGGAAGAAGTGTTGGCTCCTCAACCCGGCGAGAAGCCTCCTTACCTGCTCCGATCTCACCAGCCTGGCGATATGGGGTGGATCATTCATCGCCACGGCGTGCTCTATGCTCAGGAGTACGGCTGGGATGAGCAGTTCGAGGCGCTGGTCGCGGAGATCGCGGCGAAGTTCATCCAAAACGTCGACCCCAAACGGGAGCGCTGCTGGATCGCCGAACGCGACGGCGAGATTGTCGGCTCGGTGTTCCTCGTCAAGCAGTCCGACGAGGTCGCCAAGCTGCGCCTGCTGCTCGTCGAGCCAACCGCGCGCGGGCTGGGCATCGGAACGCGTCTGGTCGGCGAGTGTATCCGCTTCGCACACCAGGTGGGCTACACGATGATTACGTTGTGGACGAATGACGTCCTGCGCGCCGCGCGTCACATCTATGAGAAGGCGGGATTTCGCCTCGTGCGTGAGGAGCCACACCACAGCTTCGGGCATGACCTGGTCGGACAGACCTGGGAGCTGACACTATGACGCGCCGTGGGTCGAATGACGCTCTTCAGGCCGCATCGGCGCACATCGAAGAAGACCCGCAATGAGCAGGTTCCAGTGACGCGGATGGAGACGCTGAGGCTAGCTCCACGAGCGGAATAACACTGATCTCACATCACGTTTCAAACCCGCCCGGAGACGCTTACTCGTCAAAGACGAGCAGGCGCTATTAGCGACGTGGCCTGATGGCTCCAAGGTTGCGGTACGCCTGTCGCTATGTTACACTCGGTGCAGCATGCGTTTCGCGCATGCCTACGTCTGAGACAACCTGCATGGCACGTGGGCGGCTATCCGCGTAGCTCGGTATTCCCAGGCGAGCGCTCCCCGAATCGCGCCCGCCACTCCCGCATTCATCCCTCCTCGAGGGCCGCGTGAGGTTTCTTCTCACGACGCGGAATGCGCAGGAGCGGGCGCGTTGTTTGTCCGGGCGGCCCTGCCTCAACGCAGCGCAGCGTTGTCCATCACTGTCCCAATTCACAGGAAGGCAGGGGTCACTCGTGAATGTCATGTGGTGGCTGGCGGTTCCCATCGGGGCCAGTCTCATCGCAATTCTCTTCGCTTTTGGTCTGGCGCGCTGGGTGCTGTCCCATGACACCGGCACGCCAGAGATGAAGAAGGTCTCCGACGCCATCTACACCGGCGCTCAGGCGTTCCTGCGCCGCCAGTACACCACCATCGCCGCGCTCGCCGTCGTCGCCGCCGTCGTCATCGGCGTGCTGCTGGCCGCGCTCTCGAAGGGCGGCCTCTTCGGCGAGAATGCCTTCAATGTCGGATTCCGCACCGCCATCGCCTTCGCCATTGGCGCGATCTGCTCCGGTGTCGCGGGATTCATTGGTATGCAGGTGGCCGTACAGTCGAACATTCGCGTCGCCAGCGCGGCGCGGCGCTCCCTCGGCGAGGCGCTGATGGTCTCGCTGCGTGGCGGCGCCGTCTCCGGATTCCTCGTCATCTCGCTCAGCCTGCTCGGTGTCACGGTTGTCTATCTTATCTTCGGTGGCTTGGACAACCCGCTCGCGACGCCTGAGACTATTGTCGGCTTCGGCTTTGGCGCCAGTTTCGTGGCGCTTTTCGCGCAGCTTGGCGGCGGCATCTACACCAAGGCGGCTGATGTCGGCGCGGACCTCGTCGGCAAGGTCGAGGCGGGCATCCCCGAGGATGATCCACGTAACCCCGCCGTCATCGCCGACCTGGTCGGCGACAACGTTGGCGACTGCGCAGGACGCGGCGCGGACATCTTCGAGTCAACCGCCGCCGAGAACATCGGCGCAATGATCCTGGGGGCGGCGGTGGCCGCCGCCATCGCCGGGAAGATCGCGAAGGTCGATCCGGCGTGGGTGATCTTCCCGCTGGTCGTCGTCGGTCTTGGCATCTTCTGCTCGCTGGTGGGCCTCTTCGTGGTGCGCCAGAGCGCCGTCAAGGAGCCGAATCAGGCGGGCGGGCGTGACCCCGGCGAGATCGCGATGGGCCAACTCAACATCGGCTACTACACGACCGCCGTGCTCGCCGTGATCGCCATTACCGCCGCGGCGTATTTCCTGCTCCAGCCCTCGACCGAACACTGGTGGGTCTTCGCCATCGCCGGAGGGGTTGGCGTGCTGACGAGCATCGCGTTCGTGCTCATCACCCAATACTACACATCGGGCACCTATCGCCCCGTGCGCGAGATCGCCGAGGCGAGCAAGACCGGCCCGGCCACGACGATCATCTCCGGCATCGCGGTGGGCTATGAGAACGTTGCGCTTCCGGTGATCGTCATCTCTATCGCGCTGGGGACCTCCTACTGGCTCGGCACGATGGCCAACATTCCCGGCGGGAACGCCTACATCTTCGGCGTCTACGGCACCGCCGTCGCCACGATGGGCATGCTGATGAGCGCGGGCTACATCCTGGCGATGGACACCTTTGGCCCGATCACCGACAACGCTGGCGGCATCGTCGAGATGAGCGGCCAGGCCGATTCGGTGCGCGTGATCACCGATGCGCTTGATGGCGTGGGCAACACCACCAAGGCCCTCACCAAGGGCTACGGCGTCGGCTCCGCCGCGCTGGCCGCGTTCCTGCTCTTCAGCGCGTATCTGGACATCATCGGCAACCACATCATCAACATGGCGAACCCGGTCGTCTTCATCGCCGCCTTCATCGGCGCGATGCTGATCTTCCTCTTCAGCTCGCTGGCGATCCGCGCCGTCGGGGCCGCCGCGCAGAAGATGATCCAGGAGGTGCGCCGCCAGTTCAAGGCGAACCCGAAGATCATGGAGGGGACCGAGCCTCCAGACTATGCGACCTGCGTGGACATCAGCGCCTCGTCCGCCCTGCGCCAGATGGTCGTCCCAGGTATCCTCGTCGTCGGCACGCCAATCCTCGTCGGCATGGCGCTCGGCCCGGAGGCTGCTGCGGGTCTGCTGATGGTCGGAACCATCGTGGGCATCCTGATGGCGCTCTTTATGAACAACGGCGGCGGCGCCTGGGACAACGCCAAAAAGTACATCGAGGCGGGCTTCCTCAAGGACGCCGACGGAAATACGCTCGGCAAGCGCTCACTCGCGCATGAGGCCAGCGTCGTCGGCGACACGGTCGGCGATCCCTTCAAGGACACGGCGGGTCCGTCGCTGCACGTGGTCATCAAGCTGCTGAGCACGATCACCCTGGTGCTGGCGCCGCTCTTCATCGCGCTGCATCCCTAGCGACAGACCTGGTAGCGGCTGGTCGGGGAGCGACGTGGCTCCCTGGCTGGCCGCTCACCATTTCTGGAAGGGACAGGTGTTGACACGACCGAATCAACCAGCGGTGAAGGGCGGAGCGTCTACCCCTTCGAGCCACTGCGCTTCGAGCGCTTGTCTGAGGATGAGGCGCTGCGACGCTCGCGCGTCTTCCTGGCGAGCGTGCGCGCCCGGCGCACGATTCGCGCCTTCTCGACGGAGCCCGTGCCCTTCGAGCTAATCGAGAACGCCATCGCCACCGCCAAAACGGCCCCCTCTGGCGCCAACCAGCAGCCCTGGCGCTTCGTCGTCGTGCGCGACCCCAACCTCAAGCGGCGCATCCGCGAGAGTGTGGAGGCGGAGGAGCGCGAGAACTACGAGCGGCGCTTCCCCGACGAGTGGCTCTCCGCGCTGGCGCCGCTGGGTACGGACTGGCACAAGGAGTTCCTGGAGATCGCGCCATACCTGATCGTCGTCTTCAAGGAGGAGTATGGCCTTCACGTAGACGATGGGAGCGCACAAGCTGAGGCGCGGCGCATCAAGCACTACTACGTCAATGAATCGGTGGGCATCGCGCTCGGCTTCCTGATCGCGAGCCTGCACCAGGCGGGGCTGGCGACGCTGACCCACACGCCGAACCCAATGGGCTTCCTGCGCGAGTTGCTGGGCCGTCCCAAGAATGAGAAGCCCTATGTCGAGCTACCCGTCGGCTATCCTGCCCCGGACTGCCGCGTGCCTGTCCTCACCAAGAAGTCGCTCGACCACGTGCTGATCGTCAAATAGCGCATTTACCGCAGCACGGGCAGCATTGGGCGGATGTCGAAGCGCAGATGCGCGTGCGCGGCGCGCAGGGCGGCTTCCGCCTCGGCGGGTGTCTCGGCGCGGGCGAAGATGAAGCCCAGGTAGCTCGCCCCTTCCGGCAGCGGGACGATCTCGGTGTGCGGCTTGACGCTGATCTCTATACCCTCGACGTGCGGCGTGGCCCTGGCCTCCTCGATTCCGCTGACCGCGTGCAGCATGCCGCCCTTGGGGATCGGGATCATCATCACGCCCGCCGCCTGCGTGGCGAGGTCCGCCGAGGGCGTCTCCATGCGCAGCGCGTTGCGCAGGATCAGCTCCTCCAACGACATCCCCGCGCCGAACTCGAGGATCGTCGAGCAGAGGCCGCCAATGGAGCGCCCGGCGATCTCCAGCATCCATGGGCCGCGCTCGTTCACGCGCAACTCCGCGTGCACCGGCCCGTCGCGCAGCCCAACTGACTGCGCCGCCGCCGCGGCGCACTCCGAGATGGCGCGCTGGGTCGCCTCCGGGAGCCGTGAGGGCGTCGTGTAGATCGTCTCTTCGAAGAATGGCCCGTCCAGGGGGTCGGGCTTGTCGAAGATCGTCAGCGTGCGCATGACGCCGCTGGTGAGCAGCCCCTCCAGCGCAACCTCGACGCCGGGAATGAAGTCCTCGACCAGAATGTCCGTTCCCTCCAGCGAATAACCGTCGCCGAGCAGGATGCGCTTGAGCCGGTTGAACGCCTGGGTGAACTGGCCTGGAGTGTCGGCGCGGATCACGCCACGGCTGCCGGAGAGGCGCAACGGCTTGACCACGCAGGGATAGCTCACTTCACGCGCGATCTCGTCGGGATCGCCAGCGAGCGGGAAGCAGCGGAACACCGGGCACGGCACGCCCGCCGCGTCCATTAGCCGCCGCATAATTCCCTTATCACGCGCCGCCTCGGCGGCCTCCGGCGGATTATGCGCCAGGCCGAGCGCCGCGCCCGCCTGCGCCGCGACGAGGGTCGCGCTGTCGTCTACGGGGATGATCGCATCGAGCGGGTGGTCTTTCGCGTAGGCGACGATGGCCTGGGTTGCCGCATTGGGATCGGCGAAGCTGACCGCGAGCGGCACGCCCCATTGCTCGGCAAGCTCCTGTGGCAGGTCCAGGCCGCGTACGACCTCGACATCGAGCTTCTCCGCCGCCACGCAGAACGCCTCGGCGCGATACGTGCTCGGCGTGACGAGCAGCAGCAGCCGCTTACGCGGATGAGTCATGGCTAGTATGGAATCTGCCATTTGCTGGCCTCTGGATTAACGGAGTAGTGACTATTTGACCTTACCACACGAGGTCGCGTTGTTCGCGTTGACCGTCACCCACCAGGCAGACGTATCTAGCGCGGCGAAGATCGTGTCGCTCGTCACGCCGTTCGTCAGCGAGCCTGAGTCGACCTCGCTTCCGGAGCAACTCGCCGAGCGCACCGTCCACTCTATAGGACCATTCACGGCTGCCGCCAAGTTCAGGTCCAGTCGTGTCAGGGGAACCGCCTCGATGAGAGCCGAGCCGAGCGCGATCCCGTTGATGCCCTTCCGCGCGTCGTAGAGGTCGAAGTATTGTTTGCGGTCGGAGAGCGGGTGTCCGCAGGCCAGGATATGCGCGTCGTCGCCGCGATGATCGAGCACGCTCACCCACAGGTCCTCACTCGGCGCTATGGGGATCGTCATCCCGCCAGCAGGATTGGGCTTTACCAGCGGCGGCGTTGCCCCATTGACAGGACCCGGCGCGCCCTCAGTCAGCGCCGCCAGCACGTCGCCGTTGCACGCGCCCTTGCGTAACTGAACAGGGTTCTGGGCATTGGCGTAGGGAACCGCCTGCCCCTGGAAATTGGGCGCGATGTGCGAGCCGTAGACCGGCGTGAGATGCGCGACGCCCACAGCCTGTGTGGAAGATGGCGGCGTCAGTGTCGCGCTGGCGGGCTGGCCGAGCGCTGAGGGCCGCCCCTGCGAGCCGCACGCCGCGACCGCGAGCAGAGTGATCATCAAGGCTGCGAACCAAAGCGCGCCACGTACACACCTCATGCCAGCGCTCCATCGCGCGCCGCCGTGGAAGCCGCTGCGGCATGCAGCGCGGTGACGATCTCATCGGCGGTTTTAGCGAACGTCACCTGTGGTTGGATCTGGGCGGTGAACTCCTCTACCGTCATATCATCCAGGAAGCGCGCGCCGGCGTTGTCCAGCATCACACGCGGGAGCAACAACAGGTCGTCGCCGGCGAAGTCGGCGAAGTGCGCCGCGATGGCGTCCAGCGTGTCGCGCGCGGTCAGGAGGCCCGCCACGGTCACCAGCGGACCGAAGAACTGGTTCTCCACTGCCACGACGCGAATCTCCAGCCCGGTCAGCTTTGCCGCCTCGCGCATCATCCTGGTGATCACCGGCTCGGCCATCGTACTGGTGATGACGCCAATGTGTCGCGGGCGCCGATCTATTTTGCTTGCGTGCAAGGAGCGCCTCCCATGCCGCCAGTCGTCGAACAGCTTGCGTGTCATGCCGACGCCGTTCTCGATCTGCGCGTACTCGCCGTAGTGGCGCGTGGGCGGGAATGGGCGCTTCGTCGTGTAGTACCACTCGTCGGAGAGATAGACGAAAGGCAGGCCGTGGCTGCCTGGCTCGGCGGCGAAACGCTCCTGCCACGGCGCGACTCGCGCCATCACCGCCTCAGCCTCGGCGAGTGTATAGGGGCGCATCGGCGGCAGCGCGCCAACTTTGAGCATGTTGTTGTACTTCGTCAGGCCGACTGGCACGACCGAGATGGATTGCACGGTTGGGCGCAGTTCGGCCAGCTCGGCGACGCTGCGGTCAAGCTCGTCGCGGTCGTTGATCTGGGGGCAGAGCACGAGTTGTGTGTGGCACTGGATGCCCATCTCGCCCAGCCGCTGGATCTGCTCGACGATCTCGCCCGACCGCGGCCCATCCACCATCTTGCGCCGCAGCTCGGGATTCGTCGTGTGCACTGAGACGTAGAGGGGGCTGAGGCGCTGCTCCTCCAACCGCCGCCAATCCTGCTCCTTCAGATTGCTCAGCGTGATGAAGTTGCCGAAGAGAAAGCTGTAGCGGTAGTCGTCGTCCTTGATGTAGAGCGAGTCGCGCATGCCGAGGGGCAGTCCGCGCTGCGCTGTCCTTTGCTCCGGCAGGCCCTTGATGAAGCAGAAGACGCACTTGTTGGCGCAGATGCGAATGAAGGGCGCTGGCTCCTCGCCGAAGAGTATGCCCATCTCCTCGTCGGCGCCCTTCGCCACCAGGATCTCCAGTGGTCGTCCGTTGCGCTCGACCTCGAGCGTCAGCTCATCCTCGGCGGCGTAGAACTGGTAGTCCACCAGGTCGCGCACGGTCCGACCGTTTATCGTCCGCAACAGGTCGCCAGGCTGGACGCCAGCCAGATCGGCGGGGCCTTCGGGCGTCACCTCGCGCACCCATCCATAGAGTTTCGGCATGATGTTATGTGTATCTCGTTGGCGTTTTATCCGCGCCCATCGTCTGATTCGCGTGCCCTGAGTACCGCGACGATACCCCCTCAACCTCAGGATTATAGGCGTGTCGCGCTTCAGCCGTCAAACGCCTGTGCCACGTCCTGATGGCCCGTTTGGACAGGCGGACAGTACATCCGATGGGTCCTGTTTGACACTTCATACGCGTGGAAGCTACCGTGCCGTACAGGCAGCGCCCGCGTCGCCGCCGCACGTCATTCAGACAGCGCCAGGAGAGCATGTATGGCAACGAAGTCCAGCGCGAAGCGCGCCCAGCATCACGACAAGCGCCCACTCGAAGAGGCGTCAAGCGCGACCGGCAAGGTCTCACGCGCGACCTACGACGTTCATCGGAAAGTGCGGACGGCCGAGGTGCTCACCAGTGGCGACCCCAAAAAAATGGAGAAGTACTTCATCCGCCGCTGGGCCTATCGCATGTTCGCCCGTTTCATGAACAAAACCATGGCCAAGATTTGAGGTTTCACGCGGGCCACGCTGGATCACCTGGTATCAGGCCGAAAACCAGCGTGTCCCGTATCGTACCAGTCGGCGCAAACAGGTTGTTGCGCAGGTGTCCCTCACGCGTAAAGCCCAGCCTCTCAGCGACCGCCGCGCTGTGGGCGTTGCGCGCGTCACAGCGTATCTCCAGACGGCTCGCCAGTAGATCCCGCGCCGCGAACTCAATCAGCAGGCGCGTGGCCTCGCGCATGTAGCCATGCCCCTCGGCGGAGGCGCGCAGCCAGTAGCCGATCTCGAAAAAGCCGATCTCCCAACTGCGGATATGCAGTCCCAGCCCGCCCAGGAACGCGCCATCCGCGCGCAGAAAAATGCCTGTCCCCATATTTTCTCGTAGCAGCCACGCCGCGACTTGATGCGTGATCCAGTCGCGCGTCTCCTCAACCGTCTGGTGCGCGTCGGCGAAGGGCAGCCATGGGCGTATATGCTCGCGCGACTCTTCCACCGCCGCCTGGAGCGCCTCGGCGTCCTCGACACGGAATGGGCGGACGAGCACGCGCTCGCCTGAGAGCTCGTCGAAGAGCTTGACCTCCGTGCGAAAGTGGTTGAGACTTGGCATGAGCGGCTACTCCTTTTCATGACGCGCATAGTATGGCACATGTCACCGTGCGCCATGATGCGACAGGGCGATGCGCCGGGGCTCAACGAGCGGGCAATCGATGAGATCACTGGCGAGTCGTCTCCTGCGTGGACTGGCGCCGCTCCTGGCGTTAGTCTTGCTCACGGCCTGCGGCTCTGCCAGCGGCGTACCCAATGGCGGCGTGACCACCGTGCCGGGAACGGTCGTCAAGCCCTGCCCCGGCGGCGCAAGTGGTGTGACCGACTCAGGCCAGCCGAACCTCATCCCGACGGAGACGGCGCCATCAGGCGACGCGCATGTGGGACAACTTGTGCAGATGCGGGTTGCGGCGGAGTATCGCTGGAGCCTGGCCGAGCCGACGGCAAGCCTGGCGACGCAGATCAACCGCGACTATGATGAGCATGCTGGCGTCTGCTTCTGGACCCTCTGGACCTTCAGGGCCGTCTCGCATGGAAGCGCCAGCATCACAGTCACTGGCGCGAACCTTTGCGAGCCACAACAGGCGTGCCCTGGCCTCGTTTGCTCCGAGAACTTCACAGTTAAGATCGCCTGACGTTTCCCACCCTGCCGAGCCAAACTTTACAGGGCGGCTCTTGCGGCAGACGCGCGGATTAGCGCGCCTGGCCTGGCGGCGCGTATAATGCGGAGCGACGTTTTGGCGTCCATTCTGTTATGTGCCTGATCCTACCTGATCGCAAGCGAAAGAAGACAGCACCGATGGGCAAGCTCCTCGAGAAATTGGACAAGGTCAGCCAGACCTCGAACGCGGGCATGGGCTTTCTGGGAGGGCGCCCGTCGGGCCACGCGCCGCGCCCGATTGGGCTGCTGGCCAGTGTCAAGGTCACGGATGTCGCCGGCGCCACAGCCGCAGTCAAGAACGGCGTGGATGGCGTCATCGCGCTCGGCTGGAAGTCCGGCGCCTCGCTGGCCGACCTGAAGGCGGCGGTTGACGACGCGGCGTTGGGCGTCGAGTTGCCTGCGGACGCAGGCGCGGAGGCGCTGAAGGGCGCGCAGGACATAGGGGCCGAGTTCGTGCTGGCTCCTTCGACGCTGCGGGCGCGCGCCTTGCTTGACGAGGTGGAGAAGTTTGACGTCGTACTCGGCCTCGATCTGCCGCGCGACAACATGGAACTGCTGCTTTTGCGCGGACAATCGCTCGCCCCGGCGCAGCTCGGCTTACTGAACTCTGACCTGGGAGCTGGCGAGATCGCGCGCATGAGTGTCGCAGACTTCGCACGTATGCGGCTCGTCGTTGAGTCTGTGCGCTTCCCTCTCCTCATCTCGCTTAAGGAAGCCATCGCCGCCGAGGATGCGGTCACACTGGCCCGGCTGGGCTTCGCCGGCATCGTCTTGGCGAGCCAGGGGACGGTGGAGCAAATTGGCACGCAGATACAGTCGCTGCGTGAGGCGCTGGAGCAAGTTCCAACGCCGAAGGGCGAACGTGGCGATGTCCGGCTGGGCGGGTTCGCGGCGGGCGGATCAAGTCAACGCGAGACGCGGGAAGACTAAGCGAAACATGCGGCGCAGAGCGCGAAGCCTTTGCGCACTGATCTATAATGCCGTGCGTTTCTCTGAAGGTCATAGATGATGCGCAAGTTGGCGCTGTGTGATACACTCGGCACGGCGTTGACGCGTCTAGCGCGATGATCTACGCGATGAAGGAGCAGGACGGCGCACGGGAAAGCGCCAGAGCGGAGCGCCGGGATGGCGTCGTTGATCTGGGAGGCTGGGGCATGGGCAGCAGGCGGAGATGGGACGGCGAGCCGATGGATCGCCCGCGAGCGGCGCGCAGTCGGCGACCCATGGACGATGATGCGCCGCCCAGCCGGTCCTCCAGCCGTTCCGCGCGTGGTGGCCCTGACTTTTCCAGTGGTGGGAGCCCCAGACCGTCCCGCCGCGAGGAAGACTATCGCGGCGGTCGGCCACGCCCCCCGGCTGGCGGCGCTGGCGGCTCATCCGACCGGCGACGGTACGAAGGCGACCCGCCGCCTCGCAGCAACCGCCCCCCGCCACGCGACGACTACGACATGCGATCACGTGGCGGCGCACGCCCCCCCTCGCGCGGCGGCAGGGACGAGATGGATGCGCCCCGACGCCCACGCGGACCGGCGCCCATGCCCGACGCTCGCGGAATGCGTCCACCCCAGCAACGCTACGGCGCAGGCAGGGACTGGCGCGGCTGGGATGACGACGAGGATGACGAGCCATCGGCGGGAGGGGCGGCGCTCAAGGCGCTGGGCGTGATGATTTTGTTTTTCGCTATTGGGGTGGGCGCCGCGTTTGGCTACTACCGCATGAGCGCGCCAAAGGTCGTCGGAGCCGAGACACCCGTGACTACGCCATCCGTTTCACCCAGCGTCTCACCATCCGTTTCGCCCAGCGTCTCACCATCCGCGACGAAGACCTCGCTTCACTTCAATGCCAGTGCCCCTGCCGGCGCACATATCCTTGCCGTGGCGGGCTAATCCGGTAGGCGCTTCTCCCGCTAGACACAGTCCAACCCGCCAATGTGGTATCGTGCGTGCGCGCATGTCACGCGCCGGGAATAGGCCAGGAACAGGCCGCACAGTCTGACGTGACCCATTCCTGTTCAGGAGTCAATCGCATGGCAGACACCGAGACGACCTCTGCGCTGGAAGACCGCCTGCGCGCCGACATCAAAGACGCCCAGCGCGCACGTGACCAGCAGCGCATCGACACCTTACGCATCGCGCTCGGCGCATTCCACAACGAAGAGATCGCGCGTACCGACAAGACACATAAGCTCCACGGCCAGCCGCTGACCGAGGAGGACCGCTACGCGCTGGTCGAGAAGCAGATCAAGCAGCGCAACGAGGCGGCGCAGCTCTTTCGGCAGGGTGGACGGCCGGAGCTGGCGGAGCAAGAGGAGCGCGAGGCCGAGATCCTCAGGCCCTACCTTCCCGCGCAACTCGGCGACGACGAGATCCGCGCGCTGGTGGCCGGGCTGATCGCCGCACACGGTAAGGAGTTCCGCGCCATCATGCCACTCGCGGCCAAGGAGACCAAGGGCCGCGCTGATGGCAAGCGTGTCTCCGAGATCGTCCGCGAGCTAACCGCGTAGCCCTACTCGTCTACCACGAGCATGGCCTGCGAGGGCGTATCGGGCCAGCCATACGCCACCTCGCGCAACTCCGCGCCGCCGATGATGATCGGCTGCTCGCCGACGAGGGCGCCGCCCAGCCGCTCGTAGAAACCGCGCGCGTAGTTCTCGGCCAGCACCAAGACCAGCATCGAGGGCATGCCCTCCCGCGCCAGCCGCTGCGCGACCGTCGAGGCCAGGCGGCGGCCGTAGCCCTTGCCCTTGTGGTCAGGTAGCAGGTAGATCGCGTACAGTTCGCCGGCGTAGGCGGGATCGCCCTCGCGCCGTGGACCGCCGGAGGCGAAGCCGACGATCTGACCATCCTCATCCACGGCGACGTAGGTGAATGTCCCGTCCTGGCCGGTCAGGATCTTCGACCAGCGGCCCGCACGCTCCTCCACCGAGAGGCTGGCGAGGTGCGCGGCGGGCACGATGCCGGCGTAGGTGACGCGCCACGCGGTGACATGGACCTCGGCGATGGCGCCTGCGTCGGCGACGATCGCTTCACGGATGCGCATGATAGGGACTACTTCTGTTCCAGGGGATTGCCCAGCGAAAGCGTCTCGGTTACCTGCTCCTGCAGCCGCTCGAAGAAGCGGATGCGATTGCCAGCAAAGCGATTGTACCAGAAGCGCTCATTGTCGAGAATGGCGCGCTCGTCGTCGTGGATGGTGAGGATCTGGCCGTAGAGATCGGTGATGTCGCGGAGTCCACTGTAGACGCGGGTGAGCGAGAAGATGTGGCGCTCGTCCAGCGCGCCCGCAGTCTGCGGCGCCAGCCGCTCCCAGCGCACGATGCTCCAGCGCGGGGCAGTGTACCCCAGCAGCCCGTTCTGCGCCATCGCGGCGAAGTGCGCCTCCACGCCTTCGTTTTGATGCTCGGTGTCGAGGCCGTTGATCGTCCGCCAGAAGTCCCTGAGCGCGCCGAGATTGGCGCCGACCTCCAGCGCGAGCAACGTGCGCGCGTTCTCGTTCACGCGCCGCTCGCGCTGCGCGTCGCGCCGCCGGCTGAGGCTATCGGCCAGCAGCGCGATCACCACGCCAGGGATGAAGGCGATGAAGAACGCGAGTATCTGTGCCCAGAACGTGTCCATGAGGGGCAGTATCCTCTCCAACTTGCCGGTTCGACCGCCCCACAATAGCGGCTTGCCGCCATCCGGTCAAGGGCGTCCAGTTCCTCCTATGCGCGTCAGTTGCTCCGCAGAAGTGCGCCGATGAGCGTCCGTGGTGGAGTAAAGAGTTATCAGCGCCAAGTCGCCAGGGTCTATATCACGCCGTCGGCGCGCCATCGAGCCAGCGTCTCGTCGTCATAACCAAGCTCGTGCAACACCTCGTCGGTGTGCTGGCCGAGCGTGGGCGGCGGCAGGCGCCGCGCGAGATCGTACTCCGAGAACGCGAGCGGAGCCGCGACGGTGTGAACCTCGCCCGCCGTAGGATGTGACTGCGCCTGGTCCAAGCCCAGGCGCCGCGCCTGCGGGCTAGCGAAGACCTCCGCCAGGTCGCGGATCGGCCCCGCCGGCACACGCGCCTCCTCCAGCTGCGCCAGCAACTCCACGCTGGTGAACTGTGTCGTGCGCGCCTCGAGCAGCGGCAGCAGCTCTGGGCGGTTGCGTACACGGTCGGCGTTCGTGCGGAAGCGCGGATCGTCGGTCAGCGCCTCCAGGTCCAGCGCGGCGCAGAGGCGCTTCCACACGTCGTCGTTCGCCCCGGCGATATTCACATAGCCATCACTGGTCCGCATCAGGTCGTACGGCGCGATCTGCGAATGACTATTGCCGAAGCGCTGAGGCGGCTCGCCCGTCACGAAGTAGCTGCCCGCGTACGTGCCGAGCGCCGCGACAGTCGCGCCGAAGAGCGTCGTCTCCACGCGCTGCCCACGTCCGCTCCGCTCGCGTGTATAGAGCGCGGCGAGGATCGCCTGGAGGGCGAACATCCCCGCAAACATATCCGAGACCGGCAGGCCATTGCGCATCGGCGGCCCATTGGGGTCACCGGTCAGATAGGTCGCGCCGCTCATGCCCTGTAGGATCAGGTCATAGGCGACGCGATGCGCCTCTGGCCCATCCTGCCCGAAGCCGGAGATCGAGCAGTAGATCAGGCGCGGATTGTGTGCGCTCACAGCGTCATAGTCGAAGCCCAGCCGCGCGATCACACCCGGACGAAAGTTCTCAATGAAGATGTCCGCCCGCTCGACGAGCCGCCAGAGCGCATCGCGTCCGTCCTCGCTCTTGAGGTTCAGCGTGACGCTACGCTTGTTGCGGTTACAGCTCAGGAAGTAGGCGCTCTCACCGCCGGCGAATGGCGGACCCCAGTGGCGGCTGTCGTCGCCGACGACCGGCTCCTCGACCTTGACGACAGCGGCGCCCAGGTCGCCAAGCGTCATCGCGCAGAACGGCCCTGCTAGCGCGCGTGTCAGGTCCACCACCAGCAGGCCATCCAGCGGCGACACGCGCTCTATGTCGTTCCCCATAGTCGCCTTCCACCATCACACTGCCAGGCCAAGCGCGCTAGCCGCCAGCCAGGAGTCATGCGTGCGCCTCAGCATATTCACCGCCATGGTATCCTATCAGCGCGCGATGCAGGGCGCGAGGAGGAGTATCGTATGCGACGGGTGCGCTTCGTCCAGCTCGACGTCTTTACGTCGGAGCCATTTGGTGGCAATCAACTCGCCGTTTTCCAGGACGCTCAGGAGCTCTCGGACGAGGAGATGCAGGCCATCGCGCGCGAGATGAACTACTCCGAGTCCACCTTCATCACGCCGGCGACCGACCCCAAGGCGCTCTGTCGCGTGCGCATCTTTACCCCGATGAGCGAGTTGCCCTTCGCGGGGCATCCTGTCGTCGGCACATCATACGCGCTCGCGTACCTGGGCGCTGTGCCGGGAGCCGGCTCGCCGATCTACCTGCAACTCGGCGTGGGCACGCTGCCGGTGGAGATCCTCTACGAGGAACGCAAGCCCAGCTTCGTCTGGATGCATCAGCCAACCCCCAAGTTCGAGCTATGGGATGGCGACCGGGCGGCGCTCGCGAGTGCGCTGGGCCTGACTCCCGCCAACTTCGACGACACACTGCCCATCGAGCGTGGGTCGGCGGGCGGGGGCTTCGTCTACGTTCCGCTCACGTCGCTCGCGGCGGTCGGCAAAGCTCGCCCAGGCGCGGACTTGATCGCGGCGATGGCCAATCCCACACCGCACGTCGGCGTCTACATTTTCACCCTCGAACAGCCGCCGAGCGGCGCAGATGTCCACGGACGCATGTTCGCGCCGGAGGTCGGGATCGTCGAGGATCCAGCGACTGGCGCCGCCGCCGGCCCGCTGGGAGTCTATCTGTTGCGCCACGGCAAGAAGCGCCCCGACGCCGAGCGCGAGACGCGCATCCGTCTGGAGCAGGGCGTCGAGATGGGCCGTCCCAGCCGTATCGAGATCGCCATCACCGGGACCACCGAGCAGGTGGAGGATGTGCGCGTCGGCGGCGAGTCGGTGGTGGTAGCCGAGGGCGAACTCTATCTGCCCGACGCCGTACACTGACTGGTGGACACAATGACCTCCGCCTTTACCGAACCAAACCATCCCGAGAGACGCCAGCGCCCATGACCGTCGAACAGCAGCCAACCATCGCCAACCTCATCGCCGCCCTGCCTACGAACACTGTGAGCGGCCCGCTGGAGGGTGTGGTGACGGCGGTAACCTACACCTCGCAGGAGGTCATCCCTGGCGCAGCGTTCGTCGCCATCCCTGGACGCAAGGCCGACGGCCATGCCTATATCCAGGATGCGCTGGCTCGTGGCGCCGCACTGATCGTCGGCGAGCGGCCCGCGCCAGGCAATTTCCCCGCTGATCGCGCCTACGCCCAGGTGAAGGACGCGCGGCGCGAGCTGGGAACGCTCTCCTCCGCTTTCTGTGGCTATCCCTCGCGAGAGATGGACGTCATCGGCGTCACCGGCACTGACGGTAAGACCACAACGGCAAATATCATCCACTGGCTGCTTCTGACGGCTGGGCGACGCGCTGGCCTGATGAGCACCGTCGAGGTCAAGATCGGCGCTGAAACCTTCCCCAACAACTCGCGCTTCACGACGCTGGAGGCGCCAGAGGTACAGGGCCAGCTGCGTCGCATGGCCAACGCCGGTATTGAGTGCGCCGTCGTCGAGACGACCTCCAGCGGGCTGGCGCTGCATCGCGTCTGGGGCGTGACCTACGATCTCGCCGTCATCACTAACATTACCTCCGAGCATCTGGAGGTCCATGGCTCACTGGAGGCGTACTGGCGGGCCAAGGCGATGCTCTTCGAGGCGGTCGATCCCGCCGCGCCCGTCAAGCCCGTCGCGTTCGGCGCGCCACGTGGCTGTGTCCTCAACGCCGACGACCCATCGTACGTCTTCCTGAAGGACTACTGCCGCGCGCCGATCATCACATATGGGATCGAGAGCGAGGCCGATGTGCGCGCCGAGGCGCTTCAGCTGCGGCCCGATGGCTCTTCGTTTCGTGTGCGCCTGCCGGATGGACGCGCTATCGCGGTGGAGACGCCACTCGTCGCACGCTACAATGTCTCCAACTGCCTCGCCGCGCTCGCGGTGGGCTACCGGCGTGGCGTCGCGCCTGAAGTCATGGCCGAGGCGCTGGCGACGTTTCCGGGCGTGCCGGGGCGGATGGAACGCATCGAGGCGGGCCAGCCGTATATGGTGGTGGTAGATTACGCGCATACTGCCGATAGTCTGGAGAAAGCGCTGAGTGTGCTGCGACCGCTCGCCGCAGGTCGCCTGATTGTCGTCTTCGGCTCGGCGGGTGAGCGCGATCGCGTGAAGCGCCCAGAGATGGGCAGGGTGGCGGCGCGCCTGGCGGACTTTTCCGTCATCACAGACGAGGACCCCCGCGAGGAAGATGCGATGACGATCCTGCGCGAGATCGCGGTGGGCGCGGAGGCCACTGGCGCGCGCGAGGGCGAGCGGTTCGTGTGTGTGGTGGATCGCCGCAGCGGCGTCCTTGCCGCGCTGGAGATGGCGCGCGAGGGCGATGTGGTGTTGCTGGCAGGCAAGGGGCACGAGCAGAGTATCTTCATTGGCAAGGAGAAACTGCCCTGGGATGACCGACACGTCGCTCGCGAGACCCTTGCCGCGCTCGGCTACACTGATACGGTGAGGTGATTACATCACGCCGGGTGTCGTCCACGGGCGCTGAAGTGCGGTACCAGGCGCCGTTACCGCCGAACAGGGCGTGGCGTCGTAGAGTGTGACGCCATGGGCGATGCGCATGACGAAGTCACTGGATGTGCGCTGGTGGGAGTTCGTACGTGGAGTTTCAGCTAACGGTCACGCTGTTGATCGCCTTCGCGGCGGCGCTGGTGATCTGCGCGCTGGCGTGTGCGCTGGCCCTGGGTCTATTTCCCTGGTTCCGCAGCGGCGAGCGCAAGCCGGGTGACTTCAAGGCCGAACAATCCAGCGGCGGCATGCGCATCGATACGATTAAGCGCCGGGGCAAGGAAGTCAAGCTCCAGGTCAGAACCAACGAGCTGCCGCTCGTAGGCGGTCCAGCCATGCTGATCGCGATCTCAGCGGCCTGCGTGGGGATCGGCTACTGGCTCGACTTCAGCGATACTCAGTGGATCCTGATGGGCATCCTCCTGCTGGCAATGCTCGGCTACGGCGTCGTCGGCTTCGTCGACGATGTGCGCAAGGTCTATCGTGGTACCGGTATCTCAGAGATCCAGAAGTTCATCGGCGTGACCCTTGTCTCGCTCATCGCGGCCATCGCCTTCAACCGTCTGATCGTCGAGGACAAACTGACCGCGCGCCTGGCCTACTCGCCCTACATTGACATGCCCTTCATCGGGCATTATCTGGTCGATCTACACTTCACCTGGATCATCTTCTTCCTCCTGCTCACGGTCACCGTCGCCAGCAGCACCTCGCTCGCGGTGGACTTCACCGATGGCATGGACGGGCTGGCGGGGGGGCTGATGCTCAGCGCGACGCTGGCGTTCGCCGTCGTCCTCGTCGGCCTGAACAATATCCTGCTGCTCCCGGCCATCCTGGTCGTGCTGACGATGGCCGGCGCCTGCCTGGGCTACCTGCCGTTCAACTGGCCCTCGAACTGGGGGAGCCGCGGCGCGCACGGGGCAAAACGGCGTGCGCGGCTGATCATGGGCGATAGCGGTTCGCTGGCGCTGGGCGGGCTATTGGCGCTCGTCGCGCTGATCAGCCGGCTCGAGTTCTTGCTCATCATCATCGGCGGGGTCTTCCTGCTGGAGGGCCTCTCGGCGTTGATCTCGGCGCGTATCCTCGTGCGCTTCTTCCGCCTCACGCTCTTTCATGAGCGCTTCCGCGCCAAGCGCGGTTTCTCGCACACCGAGCTTCCGCTGCCCTTCCTGGCGACGCCGATGCATCATCACTATGACCTCCTCGGCTGGGATCGCAAGAAGCTGGTCTACACGACCTGGCTGATCGGCGCGTTCCTTGCCTTGCTCGGCGTGGCCAGCGTGATCGGCACGTACACCTGGGAACGCTACCTGGCGCGATTCGTCGGCGTGCTGACCCTCTTCGCGCTCTGGCAGGTCGGCACGGTGACACGCAGCTTCTTCATCGGCCTCATGCCCACCGGCGCGCCGAAGTCCCCGGATCAGCACGAGGAGCCACGTAAGCTCGCGCTCTTCTATGGTCTGCCATTCAAGCTCTTCCGCTGGAACCTCTACGCCTGCCGCGACGTGACGAACGTGACTGAGGATGAATTATCAAACGCCGCCGAGCGTCTCTCGCTCTGGCAGCGCATGAGCGTCTTCGACGCGCGCGCCCTACTTGGCTACTACTGCTACCGCGCCGGCGAACTGGGCGATGCGGTGCGCGTGCTCGAGTATATTCCACGCCCCAATCTCCAGGTGCGCCCGGAGATCAATGAGATGCTGCTCGACGCGCGCAACCAGATCGCGATGGAAAATGAGGTTGATCTGGAGCAGACGGCGCCACGCGGCGCGACGCATCCTCCCGCGAATGGGCGTGTCAGTGGCGCGCCAGCCGGCACGAACGGCGACAGCCTCGCGCCCGAACGGCTGCCGAAGCAAGAGATGCTCTTCTGGAGCGCCGAAGGGTGGACCGCCGCGATGACGCCGGTGGACCCGAACGCCGATACCGACCACATTGTGGCGATACGTGGACCGGCGCCCATCGGCGTGCCGGTCGTGCCGGTCACCAGCCGCCCTCGCCTGCAAGAAGCAGGGGATCAGGCTGACTCGTTCGCTTCAGAGAATGACGCCCACGCCGACTAATATGCATGCCAGTCACGAGGCCACAGCAGGAAGCTCATTGCTCGCTATTGTGTGAGTCCACTGCTTCATCCATGTCATCTAACCCCAAAGCACTGACCTGCGTAGGATGACTTGGCGGTTGAGCTTCGCGCCCGCTAGAATAGAGAATGGCGCGGTATGCGTTCTTCAATATGAGAGATGAACGGTCGCGTCATGTAGCGTCATAGGCAGGTGATGTGTGAGTCGGGCGGGCGAGCGTGGGCCAGACATCATGTTCGAGGATGGCCGCAAGATATTGCGTGTGGATGGCGTTATTCAATCCGTGCATGTTGACGCAAGCTACCTGCCCGATGTCTGGGACGCGATGTTGCCCGACGAGGCGCCGGCGAACGCGCTGATCCTCGGTCTTGGCGGCGGCACGATGGCGCAGCTGCTCACAGCGCGATTTGGACCGTTGCCCATCACCGGCGTCGAGCGTGATCCAGCGGTGATCTGGCTGGCGCGCCACGAGTTCGGCCTGGCGCTCGCTCCTCACGTGCGCATCGAGCACGAGGATGCGTTCACCTTCGCGCGTCGTTGCGCCGAATCGTTCGGCTTTGTCGCCGTAGACCTCTACACCGCTGGCAAGATGGCGCACGGCGTGCTGGGCGCGACCTTTCTCCGCGACGTGCGCAGGCTCCTGGCGCCGGAGGGGCTGGTGACCTTCAACCTCTGGCGTTCGCCGTATGTCGCCGACCAGACCCGCCGCCTCGCCCGCGTCTTCGCCCTTCACTCCACCGCCGAGGTGGACGACAACGTTATCGTGCGCTGTGGCCACCCGGAGAGTTGACCCGCTCACGTCTCCCCATCGCGCCACGTCATACAATGCGTGCGAGATAAACGTGTCGTTCGGCATGGATGTCCGACTTCACGTAGACAGGAGGCGCAGCATGCGCGTGGTGAGCGTCGCGGAGATGCGCGAGATCGAGCGGCGGGCCGAGGCGGAGTATGGGCTGACCTCGCCGATGCTCATGGAGCGCGCGGGCCAGAGCGTCGCGGAGATCTTGCGTTCGCACGCGGGAGGGGATGTCCGCGATCTGGATGTATTGATCCTCGTCGGCCCCGGCAATAACGGCGGCGATGGCCGCGTGATGGGACGCTACCTGACAGAGTGGGGCGCACGCGTCACCTCCTTTGTCTGGAAAGAGAACATCCTCGAACGCGCCGGGCAGACGATTCCCGCGGGCGACCAGCTTGCGGCGCTACCTGAGGCGTTGGGGAGCGTAGACATCGTCGTGGACGCTTTCCTCGGCACGGGGCATGCGCGGCCGCTCGCGCCGTCGATGCGCCAGGCGCTGGCGCTCACCCAGACGGAACGCGAGCGGCGGCTCGGCAGCCTGATCGTCCTGGCGGTGGATCTGCCGAGTGGCTTGGACGCCGACACCGGCGCGGTGGACGATGGCTCCATCGCCGCCGATCTGACTGTGACGCTGGCCTTTCCCAAAATTGGGTTGTATCTCTTCCCTGGCGCCGCCCTCGTCGGCGAGGTGGAGGTCGGCTCGATCGGCCTGCCGGAGGAGATGCCCGTCCCACCCGGCATGGAGGTGATAGATGCGCCAGTGGTACGCCATGCGCTGCCGGCGCGTCCGCTGGAGAGCAACAAGGGAACCTTTGGGAAGGCGATGATCCTGGCTGGCTCGCCGCAGTATGTCGGCGCGGCGTATCTTGCCGCGAGCGCCGCCGGGCGCATCGGCGCGGGTCTCATCACCATCGCCACGACGCGCGACCTCGTACCAGTCTACGCCTCCAGCGTCGTCGAGGCGACCTATTGCCTGCTGCCCCCGCTCGACGCCAAGCCACAGGAACGCGCGCGTGTCCTGCTCGACGCGCTGCGCGGCTACCGCGCGCTGGTGGTCGGGCCGGGTCTTGGGCAATCCGACGCGATACGCGACTTCCTGCTGCGCGTGTTCGATGGCGTGCGCGCGCTGCCGGACTCCGAACGCCCGCGGCTGCTGGTGGACGCCGACGGGCTGAACAACCTCGCGCGCGTCGAGCGCTGGCACGAGCGGCTCCCCGCCGGGACCGTGCTGACGCCGCATCCTGGCGAGATGGCGCGGCTGCGTGGCGGCGCGCAGGTTTCCGGGGGTGGGGTGGATCGCCTCGCGGTGGCGACAGAGTGCGCCCGCGCCTGGGGGCACGTCGTCGTCCTCAAGGGCGCATGTACGCTGGTGGCCGCGCCAGATGGCGCGCTGCGCCTCAACTGGCCGGGCAATCCTGCGCTTGCCACCGCCGGGACCGGCGACGTGCTGGCGGGGACCATTGGCGGGCTGCTGGCGCAGGGGATGGCGCCGTTCGAGGCCGCCAGCGCCGGGGTGTACCTACACAGTCGCGCCGGGCTGCTGGTGAGCGCGCGACTGGGCGACGCGGGCCTGCTGGCGAGCGACCTGCTCCCTGAACTGCCGCTGGCCCTGCGCGCGACCAAAGACGCCTGACCAGGCGCTACGTCAGCGCGCGCCGCCGCAACCCACCTGAATGAACACTGACCCCGCTGAGATAAGGCCCTTGGTATCACAGATAAGGAGGCGAGCGTGTCCGACAACCGCAAGCGCTCAACAGCATCCTCGACTATGTCCTCGATAGGGCTGACCAAGTTCGTCGATCCCTTACGTCTCCCGCCGGTGTTGCGCCCCACGCCGACCGACTCGGAGCCATTTTCGACCCTGCGCGTATCCATGCGCCCAGCGTACGTTCAACTGCACTCGGCGTTGCCGCCGACCGAGATGTGGGCCTATGACGGGTTCGTCCCGGGGCCGACCATCGAGGTGCGGCGCGGCCAGCGGATATTAGTCGAGTGGGTCAACGACGTCCCGGCGGACGCCCCATACCCAGTGACCGCCGTCACCGCGCCTGATCCGGACGACGACGCTCCGCCGGAGCAGATCCCGCAGAACCAGCCAGGGCGCAGCGGCGGGCGCATGAATGCGGCGCTGGTGAGGACACCGCCGTGGCTCGTCGTCCATCTGCACGGCGGCCGCATCGAAGCCGTCTATGACGGCTGGACCGAGAATGGTGTCCTGTCCGGGCAATCGCTCCTCTTCCGCTACGACAATGATCAGCGGGCGACGCTGCTCTGGTATCACGACCATGCGATGGGCATCACTCGCTTCAACGTCTATTCCGGCCTCGCAGGCATGTACATCATCCGCGACGACGAGGAGGACGCCCTTGGCCTCCCGAACGGACCGTACGAGCTTCCCCTGCTGCTGCAGGATCGCAACCTCGATACGGATGCCGATGGCCGGCTCACCGGTCGGCTCCTGCACAAAGTGGAAGAAGGCACCATGGAGTTCTTCGGCCCGTTCACCACCGTCAACTCCACGATCTGGCCCTACGCTGAGGTCGAGGCGCGGCAGTATCGGCTGCGCCTGCTCAATGGCGCGAACTCCCGCACCTTCCGCCTCGTCCTGCTCGACGAGGCTGGGCGACCGATCCCTGAGGCCATCGCGCAGATCGGGACCGATGGCGGGTTGCTCGGCGCTCCGGTCGCGCTGCCCCAGGACGGGCTGGCGCTCGCGCCCGCGGAGCGCGCTGATCTGCTCGTGGATTTTCGCGCCTATCGCGGCCAGCGACTCACCCTGGTCAACACGGCGGGAGCGCCGTTCGATGGCGCCGCGCCGACGCAGCCGCCAGGCGCGCCCGACCCGGCGAACCGGCTCGCCGATGCGGATGTGATGCAGTTCCGTGTCGCGCCGGAGGAGGTGGATGATCCTTTCGTGCGACCAAAAACACTGGCTGACTCGTACCGCCGTCTCAGCGCCGACCAGCTCCCCGCCAACACCGTGCGGCGTATCGTCGCGCTCGTCGAGGAAGCCGGCATGCTCACGCTGCACGAGTTGGCGGCGCTGCGCGCGGGTGATACAGATCCAGCGGAGCCGCTCATCACCGTGACCGACGAGAATGGCATGGTCATGCGCTATCGCACCGTCGCCAGGCGCTTCGAGGATACCGTCAACTGGTTCGTGGCCTACGGAGCGACAGAGGTCTGGCAGTTCCTCAACCTCACCGAGGACACTCACCCGATGCATGTGCACCTCGTGCAGTTCCAGGCCATCGCGCGCGACCGCTACAACACCGAAGGCTTCAATCCTGCGCTCGGCGGGACCACGTCGCCAGTGACCTTCGTGGCGCACGGCGCGCTCGACGCCAACGAGACCGGCTGGAAGGACACGGTGCGCGTCAATCCGGGTGAGCTGCTGACGATCGCGGCGACCTTCGACGGGTACACCGGGCGCTTCATGTACCACTGCCACCTGCTGGAGCATGAAGACCATGATATGATGCGGCCATTCGTCGTCATGCCCGCCGCCGCGATGCAAGCGATGGGGATGAGCGATATGGACATGTAACTTGGCAAAGGGCAAGCACGAGGTGGGGGACGCCGGTCTGCTCGCGAGCGATCCGCACTCCGAACTGCCGCTAGCCCTGCGCGCCACAAAGGACGGCTAACGCCGCTCATCCCAGCGCCGCCAGGTCGCGCTCGATATGCCTGCGATAGAGTCCCTCACCAAGCCTGTCGCAGATTTCCAGCGCCTGCTTGAATTGTTCCCGCGCCACTGCTGGCTCAGCACGCGCCAACTCTAACTGGCCGTACACCCAGAGCGCCTTGAGTTCGGCGTAGGGGAACGGCATGGCGCGCGTGCGTTCCAGCGCCTCATCCAGCGCCGCACTGCCGATATCCCAGCGCTTCTGTCTCGTGGCGAGGAGTCCTCGCACACGCAACACATCCACGCGGAAGAGCGGCGAGGCGACGGCAAGGAGCGCCTCCAGTCGGGCTTCGGCCAGCGACTCCTCGCCCAGCATTGCCTCGGCCCAGGCGAGCAGCAGCCGCGCGCTCCCTAGATCGCATGCAGCGGGATCGGGATGAGGATCGTGGAGAAAGGTGGTGATGCGCCATCGCGCCTGCTCGGCGTCGCCGGCCAGCAGATCGGCTTCCGCGAGCCGGCAGATGGGGTCCAGCACCCCATCGGCTGGCGACACCGGTGCGATGCGTTCTATCACCTCTTCGAGGAGCGGCCGGCTCTCCTCCTCGCGTCCCTCTGCCAGCGCGAATATACCACGATAGATTGGCATGTCGGGCGACTGCCAGGTCTCGCCGAAGTAGCGATCCGCCTCCTGCATCATCGCGTCCGCACGGGCGAACACCTCGCGCATACGCCGCCAATCGCCATAGTCAAAGAGAAAGGTGGCGAAATTCTTCAATTGCCAGGCCAGGTGCCGCAGATCCCGACGCCGCTCGGCCGCCGCGACGGACTGTTCCTGGTGCGCCAGCGCGCGCGCAAAGTCGCCCGCCTGCTCGTACATGAATCCGGCCATATTGTGTGATGTGACGACCATTTGGGTCTGTCCGGACCGCTCCGCCAGCGCCAAGGTCTCCTCAAACGCCTCCGCCGTCTGCTCGAGTCCTCCCGCGATGAGGAGCCGAAATTGCGCCTGCGCGAGTGTGGCCCCATCGTTCGCGGCGCGAGCCAGGGCGACGGCCTGTCGGAGGTCGACCTGCGCGTCGGCGTAAAAGCCAGCCGTCCACATAATCCACCCGAGTTGGCTGTGCGCCGCCGCCAGCGCAGATGCCAACGCTGGGGTGAGGTCGGCGGCGTCCAGCGGCTCGATGCGCGCCAGGATCGTTCTCGCCTGCGCCACTGCCTCGCCCAACTTCTCGCGTCCGACCTCGGCTTGTGAGAGCAGCAAGCCCGCCAGCGCCCGGAGCTCGCCGTGCTGATCGTTGAGTTGCTGGTACTCGCCCAGCGCTCCCTGCCATCCGTCGGCGGCTTCAACGTGGCGACCCAACAGGTGGATGGCGCCGCCCATCTTCTCCAGCGCCTCCGCCTCGCGCGCACGATCGCCCAGGTCCGCCGCCAATCTGGCTGCCATGTGGAAGTGACGTTCGGCGTCGCTATGGGCGTAGACTGCCTCCGCCTGATCTCCTGCCAGCAGGACATAGGGCAACGCTCTTCCTGGCTCGCCGGCCCTCATCAAGTGATCGGCGAGCGCTGCCAGGTGACGCGTCCGCTCAGGCAGTGGGAGTTGCTCCAGTGTGTCGGCCACCGCGCGGTGCAGGAGCGCCTGGCGCGCCTGGCTGAGACTGGCAAAGACGGTCTCGCGGATCAGGTCGTGCGTGAAGCGGTAGGCGGCGACGGTGGAGCTGACTTCTTCGAGCAACCGCGTGCGGCAGGCGGCCTCCAAGGAGGCGGCCAGATCGTCCCCGATACTCCTGAGCGCGAGGCGGAGCACATAGAGCGGCGCGACTCGTCCGACGATCGCCGCCAGCGCGAGCGTTTCCTGCGCGTCTGGAGGCAACGCCGAGAGGCGGCGGCGAATCGTCGCGGTGACCAGCCACGGTGTCGTGAGCTCGCTCGTCGGGACGCCGCTCGCATCGGCGCGTTGTGCGGCGTCGTCGCCGGGATGGAACGTCTGCGCGAAGTTCACCAGGTAAAACGGCACGCCATCGGCGCGCGCTACCGCATCGGTGATCCACTGTTCAGCGTTGGGCGCGCTTCCGACAAGAGTGGTCGCGAGTGAGCGTGTCTCTTCCTGGCTCAAGCGAGCCAGTTCATGCAGGCTCACGCGTTCATCATGCGCGAGATCGAGGATCAGGTTCTCCAGAGGATGGCCGCTCTGGACCTCGCTCGTGCGATAGGCGCCCAGAACCCGTAACGCCGCACGAGGCGAGGGATCAGTCAGCGACTCAATGGCGCGCGTGCGCACGAGAAAGGCGAGCAGGTCGAGCGCGTCGAGGCCAGCCCACTGCAAGTCATCGAGGAGCAGCACCGTTCCGGCTGGACCGGCGATGTTGATCAGGTAGCGCCGTACCGCGGCGAAGATCATCCGGCGCTCCTGTTCGGGCGTGAGCGACCATTCCGGCACAGGGGTCCTGATCTTCTCGGCCAGTTCAGGTCCCAGGCGCGCCAGCCAGTCACACTCCTTCAGATCGCCCTTGCGGCGGGATGGTGGCGTAGCGAGCAGCGACTCATCCAGCGTCTCCACGAAGGGGGCGTAGGGCTCACGGCCACTACGCTGGTCGCAGCCGCCCGCCACGACGCGCCAGCCTGTTCCACGCGCCTGAGCCAGCAACTCGCGCAGCAGGCGCGATTTGCCGATGCCCGGCTCGCCAGCGAAGAGCAGGACGGACGGCTCGTCTCCGTCGAGGAAACGTGCGCCTACAGCCAGCTCGTTCGCGCGACCTACAAAGACAGGCGCGCCACTGGCGGTGGTTGGCTCCTGCTCCTGCGACGCTGAGGCGCCAGGGCGGCGTGCGGCCGCTGCGAACGTCGCGCGTATGGATCCGGTGAGGTGGAGCGCGTGCGCCAGCGCCTCGACGGTGGGAGGATGTGGAAAGTTACTGACGCCGCGTTCCAGGTCGGCGATAGTACGCATGCCCAGCCCAGCTGCCGCCGCCAGGCGCTCTTGCGAGTAGCCAGCGGCCAGCCGATAGCGACGCAATAACCGGCCAAACAATCCCTCTAGCGGCGCTGACATGGTGCGCGCCTCCATGCAGTTCCATGCAGTTCCAGGCAGTTCCAGGCGGTTCCAGGCAGTTCCAGGCGGTTCCAGGCGGTTCCAGAATCTGCGACTGCCACCGCCGCTCGAGGCTGCCAACAGTGCGGTGTCATTTTATCACGCCATTCCCCTTCGGTCGACCCCGCGCCCTCGGAAACCGCCAGTCGATTCCGTGGGTACGAGCGCCGATTCTGCATGGACGCTCCGCGTGTCACCTGGCACAATCGAAGCAACCAAATTCACCAGGCGCGCACGACTGCGCCGATGCCTGCGGCGCGCGACTCGTCTCGCCGCTCGAGGAATCCACCCAGCTAGCGTCCCCGCGATGAGCCAGCGCGTTTCACCTGGCCAGTAGGCACGCACAGACTATTCGTCGCCGTGTGACGTTCCGCGTTCCCAGGGGAACGTTGGGCAGAGTTCGCTTGAAAGTCGAGGCGCGCGACATACGAACGAAAGGAGACCATCCTAGTGCAGATTTGAGGGCACGCGCGAATCGGTGAGTCGTTTACCCTGTGACGCGTGGCGGCTCCTGCAGTCGGATTCCGCTGCGCTTCATTCGCGGCGCCGGCTGTGCTTAGCCATTCGGACGCTGGTGGGATGCCCCATAGACATGCTCCGCTATAAGGCCAAGCGACCCTGCCGTTCGAGCGTCAGGCCATGCGCACCTTTGCCTACGCCGCACCCTGTACGCGCCCCTGGTGGATGGCGTGAGCCCAGCAACGAAAGGATCAGACGATGACAGCAGCGAAGATCAACCGGAGTCGAACGAGGATCGCTTTCCTCGCCTTCGTGGCCGCCGCCCTCGTGCTGGCGGCGTTCGCCGCCGCGACGACACACGCGCGCGCCGTCACGACGTCCAAGACGTCCAAGACGTCCACGGCGCCCGTCTCGGCGCAGGTCGCGCTCGACTGGAACGCCACCGCCGTCGCCGCCGTCCGTGCCGCCAGAACCCTCGACGGCGTTCCCCCCGGCTCGCCGCCGCGCCCGTTGTTCCAGCCCGAGGGCTTGCTCTACA
>Ga0207684_10000278_pt1 | contig 75068 bp, 65 predicted proteins | sample KBSK5501metaG_FD_184342 | JGI IMG/M metagenome (GOLD analysis project Ga0207684, IMG submission 184342) | Corn, switchgrass and miscanthus rhizosphere microbial communities from Kellogg Biological Station, Michigan, USA - KBS K5-50-1 metaG... | ecosystem: Host-associated > Plants > Roots >...
GCTGCCACCGCCGCGAATCCATCACCCTTATCCCTTGAGGCGACTTGGCGTCATCACCTAAGGCAGGAGCCGGATGCGTTAGCAGCGCTCGTCCGGATCTGTGGAGGGGGTGATTAGTGATAGTCATTCCTACTCCGACTCACGGGCTTTGCGATCTTTGCGAGAAACGTTTTGCGCTAAGACGCAAAGATCCGCAAATGCGCCAGGCTACTTGTCCATTCCGTGAATCTTCATGTCGATCAGTTGATCGATCGACTTGTCGTTGAAGCCTCGAGATTTCATCTTCTGAATAAACGCGGTACTGACGCCGTGGATTCGCATAGCGACGAGTTGATCCGTCGATACGTGATCGTAACCAAGCGCTTTGACGTCCTTCACGAATTCGGTGCTCACGCCGTGGATTCGCATCGCCACCAGTTGATCGATCGGAACGTGATCGTAGCCGAGTTCCTTCAAACCATTTATGAACTCGTTCTTCACGCCGTGTATGCGCATCGCAACAAGCTGATCGAGTGACGGGCGCTCGTAACCAGCGTCTACCAGTCCCTTGACGAACTCGGTGCTCACCCCGTGGATTCGCATCGCTACGAGCTGATCGATTGGCGGATGATCGTAACCGAGCAACTTCATCTCGTTGATAAACTCGGGCCTCACACCGTGGATTCGCATCGCGACCAGATTGTCCACAGGAATCTGGTCGTAGCCCTCGGCTTTCATCGCCCTGATGAACTCGGGTCCCGCGCCGTGAATACGCATGGCGAAGAGATTGTCGGTTGAGAGATGATCATAGCCGAGTGATCCGAGTTCGCGTACAAACCGCACACCGATGTCGTGAAGCGCCATCGAGAACTGCGTCTCTTCGTCGATCCGATCGTAGCCCAGGCTCCTCATCTCGGCGGCGAAGCCGGGATTGGGCGCGAATGTGAACGTCCCCGAGCCCTGTCCGTTCTTGAACCAACCTTCGCAGTTGAGAGTGCCGGCTTCTCTGACGATCTGAAAGCTCACTGCTGTGCCGCTGCCCGACGCCTGGACATCGGTCAGCCCTCGCAACATGTCCCGGCGAAAGTCAGTCGATGAAGAATGATGTCCGCGTTCGCTCCGGCGATTGATCGACACATAAGCGGAGTCCGTTCCCGGCTTCATCTCGATGATCCACTGTCCGGTAATCGAGTCTTGTCCCGATCGTTGCGCAGAACTTTGCGCCGAGCTCTGTGCAGTGGTGCTCGCAATCGACGCGTAACAGAGCAAGGCCGTCAGAACTACCAGCGTCGCTCGAATCCCATACTTGAAGAGAATCGTTTTGTTGTTCATTTCAATCTCCTGATTGGCACACTGTCGCGCACACTGGGTCCAGCGAGAAAAATCACCGCGCTACTCCGAAAAGACCTTCTCCGCCTCTCAGTTGGGTTTCTTCCTCGACCGCGAAAGAGCAGTCCTGGTGTCAACGAAATCTTCGTAGAAAGGGTTAGTGGCGCATGACGGGCGATGGTTTCAGCTTCGGGGTAGAAATCGAACCCGTTTGTCGATACATTCACTTCGGAGGGGCCGTGACTCGGAACTGGCTGTTCGTATCGTTGCTGCTCGTTGTCGCGATTGCGGCGAGTTGCCGTAAGTCCGGCGATCGCTCGCCGGTCATCGTCAACCTCAACGGGCACGAAATACATCGCGACGAGTTCGAACGATTCTTTTCAGCGGAGATGTCTGAGCTCAACCCGTCGGATACCCCCGATTCGGTGCGAAGCCAGATGCTTGATGAGTTTATCAAACGGCGGCTCGTCCTCGATGAAGCGGCTCGCATCGGACTATCAACCACCAGCGCCGAGATCGATCAGGCGGTCGAACAGAATCCTCAACTGAAACCCGCGGTAGCTGACGCCTCGGGCCGCGAAGATCTCGCTCGAGACCTGTTGATCGAAAAATACTATCGACAGGTCGCGTTGACCGGAGTGCGCGTCTCCGCCGAAGAAGTCCAGCAATACATCGAGAAGAACCAGTCGCGGCTTACCGATCGCCCGGGCTTCCTGGTCCGCGAGATTCGAGTCCAATCGCGCGAAGAAGCCGACCGGCTGCGCCGCGAGGTAACCGAAGGCCGGCGCGACTTCGCCTCGGCCGCAAAGCTCCACTCGGACACGCCCAACTCCGACCCCAGCGGCCTCGCGCGTTATGACGAGGGCCAGCTCCCGGACATACTCGAAAAGGCCATTCAACAACTTGGGCCCGGCGACGTGAGCCCGGTCATCGAATCCAACTACGGCTTTCACATCTTCAAGCTCGAGCAACGAGTTTTGCCGCATGCAATCGAGGAGCGGCGATCGCAACTCGACGACCGGCGTGCTCAGTTGACCGACGAGCTGGTCGCGCGCAAGAACCAGCAGGCGGTTGATAACGTGATCGCGCGGCTCAGGGAGAACGCTCGGATCAAAATCGAGTCGTCGGCGCTGGGCTTCACATACACCGGAGAGCTGGGGCATAATTGAGCAAAACAATAAGATGAATGATGTGCAATGAATTGTGAACGATGAGTTGTGTGCAACTCCGGGTTGATTCATCGTTCATCATTCATTGTTCATAATTTCAAAAAGGATGTGCTTATGAAGTTTGTAACAATGGTTCTGGTCCTCAGTTTGGCGGCCTCAACGGCCGCGCTCGCGCAGGAACCGGAACTGGTCAACGAGATTGCCGCCCGCGTCAACAATGACATCATAACCCGCGCCGATTATTTGAACGCCTTGCGCGACCTGAAGGAAGAACTAGGCCGCCAGATGAAACAGGCCAACAAGAGCGACGCCGAGATCGAAGCCGAATTCGAGCAGCAAAAATCCAAAGTGCTCGACTATATGATTGACGACATGCTGCTCGAACAGAAAGCCAAGGAGCTGAATCTCGACGTCGAGGCGGAAGTCAATCAGGAATTGAAACGCATGGCGGCGGAGAACAATCTGCCGAACATTCTCGCGCTCGAAAACGAGTTGAAGAAGCAGGGCGTCGACCCGGAGGCCGCACGCGCATCGTTGAGAAAGCAGCTTCAACAGCGTGATGTGATTCAACGCGAGGTGCTGTCGCCGATTTATCAGCGCTTGAACGATAAGGAAAAGCGCGACTTTTACGAACGCAACAAAGAGATGTTCACTCAGCCGGGCGAGGTTTCGATATCGGAGATTTTTCTCCCTCTCGAGGGTCACACCGCCGACGAAGTCGACCAGCGCGCGCGGCGTCTTGTTGCTGAGATACGCGCGGGCAAGAACTTCGCCGAAGCCGTCGATCAAAACTCACCCGCGAGCCGCGCTTCCCGGGCTCAAAAGGGCAAACTCGGAACGTTCAAGAAGGGTGAGCTCAAAGAGGACCTTTCCGCCGCAATCTCGACGCTCAAGGTCGGCGAGATAACCGAACCCCTCCGATTGCAGGATGGATTTCAGATCATCCGAGTTGACGAGCGCACGGCGGCGAAGCTGCGCCCTTACGAGGATCCCGAGGTTCAAAACTTCATAGGCCGCGCGGCTACGATGGAACGCGCCGACGAAGCGCGCAAGAAGTTCCTGGCCAAGCTGCGCGCCGAAGCCTTCATCGAGATCACCAAGGGTTACGTCACCGCTCAAGCAAAGCCTGCCAAGGCGGACAAGAACTGACGGGGCGACGCGGCGAGCGGGCGACTCGGCGAATAGCGTCTCCGCGTCTCCCAATCACCGCGTCTCCCCCTCGGTTTTCTCCAGATGCGGCTCGACATTTTTCTAAAGCTATCGCGGCTGGTGCCGAGGCGCACGGTCGCTCAGGAAATGTGCGAGCGAGGCGCGGTGACGGTTAACGGCTCACGCGCCAAGAGCGCCCGCGAAGTGCGAGAAGGCGATCTGCTTTCAATCGACCGCGCTGGAAACGTAACCACGGTTCGAATCGTCAAGGTTCCCGGGCGGCCTCCTTCGAAAGCCCAGGCGCGTTCGCTCTACGAAACAGTCGGTGTTGAATCTCACAACGATTGATCGGTGCTGATGACGAAACGATTCACAATCGAAGAACACGTTCGCTGGTCGGACATCGATCGAGCGGGGATCATTTACTACGGCCAGTTTCTGAGGTTCTTCGAGATCGCCGAAACGGAACTGTTTCGCGAGGTCGGGCTTCGCTACTCTGAGGTGTTTGACCGATTCGACGTCTGGCTCCCGCGAGTACAAATCCATTTCGACTTTCGCAAGCCGCTGATGCTCGATGATCTGATTGAGGTCTCGGCGTACATCGGGCGATTTGGCACGAAGTCATTCACGCTGAGATTCGAAGTGAACAAGAAGGGCGAGACGGATCTTGTCGCGGAAGGCCACGTCGTTCTCGCCTGCGTCAGCCGCTCGACGTTCAAGTCAGTCGCCGTGCCAATTGAAATTATCGAAGCGCTCGGGCCTTATCTGTCTGAGTGAACCCAACGCACGAGAGTCCCTTGCTCGTTATCGCTCGCAAATTTCCCCCGGCGAGTTGCATGCCGATACCTTAATCCTTAGCCTATGTGTTTGGTTCATACTTTGGTTTGAGGTATCGAATGGCGCACAAACACAATTATCTCGGCGGCGGAGCGATTGACCCGAAACCCGTGACCGGCTCGATGACCGTGGCGGATATGGTGGACTCGGCCTTTCTCGCGTACAACGCGGCACGTTTGCGCGAAGCGTGTCAGTTGTTCGTCGAGAAGATGCTCGAAGACAACGTGACCATCGGCATGAGTTTGACCGGCGCGCTGTCACCCGCGGGACTCGGGATGTCCGCGATCATACCGCTGATCGAAAGCGGCTTCGTCGATTGGATCGTATCGACCGGCGCGAATCTTTATCACGACACTCACTTCGGCATCGGGTTGAAGATGCATCGCGGCAATCCTCAAACGAGCGATGTCGTGCTTCGCGAAGAAGGAGTCGTGCGAATCTATGACATCTTTTTCGACTATGATGTGCTGCTCTCAACCGACGCGTTCTATCGCAAGATGATCGAAGCGCCCGAGTTTCAGAGAGACATGAGCACCGCGGAGTTTCATTATCTGGCGGGCGGCTATGTCGCGGAACGCGAGCGAGTGCTCGGCATCGGGCGCAAGAGTTTGCTTGCGGCGGCGCACGACGCATCGGTTCCGGTTTACACGTCCTCGCCGGGCGACAGCTCGATTGGGATGAATGTCGCAGCCAAAGCTCTGACCGGAAACAAACTGCGCTATGACGTGAACGCCGATGTGAACGAGACTGCTTCAATTGTGCTTGATGCGAAACGCAGCGGCGGCAAATCGGCGGTGTTGATCTTTGGCGGCGGCAGCCCCAAGAACTTCCTGCTTCAAACCGAGCCGCAGATTCAGGAAGTGTTAAAGATCGAAGAGAAGGGTCACGATTACTTCCTGCAGGTGACCGACGCTCGGCCGGACACCGGCGGTTTGTCGGGCGCGACCCCAAGCGAAGCCGTAAGCTGGGGCAAGATCGATCCCGATCGTTTGCCCGACGCGGTTGTTTGTTATCTGGACTCTACGATCGGGCTTCCGATAATCACGTCGTATGCGCTTGCGCGGCATAAGCCGCGAAAGCTCAAGCGGCTTTATGACCGGCGCGATCAGATGATGTCGCGGCTCAAAGAAGAACACGCCCGCGCCGCGGCGAACGAACCGGGCAGCGCGGATGAAGCTCACGGCCTCGATCGTATTCGATAGTCATGATGCACTTATTGAAAATCAGAAAAGGGAGACCAACATGAAACGAAAAGCATCAGCAGTGTGGAAAGGCGGATTGAAGGACGGCAAGGGATCGATCTCGACCGATAGCGGAGTGTTGTCTGACACTCAGTATTCATTCAGCACTCGTTTCGAGGACGGCATCGGGACGAATCCCGAAGAGTTGATCGGCGCTGCTCACGCGGGGTGTTTCTCGATGGCGTTGTCGGGACAACTCGGTAACGCGGGAATGACGGCCGAGAGCATCAACACTACGGCGACGGTCACGCTCGAAAAGACCGACGCGGGATTCACGGTGACCGAAGTTCATCTCGATGTGACCGCGAGGATTCCAGGCGCAAGCGAGGAGGCGTTCAACACCGCGGCAAATAACGCCAAAGCCGGTTGTCCAATTTCGCGTCTGTTGAACGCGAAGATAACGATGGAAGCGCGGCTCGAGTCTTAGCCCATTCAGAATGATCCCCGCGCGCTTGTGCGCGCTACCAGAATCCGGAATGGTTCGGACAAACACTCTCGCGAGCGGCTGGTTGTGCTTTGGGTTTTCCAGGATCCCGCGTCGAATCGCCGAACCCGCATGAGAGTAATGTTTCACGGCTTGAGATCATATAAGGTATGATGAGTTCCATCTCGGGCCGATGTTAAAAGATCGGCTGATGCGAGGCAAAGGGTAGCCGACACTTACCCTTGTTCCAGGAGAAGCACGATGAGCAAGAAAAGGTCCGCAAGCAAGAAGCCAGAGAAGGGATCAAGCAAACGGATTCCAGAGCCCGGCGAACAGGCGCCCGATTCCCAGCCGCAGTTCGATACATCCGCAGCGGAGAAAACTTCGGTACCTGAGGTTTCCATTCAACCGGCGGAGCAGCAAGCTCCCCAGACAGAGGCGGTAAAGAGAGGAGGTCCAATACCAGGGGTGCAGGGGAGCGATCCAAAGGGCAGGGACTTCGCCCCTGTGGTGCTGGAAAAGACTGTCATTGCGATGCCGCTCTTCCGAAGATTCGAAGAAGCGCAAAGAATGAAAAAGACAAAAAAGGGGAAGACTCTACCGGAGCCGCTCTACGACGTGATCATCGACGTGAGCACAAGGTTCTACAAGGGCCGTCAGGAGGCCAAGGTCGAAGTACAAGACCTTATCATAGAGATTCTCAGAGACCAGACTTTTGAGAAGAAAGCGACAACCGAACAAGGCATCTATGGGACCAAGAGCCTGTTCAGTCAGCAATACGTCTTCGCCAGGCTGGAAGAGGGCGTGATCAAACGATTGGTCCAGCTCGATGGGGAACGATCGAGCCACTCGCCGGCGAAGATCGGCAAGGGCCGGGCGATCTATCATATCTGGCCGGACTTCGAAATCAGTAAGCTCACCACAGTGTCTATTACTACCGTGAAAGCGGACGCCGCTCGCAATGCGTTCGCCGCCTATGGCAACGGCATCACCTGGGCCGTGATGGATTCCGGGATTGATAGCGATCACCCGCACTTCCAGGAGCACAAGAACCTGAGACTGCCAGAGGCGCCCGACCCGCTTCAGCATCGCGATTTCACGGCCCTGAGCACCGCGGTATCGTTGCCCGCGGATTCCGACCAGGCCCGGAAGGATCTATTGACGGTGGGTGATAATGAGAGACCCTTGTTGGATGAGTTCGGGCACGGCACTCATGTTGCCGGTATTATCGCGGGTGAGTTGAAGAAGACAGGCACGACCAGGATGTTTGCTACAACAATGCACCGCGATGAGAACAAGGTCGTGAAGAGAGAACAGTCGCCAATTGAGATGAGCATCTCAGGCATGGCGCCAAAGTGCAGGCTGGTTAGCCTGAAGGTCCTTGATAAGGATGGGAAGGGCAACGCCAGTAATCTCATAGCCGCAATTCAATGGATCCAGGAAATAAACGGATACGGCCGGAGGGTGCGTATTCACGGGGTTAACATGAGCGTCGGCTACGAGTACGACCCCGAATGGTTCGCCTGTGGTCAGAGTCCGTTGTGCGTTGAGGTGGATCGCCTCGTGAGGTCCGGCGTCGTTGTCGTCGTCGCGGCCGGCAATACCGGATACGGATATGTTCAAGCTCAAGGCAAGAAGGTCGCGGTGACTGCGGGCCTGGATCTTACGATCAACGACCCCGGCAATGCCGAATTAGCCATCACCGTAGGCGCTACACATAGAGAGAAGCCGCACGTCTACGGCGTTTCATATTTTTCTTCAAAGGGGCCCACGGGAGACGGCCGCCTGAAGCCCGATCTCCTGGCCCCCGGCGAAAAGATTATTTCGTGCTACTCATCGCAACGCCGGAATATCGATCCTAAACCTGATGTCACTCTTACCAGGGCGACTCGTGAAGACGTCGAAGACCAGACTACGCGCGGTACCGGTACTGGTAGCGGGACTGGTTCCGGATCCTCAACGGACACGCCCTTAGGTAACAGCTCCGGTACCGGCGACGATGTGATCGTGGGTTACTACAAGGAAGATAGCGGCACAAGTATGGCGGCGCCTCACGTGTCGGGGGTGATAGCCTCATTCCTCTCGGTGCGGCGCGAGTTCATAGGCCGGCCGGAAGACGTTAAAGAAATTTTTCTTTCGACAGCCACGGATCTCAAAAGGGAGCGCTACTTTCAAGGGCGCGGACTGGTGGACTTGATGCGAGCCATTCAGTCGATTTAGCAACCAGGAGGACCCATGCAAACCATAGCTGATCGTTTCCCATACTTTGAAGTACAGTTTACAAAAGACGGCCAGATACACGACCACACCGAGGTTGATCAGTTGCTCGCCTTCGCCGGCCAGGGCGGCGCCACTGATTTATTTGTCGTCTCTCACGGCTGGAACAACGACATGGGTGAAGCGCGCCAGCTCTACAAGGAACTCTTCGAGCAGGTGCGCGACGAGATAGACGGCGACAGACCATCCGGTATAGGCGCGCGGCAGTTTGCCGTTTTCGGGATTCTTTGGCCGTCCAAGAAATTTGCCGACGAAGATCAGATTCCGAGCGGAGCGGCAAGTCTTGCGGCGCCGGCAACAGGTGAGGTCGAGCTTACCACCCAACTCGAAGAGCTTAAAGGTTTCTTCGATAACCCCGCCGCTGACGATGTTCTAAGTAAGGCGCAAGCATTAGTGCCGCGGCTCGAGAACGATCCCGTTGCCGCCAACAAGTTCGCGGACCTGATTCGCTCACTGCCGACGACCAGGGAAAAGAATGCTGATGACAACTCGGAGAAATTCTTCACGATTTCGGCTGCTGACTTGATGGACACGATGAGCAGACCGGATCTTCCCGCTCCCCCGGAACCCGGAATGGGGGGCGCTGCCGATTTTGATGGAGGCGCCGACGGGGGCGCGCTTGGAATCAAAGATTTCTTCGGCGGCGTTCTGTCGGCTGCGCGAAAAGTGCTCAATTTCACGACCTACTTTCAGATGAAAGAGCGCGCAGGCGTAGTCGGCAGAGTTGGAGTGAGTCCGATCCTCAAGCAGATTCGTCAGGCGGCTCCAGGCATAAGGCTTCACCTCGCCGGCCACAGTTTCGGTGGACGTCTGGTGACATCGGCGGCACATGCTACCGACGGATCAACCCAGAACAAACCGAATACAATGGCGCTGCTTCAAGCCGCATTCTCTCACAATGGCTTCGCCCAAAACTTTGATCGAGGCCGGGACGGGTTCTTCCGCGATGTAGTCACAAGCGGCAAGATATCGGGCCCAATCATCATAACGCACAGCATAAGGGACACCGCGGTCGGCATAGCATATCCGCTGGCTTCGAAACTCTCGGACGACGATGCGGCGGGGTTTGGCGGACCGGATGACCGGTTCGGCGGACTTGGCAGGAACGGAGCGCAACACACTCCGGAGGCAGACAGCAACACGGCGCTTGGCCCTAACGACGCCGCGTATTCATTCCAGGCCGGAAAGCTCTATAACTTGAACGCTGATTCGGTGATTCAAGGCCACTCCGATATTCGCCGCAGCGAAGTAGCGCACGCAATGCTCTGCGCGGTAGCCACGACCTGAACGCGCGCAGCAAAGGGAAAGTGGCTGGGAACGATATTAACGAAAGCGGCTCAAGCCACCGGCGTCGAGATTAATGACTCGCGTCATAAGCCGGTACCCTGGAGAGGACCGATGACGGACGACCGGCGGCCGCTGGTCGCCGACAACGCACTAGCGCGCCGCATGGAGATGACCGACGCAATTGCGGGGGTCGAGTTCGCGCGCTCGTGGGCGCGGTTGAATTCCTTCACAGGCGAAGTTGCAGTTGAAATCGCCGGAGGTCTCGCGGGCTTCGCGGGGGTTGATTCACCGGTGACGCAGGCGTTCGGACTCGGCTTCGCGGGTCCGGTCACGCACGAAGACATCGAGGCGATGGAGGACTTCTATCGCGCGCGCGGGTCGGCCGTGAACATAGAAACGTGCCCGCTCGCTGACCCCTCGCTGCTCGAGGTTCTTCTCGAAAGAGGCTATGAGGCGATCGAGGCGTCCAATGTCTTAGCAAGAGCGTTGACCTCGAGCGACACGAGTCTGTGGCCCGATCAATCGAGCGCCGTTCGAATACGGACGCCGGGGTTGGATGAAGCCGGCTCCTACTCGGAACTCGTCGCAAAGAATTTTTTCGAAAACGGCGAAGTCCCACCGGAACTCCTGGATGTTTTCAAAAGCACGTTTTACGCGAAGGGCGCGCATTTTTTCGTCGCCGAAATCGACGGAGCCGCCGCCGGTGGCGGGATGATGTCGGTTCATCGCGGTGTGGCTTCGCTTGGCGGCGCGGGCACGCTGCCCGAGTTTCGAAATCGCGGCGCGCAGAAGGCCTTGATACTCGCGCGTCTCGCGAGCGCCGCGCGCGCGGGTTGCGATCTTGCGATGGTGGCGACGGGCCTGGGCACAGTCTCCGAGCGCAACGTCGAGCGGCAGGGATTCAGCCTGGTCTACGAGCGATCAAAGCTCATTCGCCAATGGAAGTAGCCGCGCGCTTTGATCGCCAACCTCTTTCATAGTAGAGTCTCAATTCTCAACCGGACAGCAGCAACAAATCTCAGTCTTTTCAACCTCGCATTCCGCTATCACCAGGAGACTCGTATGAGGAAATCGCGTTGGCGTTTTTCGCTTCTGATCGCCTCGATCGGAATCGTCGTCTCGATGCTCGCGAGCGTGGGCTTGTTCAACTCGGCCGCCGCCATCCAAAACAAGTTTGCGTCGGAAGGGCGGCCAATCACACCCGCCGGGTCGCTGGTAATGGATGCTACGACCCGGCACCCGGCAGTCGGAGCGTTGCCGGTCGATTTCGTTCGCAGTCCCGACAAGACCGGACCCGATGGCGGCGGGCGATACCTGATCGCGGTCAACAGCGGCTTCGGCGTTCAATTCAACTCGCAGACCAACAGGGCTCAGCAGTCTCTTGCGGTGATCGATCTGAACGCGCGGCCAGCGGCGGTGATTCAGAACGTCTACTTTCCGGCGCCGCAAAGCGTTTGCGTGGGAGTCGCGTTCGCCGAGCGCGCGGAGCAGGACGGAACCTTTGCGCTTTATGCATCGGGCGGATTCGAAAACAAGATCTGGGTGTTTCAGTTTCGACCGGATACGGCCAACCCAATCACGCCCGGCTCTCGCGGACCAAACACAAAGGTCGAAGCTCCGTTTATCGACGTCACCGGATTCGCAACGTCGGCAAACTCGACGCGCTATAACGACAACCTCGCGCCGGTTTATCCGATGGGTCTCGCGCTCAGCCCGGACGGCGACACGCTGTACATCGCGAACAATCTCGGAGACAGCCTCGGAATAGTCAGTAACATTCGCAACGAACGACGGCTGACGCGCGTCGATCTTCGAAGACCGGACTCGGAGCAGTTCCTATATCCCTATGGCGTAGTCGTTATGGCCGGGCGTGGTTCGAGCGAGGCTTCAAAGGTCTACGTTTCATGCTGGGCTGACGCCTCGATTGCGGTGTTTGATCCGCGCAAGCCGACTCAGCCGCCGGCAAGGATTCAAGTCGACCGGCATCCGACGGCGATGATATTGAATGCCGATGGGAATCGATTGTTCGTTGTGAATTCAGATGCCGACAGCGTATCGGTGATCGACACGCCGGCGGATCGCGAGATCGAACGAATCAATGTGAAGCTGACTGAAGCGTCGCGTATCGGCAGCAGTCCCGAGAGCCTTGCCCTCAGCGCGGATGGAGCGACGTTGTATGTCGCGAACGCTCACGCGAATGCCGTCGCGGTAGTCTCGCTGTCAAATCGCGCACGAGGCGGGGCCGTTGACAAAGAAAAGAATGAGTGGCGCGACGACGCCGATCGCAGCAAGGTGCGAGGCTTTATTCCAACGGGGCAGTATCCATCCGCGATCGCCGTTGTGAATCGCACTCTGTTTGTCGGCAACGGCAAGGGCACCGGTTTTGAAAGCTCATCGGTGGTTGTGGACAACTCAGGATTTGTGCCCAACATGCCGAACGACCGGTTTGCGGTGGGCACGGGCCGCGGCGAGCGCGGGGGCCAGCACAGCTTATCGCTGATCTCGGGAAACATCAGCGCGATTTCCGAGCCCGACGAGCGCGCGCTTGTGGGCTACACTCAACAAGTGATGCGCAACGATGGGTTGCTCGGCGCGCCGCGCGCGACATTGTTTCAAGGCCAGTCGCCGATCAAACACGTCATCTACATCATAAAAGAGAATCGCACTTACGATCAGGTATTCGGCGACGTGCAGGCGTCGGGCGATGGCCGCGCGGCCGACGGCGATGGGACGCTTGCGATATTTGGCGCGGGCGAAGCGGCGCGGCTTCCCGGAGGCGCGGCGCAGAACATAACGCCCAATCAACACGCGCTCGCGGCGCGCTTCGGATTGTTCGATCGCTTCTTCGTCAACGCCGCTTCGAGTCCCGAGGGTCACAACTGGTCGACGGCGGCTTTCTCGAGCGACTACGTGGACAAGGCTTATCGGTGGAGTTACTCGAATCGCGGGCGCCCTTATGACTTTGAGGGCTTCAATCGATTGCCCGAGTTCAGAGTCGAGAGCCGGGGCACGACTCCGTCCTTGTTCAGCACACCGGTCACTGCCGAGGACATGGCGAATTTCCTGCGGCGTTATATTCCTTACCTGCACGGCGCGCGAGACATCTCGGAACCTGAGACGCTTTATCTGTGGGACGCAGCCGCTCGCGCGGGGTTAAGCTATCGCAACTACGGCGAGTTTATCGGCACGCTGTCTGAAGCGAATGTTGCGGCGGTGAACACAAACCGGCAGCGTTCCTATCCGGACCTAAGCCCGACGGTGTTGGCCGTTCCCACAAAGAAATCGCTCGAAGGCCATTGCAGTCTTACCGTTCGCAACTTCGACATGCGCTCGATAGACGCGATGACGCCCGATTCTTATCGCGCCGCGAAGGAAGCAACCAGTTGGACCGATCCGGTGATATCGCCGAACAACTCGGATGAAAGATTTCGAGGAACATCGCGTCTCGGAGAATGGCTCGAGGAATTTCGCGGTTATGTTGCGGACATCGAAGCGGGCCGTCCGGATCGGTTTCCTAACTTTTCGATGATGAAGCTTTCGAGCAATCACACCAACGGCCTCTCGGCTGATTACCCGACGCCGCAGTTTTACGTCGCCGAGAATGACTACGCTGTGGGCCGCCTGGTTGAAGCGGTTTCGAGCAGCCCTTACTGGAAAGACACGGCGATCTTCATCGTCGAAGACGACGCGCAGGACGGGCCGGATCACGTTGATTGTCATCGCGCGCCGGCGCTGGTGATAAGTGCGTATAACCGCTCCGGCGCTCTGGTTCATGAATTTCACACGACTGTGAGTCTGATTCGCACGATGGAAATCCTGCTTGGGATGCAACCGATGAATCAGCTCGACGCGACGGCTGCGCCGATCGATATCTTCCAGGACAAGCCGGATCTTCGGCCCTTCAAAGCGATGCTACCCGAAGTCGCGTTGAACAATCTGGTAGTCCCCGCGCGCGGGACTCGCGACGCTACGCAGGCATATTGGATGAAGCGGACAGCAGAGCAAAATCTGCAGTTCGCGGATATGGCCGACGCGCGAGTGCTGAACGAGATCATCTGGTATTCGGTACGCGGCTCGGGCTCGCGAATGCCCGAGGTTGCGCGCTTGCCCGCGTTTGACGCGTTGCGAGAAGGCATTGCGGAACAGCGGGAGCAACAGGAAAAGGCGGCGCCGCGTGTGCAATTTAGGTCCGGCCAGGAGGTAGCTGTGGGTAGGTAGCGTGTCTGCGGAGTCGAGAAGTAGCTTTTGCTCTGCCGAATCAGATCTTGGGCGCTGATCCCCGAGCGGAGATAGGTCCGCTCTTGTCAGTTTATTGTTACTCATGATACTTTCCCGACTGCCTTCATCCTCGTTGGTTCTCGGCTGGGTGTTCTGCAATCTTTGCGAATTCAATCGAGGCTGCATAGACCCTTGCACGGCAAGCTTGATGTTCGGAGGTGATGTATGGCTAAGGGTGTCAAATACTCTCGAAAAGAGCCCGTCACGAAGTTGACCCGAGAGACAATAGCGCGCTTTCATCGCGATTCTCTCTTGATCAAGGGTCACATCATTTATCCCAGTTCGATAAGCATGGTTAAGCGTTATATGCATAAGGCGCAGGCTGCGGGATTCATTCATAACCCGCGTGAATTCACGGTGGGTGTAACGGCGTTGCTTTCAGCGGGCATGGCTGAGGCCGATCAAAACAAAGAGAGACATGTGAAACCGCGACACATCGCCGGAGGCTGGTCGAAGAAACTGAGTGTCGGTGGAGGGAATTGTCCGCCGAATCGATGCTTTGAATCGTCGGTCCTCCGGAGGTTGGCTCACTTGAAGGAATCGCTGCCATATCTAAGCGATCTGTTAGAGGTAATGGAGGACGCCGCTACCGATCCAGTGGATCGACCACTAGTATCTGCCACAATCGATGAAGGATTTCGACCGGAAGGTCGTGAAGCTCGTGAAGAAGAATAAGTTTAGAAAATGGCTGAAGCGGTTTCATCACCTCTGACATTTCGCGATTTCATTCGCCATCTTCTTCCGACAGCAGCGGCTATTTGCCTCTTCGCTCCTCTGTCGTCTCAAGCGCTCGGGAAACTCGAGGTCACAAGCTTAGTCTTTGCCGCCATCCTCCTCGGCTACGTGGTAACGACGCCGCTCACGAAGTTTGTAGTGAAGTTGTATCGCCTAACACCGGTGTTAAAGAGATTTAGGCTTCATCGGGATTGGATGAACAAAAACTGGGATTTGGGTAGTCTCTTCTACCTGCTGACCCAAGAAGAACGCGAGTACCTTTACCTCACCGCAAGTTACGCAGACTTCTTTCGCTTGGTTAGCTTTTACTTGTTGATTTATACAGGCGTGAACCTCTTCCTGCTGGTGAAGTCGATCAGAGGCGAACACTTTGCGAATCTTCTCCACGCCGCGCTCGCTGCGAGGACGCCTGTTGCCGGCGACCTGCAATTTTCTACCCTGTTGTTACTGGTTCTCTCGCCCCTTCTTGGCTATTACCTGTTCATTGATTTTCTAACCGAATACGACGTCTTGTTCTTTGAGAATGGTCCGCATGACGTTTTCGCCAGGAAGCTTCATGAGAGACAGGGTGGCATCGCCGTCAGCATCTGGGGAAAGATCCGGCACCGGATGGGTCCCGTCGAGGGCGCGAAGGTAGAGTTATTAAGCGCCGAGGGCAAGCTTTTGGAGGAATGCGTGACGACAAGCGAGGGTCGTTATCAGTTCCCCGGTAAATATGAAAACTACGTGAATGGAAATTACCAACTGCGCGTATCTTCGGAGTGCTCATCAGAAAAAAAGGTCATCGAAATATCAGAAAAAAAGGTCCCGTCTTTCGATATGGAAGTTCCCTTCCAGCGCGAGAGCAAGATCGAATGGACATCCGTGCTGACAGGCATTGGTTTTGTTCTTGTCTTGTTTATTTTCTACTGTATCTTCTTTGAGTCGGACAAGTATTTGAAGGTACTCTACCTGCTGTCTGGCATTCCCTTTATCCTCTACCTTGTGTTGTACAAGAACAGAGTGCTGGCGACTGGTCCTGCCCTTTCTGCCTTGCTGCTACTGAGCTTTATCACAACGTTGACGGCGATCGCCCTCTCTTTTGATGGCTACGCTACGCTGAATTCGAACAAGGCTTTGGAGTGGTCCGATCTCGTCTTACCTTACTTTACTAGTGAGTGGAAAGATCTTATCCCGGCTGTATTGATTGTGATCCTAATCTGGCTCAACGGTATTAAGAAGGCCGAGCCGTCGCATCAAGGCACAACCGTTGACTTGAGAATCCCTAGGGTGAAGTCGAGTAGTTTCGCCAGGCTCCCCGTTGCGAACCTACCCGAGGATCAAGAGTACGCACTCGTCTTGAATGGAGAAAACCTACAAGGGATAACGTTGATCGCAGCGGACAATGCCAACGGCAAGCTAGAGATTCTTACACCTAACCCCGCGGTCGATGACAAAGGCCAAAAGGCCACCGCTAAAATAAAGGTGCCGAAGAATACAGTTGAGGGGAAATACGAGATCAAGCTCAAATCTAGCGAGAGTCTGCCGAACATTTTCGCGGAGGTGATTGCCCAGGGAGCCCCTGTATTCAATCGTCTTGCCTACGGAAGTGATGGAACTGAAAAAGCGCCAACGATAAGTTCGACGGAACAGAAGATAGTCATCACAGTCTATGGCGAGAATCTTAGCGGAGCCTGGTTGACGCTACCTCGAGGTTTTGGTTACTCAACGATTGGTAGTTCATTGTTCAAGCTGAATACAGAGATAACAATCGCGCCCGAAACGCAGCCTGGGAATTATGATTTCCAGATCAAAAACCCCAACTCCTCCAAAGCCGCGCCTTTCATATTTACCGTAAATTCCGTATCTGAGTGATTGGTGAACGACAATCGAGGAGCGGGAACGGAGTCGTTTGGTCAAACGTGCACAGCTATTCTGCGCTGACAAGGTTTGAGAACCTCACGCGTACCGGCACCCATTAACGTCCCTCAGTCATCCTACTTTGCCAAACTCCGGATGATATTTCACCAATCCCGTTCGACCCTTCAGCGCGCCCGGCGTGAGCTCGGCCACCATGAAAACCTCGTCTCGCACATCGTACTCACTTCGGAGACCCTTTGAACTTGCGGGCACAAACCCGAAACGCGGGTAATACTCGGGGTGCCCGAGAACTACTACAACGTCGTGGCGGATTCGCCGGCACTCCAATAATCCTTCGCGAACGAGCAATGACCCGATACCTTGCCGCTGATGCTCGGGCAACACCGCCATCGGCGCGAGGCCTATTGCCATAAACGAACCGGCGTCGGATTCAATCATCACCGGGCTGAAGAAAATGTGTCCCACGACTTGAGCTTCATCGATCGCGACGAGTGAGATGTAGGGGTGCGCATTTTCACGAAGCGCGTCGACGAGATTGGCTTCGCTGGTTGTTGGGAACGCAAGCTCGTTCACGCGATAGACCGATTCGTGATCCTCATGAGTCTCGGCGCGGATGATCATCGCCCAATTATAGACCGTCGTGGCGAGCGGTTCATCATCCGGCCCGCGTGAAGCTCACCTTATTCGTAACTTGATTCTTTTGAATTTTACATATCGACGGCGCCTTGTTATTGTCAATTTCTAAGAGTTCCGATCGACTGCGGTCGACGATTTCCACGCTGGAAAAAAGGACGGACTTAGCAAGGACCTTCGATGAATCTGCTCGCGCGCGCCTTCGGCTCCTCACTCGGAAAAAAATACATCATGGCGATCACGGGACTGCTGTTGTTCCTTTTCGTGATCGTTCATATGCTCGGCAATCTTCAGGTCTATATTGGACCCGATGCGATGAATTCGTATGCCGCGCTGCTCAAATCGAAACCCGGTCTGTTGTGGACCGCACGCGTAGGACTGTTCATCATCGCGGTGATGCATATCGTGTCGGCGGTTCAACTCGCCGCCGAGAATCGAGCCGCGCGGCCTCAGCGTTACGCCGAAGGAAAACCCATCGCGAGCTTCGCATCACGCACGATACTCGTAAGCGGGCTGATCGTGCTGGCGTTCATCGTCTATCACCTGATGCATTTCACGCTCGGAGTCACCAATCCCGAGTTTGCGGAGCTTCACGATCCGCTCGCTCGTCACGACGTCTATCGAATGGTGGTCGACGGATTCAGCAATAAGTGGGTGTCCGCGTTCTACATCATCTCGATGGGGCTGCTGTGTTTGCACCTGAGTCACGGCGTGTCGAGCCTGTTCCAGTCACTTGGAATCAGGCGGCGCTCGCACCTCGCGGCGTTCAATCGCTTCGCTGAGATCTCGGCCGTCGTGATTTTCATCGGCAATGTTTCAATTCCTATTTCAATACTTGCGGGAGTGGTGAAGTGAGGAATGGATAACCGCTGAGGACGCAGGGAGACGCAGAGGCGAAGAAGAATCGCTATGAAATTTGATGCAAAGATACCGTCGGGCCCGGTTGCTCAGAAATGGAGCAAGCACCGGAACGACATCAAGCTCGTGAATCCCGCCAACAAGCGCAAGTTCGATGTGATCGTCGTAGGCTCGGGGCTCGCGGGTGCTTCGGCCGCGGCGACGCTTTCGGAGCTGGGCTACAAGGTCAAGTGCTTTTGCTTTCAGGACAGCCCGCGCCGCGCGCATTCGATTGCCGCGCAGGGCGGAATCAACGCCGCGAAGAATTATCAGAACGACGGCGACAGCGTGTATCGATTGTTCTACGACACGATCAAGGGCGGCGACTTCCGCTCGCGTGAAGCGAACGTCTATCGGCTCGCCGAAGTGAGCGTGAACATCATCGACCAGTGCGTCGCCCAGGGAGTTCCGTTCGCGCGCGAGTACTCGGGGTATCTTGCGAATCGATCGTTTGGCGGCGCACAGGTCTCGCGGACGTTTTACGCGCGCGGGCAGACCGGTCAGCAGTTGCTGTTAGGAGCTTATCAGGCGCTCGAGAAACAGATCGGCGCGGGCGGCGTGAAAATGTATCCGCGCACCGAGATGCTCGACCTGGTGTTGATCAGCGGGCACGCAAAAGGAATCGTCGTGCGCGATCTTGTCACTGGCGAAATCAGCTCGCACGCGGCAGACGCCGTGGTGCTCGCGACGGGCGGCTACGGCAACGTGTTCTTCTTGTCGACGAATGCGAAGGGCTGCAACGTGACCGCGATCTGGCGAGCCTACAAGCGCGGCGCGTTGATGGCTAACCCGTGCTTCACGCAGATTCATCCGACCTGCATACCGGTCACGGGCGAGCACCAATCGAAACTCACATTAATGTCTGAATCATTACGGAATGATGGCCGCGTGTGGGTTCCTAAAACGGCCGGCGATCATCGCGCGCCGGATGAGATTCCCGACGAGGATCGTGATTATTATCTCGAACGAAAATACCCTGCTTATGGAAATCTCGCCCCTCGCGACATCTCGTCGCGCGCCGCGAAAGAAGTGTGTGACGAAGGCCGCGGAGTCGGGCCGGGCGGGCGCGGCGTTTATCTGGATTTTCGCGACGCGATAAATCGCGCGGGCTTGAACGTGATTCGCGAGCGCTACGGAAATCTGTTCGAGATGTACGAACGAATCACCGGCGAGGATGCTTACAGAGCGCCGATGCGAATTTATCCCGCGAGTCATTACACGATGGGCGGCTTGTGGGTCGATTACAACCTGATGAGCAACATTCCGGGATTGTACGTGCTGGGCGAGGCGAACTTCTCGGATCACGGCGCGAATCGACTGGGCGCGAGTGCGTTGATGCAGGGACTGGCCGACGGTTACTTCGTTTTGCCTTACACGATCGGAGATTACTTCGCGACCGAGCGTCCTCAGAAACCGTCGGTGGATCATCCGGAGTTCAAGGCGGTCGAAGCGGAAGTCGCCGAGCGCACAAAGAAGTTTCTATCGATCAAGGGCGGCCGAACCGTGACCGAGTTTCATCGCGAGCTTGGCAAGCTGATGTGGGACAAGTGCGGGATGGCTCGCAACGAAGCGGGCTTGAAGGACGCGCTCGAAAAAATTCCCGCGCTGCGGCAGGAATTCTGGGAAGACGTCAATGTGCTCGGCGAAGGCAATGAGTTAAATCAGTCGCTCGAGTACGCGGGCCGCGTTGCGGATTTCATGGAATTCGGTGAGTTGCTGGTCAACGATGCGTTGATGCGAGACGAATCGTGCGGCGCGCATTTTCGCGAAGAGCATCAGACATCGGACGGCGAAGCGAAACGCGACGACGAGAAATTCTCTTACGTAGCGGCGTGGGAGTATCAGGGCACGGACAAATCGCCGATACTGCACAAAGAGGATCTGGTTTACGACGAAGTGCATCTGGCGACGAGGAGCTACAAATAGTGATGCGTGATGCGTGACTGACGCTCACATCTCACGTATCACGTATCACGAGTCACGACATATGAATCTGACGCTGAAAGTTTGGCGGCAAAAGAACAGCGATACGCCGGGGAAGTTTGTCGAATACAATGCCGATGACATCTCGCCTGATATGTCGTTCCTCGAGATGCTCGACATCGTCAACGAAGGCCTGATCAAACGCGGCGAAGATCCGATTGCGTTCGATCACGATTGCCGCGAGGGAATCTGCGGGACGTGCGGGATGATGATCAACGGAGTTGCGCACGGGCCGCTTGGCGCTACGACGACCTGCCAGTTGCACATGCGGCATTTCAAGGACGGCCAGGTTTTGACAATCGAGCCGTGGCGCGCGCGCCCGTTCCCGGTCATAAGAGACCTGGTCGTCGATCGCGGCGCGTTTGATCGCGTGATTCAGGCCGGTGGATTTGTTTCCGCGCGAACGGGCGGAAGCCCCGATGGCAATGCGGTACCGATTCCGAAGCCGGACGCGGACCTCGCTATGGATGCGGCGGCTTGCATAGGATGCGGAGCGTGCGTTGCGGCGTGCAAGAACGCATCGGCGATGTTGTTCGTCGCGGCGAAAGTTTCTCACCTCAACATCCTTCCCCAGGGTAAGGCCGAGAAGGACCGCCGCACGTTGAACATGGTGCGCGCGATGGACGAAGAGGGTTTTGGGAATTGCACGGTGATGGGCTCGTGCGAAGCGGTATGCCCGAAAGAAATCAGTCTCGATTTCATTTCGCGAATGAATCGCGATTATCTCGGTGCATTGTGGCGAAGCAAACAGTAGATCTCTATCTACTATTGTTTTCGGAATAATCGCCGTATGCAATCGGCGGATCAAAAAGCGGCTGGATACGTTGTCGCGGTGCTTGCGATTGGCGCGGCAATCGCTGCGCTCAAACCTTTCACTACTCACATCAATCAAACCACGGTCGCTCTGGCGTTGTTGCTGGTCGTCCTGTTCATCGCTACGCGATTTGGTTCAAAGCCCGCCGTGCTTGCGGCGATCGCCGGCGTGCTTAGCTTCAATTTTTTCTTCCTTCCTCCCGTTGGCACGTTGACGATAGCCGAGCCCGACAACTGGATAGCGCTGGCCGCGTTCCTGATCACCGCCGTTACGGTGGGCGAATTGTCGGCGCGAGCAAGGCGCCGGGCCGAGGAAGCTGAAGCGGGACGTCGCGAGATTGAGCGACTCTATACCGAGCTTCGCGATGCGTTCGAGCGAGCGAGTGAGGCCGAGGCGCTTCGGCGCAGCGAGCGATTGAAGTCAGCGTTGCTGGACGCGGTGACCCACGACATTCGAACGCCGCTGACTTCGATAAAAGCGTCGGTCACGACTCTGCTCGACGAGTTGAGAGCGGACGCTAACAATCCTGCGACGCTCGACAGCGAAGGCCGGCGCGAGATGCTCGAGGTGATTGACGAGGAAACGGATCGCTTGAATCGTTTCGTTGAAAGCCTGCTTGAGCTTGCGCGCATCGAGGCCGGCCAGCTCGACCTTCGACGGCGTTGGGGCACGGTTGAAGAGATCATCACCGCCGCGCTTGATCGCGCGAAGCCGTTGACTCGCCGGCATCAGATCGAACTTGGGATTGAAGACGAACTGCCAACCCTTCGCGTGGACGCACGGGCTGTCGCGGAGGTTCTCTATAGCCTCGTCGACAACGCCGCGAAGTATTCGCCGCCGGCGACTAAGATCAAAGTGACCGCGAGCAGATTGGGAGCCGAGATGTTGCAGATCGCCGTTGAAGACGAAGGGCCGGGTATTGCGCCGGAGTTGCGCGAGCGTGTCTTCGACAAGTTTTTCCGGGCGGGCCGGCTGACGACAGGGAGTCCCGCGGGGACAGGATTGGGTCTTGCGATAGCGCGCGGGATTGTTGAGGCGCATAGCGGACGAATATGGATTGAAGAGGCTGCAACGGGACGAGGTGCGCGAGTCGTGGTGGTGCTTCCGTGCGGTGGCGAAGACACAGACACTACGGAACAAATGTCAAAGGCCGACATTGTTCTAAGTGCTTAGCAGGAGCGTATGAGCGAAAAGCAACGAATTCTGATCGCCGACGACGAGCCGCAGATCACGCGAGTCCTGCGTCGAAGCCTGACAAGTCACGGTTACGATATTCGAAGCGCGGCGGACGGCGAGAGCGCGCTCGAAACATTTGGCGATTGGCATCCCGACCTGGTCATAACCGATCTATCGATGCCCAATATGGACGGCCTTGCGCTCTGCAGGCAGCTTCGCAAGCTTTCGTCGGTTCCGGTCATCGTGTTGTCGGTCAAAGGCGAAGAGCAAACAAAAGTTGAGGCGCTTGATGCGGGCGCCGATGACTACGTTACGAAACCGTTTGGCATGGACGAGCTGCTCGCCCGAATTCGAGCGACACTCCGCCGAGCGCCCGAACCACGAGCGGAGGATCCGGAGCAAACCGCGCTTGAAGCCGGAGAATTTCGCGTCAACATGGAATCGCGCGACGTCACGGTTGGCAGCCGGCAGGTGCGTCTCACGCCCAAAGAATATGATCTTCTGGTCTATCTGATTCGACATCCCGGAAAGGTGCTCACGCACAGGGTGCTGCTTGCCGCGGTGTGGGGTGGAAATTACGTCGAGCAGACCGAGTATCTGCGAGTATTCATCGGGCAGCTCCGAAAGAAAATTGAGTCCGATCCCGCGAGTCCACGCCACATTCTAACTGAGCCGTGGATAGGTTATCGCTTTGACCCGGGCCCTTAAAGCATCACCACTCCTCGACTCCTCCCGCCTTACAGAATCTTTATAAACCTTTAACAACAAGTTTATGCCGCCGGCACTACGCTCAGAATTGAGAGTCTGTGCGAAGGGAGGTGTTTGTCATGAATAGCGAATTCCTGGGTGTTGCCAGCGTGATAGCTCTCGCGATCCTATTAATCGGGCTGCGTCATTTCTCGCTCTCTCACGGCTCAAGAAACCGCTCGCAGCGACGAAGCGCATCGGGAGACCTGCCTTAATGAGAACCAACCATATCGGTCACATCAGTGCCACGATTCTTATTCTGCTTTTCTCAATCACCGCGATGGCTCAACAGGACAAAGCCAATCGCTCTCCGAGCGTGTCGACGACGCCGGGTGCTCGCGTGCCTGATCCCGTGAGGTCCGACGCTACGGAACGTGAGCGGTTGCTGCTCGATCGAATTGAGAATTTAGAACGCCGGTTGGCTGAACTTGAATCGCGAGAGCGTGAAAAACCGACTGAGCCTCCAAATCGCAACGCTGGTAAGTCGAGCGCGTCCCCTGTCGAGGCAGAGCCGGCGCAAGCCGCGCGGCCAGTTGATCGCGAACAAATTGAGTCATCCGCGAAGCAAAATGCTCCCGTCTCAGCGCCCGAATCTCGAGCGCCCGAGCCGTTCGCGTTCGCGGACTTCACCTGGTTGACCGGCAACGCCCGCACAAAAGAATCACCGATCGACGGCAAGGTCTTCACGGCTGAGATCCGTTTCGATTCCGCTTATCACTATTCATTCAACCATCCACGCGATCATACGATCGGCGGTTCGAGCGAAGTCTTTCGATCGGACGAAGTCCAGCTCACGCAAATCGGATTCGGCGGCGATTTTCACTACAATAATATTCGCGGAAGGCTGATGACGCAGTTTGGTATGTATTCGCAAACGACTCCGCGCAACGACGCCAGCCCCGCGCGCGGGCAGTGGCAGTTGGACAACACTTACCGCTACATCTCCGAAGCGTATGGGGGATACCATTGGGACAAGCTGAAAGGGATAAACGTAGACGCCGGCATATTCATGTCATACGTCGGGCTGTTCAGCTACTACCAGTTTGACAACTGGGCTTATCAGCCGTCTTTTGTGTCTTCGAATACGCCGTGGTTTTTCAACGGTGTACGCATTCAGATTTACCCGACCGAGAGTTTGAAGATCGAACCGTGGATTGTGAATGGATGGCAGTCCTACGGCAAGTTCAACAAGGCGCCGGGTCTTGGAGTGCAGATCATGTGGCGGCCGAATGGGAACCTTTCGATAGTCGGCAATCAGTATTGGGGAACCGACACGCTGGGAATTCCTGGACGGAAGCGAATTCACACCGACGACAGCATCCAGGTCAAATACCTCGACCGGCCTCACGAAACATTAAGCAAGGCCGCGTTCACCTTTACCTTCGACGCTGGATGCGAATACGGAAGCGACAGCGGCGTGAGCTGCGCGAGCGGTTTGCCCGGCAAGCCCGCGCAGTACTTCCTCGGGTTCATGGCATACAACCGATTCTGGTTTCATAACGACTTATTCGCTCTGACCATCGGTGGGGGCGCGATCACGAATCCGGGCCGGTACCTGGTGCTGATCCCGCCGGTGAACGGCGCCACCGCGTTTTCAGGAACTCCCTACTTCACGGCCAACCCTGGCGACAAGTACCGGGCCTGGGATGGGTCGGTCACGTTTGATTATATGCCCAGGCAGTTTTCGACGTTTCGTTTCGAGTACAACCACCGCGCTTCGAACGTCCCGTACTTTTCGGGACCGGGAGGGTTGACGCCGCCTGCTGGCAATTCAGGCGCGCCGGGCTCAATTGTGCCCGGTTGGGCTCCTGATCTTCGCAAGTTCGAAAGTCGCTTTACTATCGCGTTGCTTGTGAAACTGTAGGATTTCGCAAGCAGCTAGAGCGCGCGGAGCTGTCTCCGGCCAAATCTCCTGAGTCTTTATGAAAACTTTATGGAGCTTTTATGCCATCTTAACGCACCGCGCCCTAGCATGTTTAATTGAGACTCAGAGTCAGCCGCTGTTCGCCTCGCCGGTTAGGTGAACTGACCCAAGCCTCGCGCGCTTATGCTACTTGTTGGCCGCGACATAAACATCGATACAAAACATCTTCTCTGCCGCCAGTGTGACTGGGCGGGCGCAGCGCGAAACCTGACGACGGGTCTGCTGAGAGTCACCCGTAGCGACATTTTTCTTTACGCATATCGCTGTCCCGAGTGCGGAAGCTTCGACGTCTGTGCTCGAGGAAAGCTGCTCGAGTTTCGCTCGCGCGTGGAAGCAGTCTCTCACCCGAGCGACCGGCGAAGTGATGACACCGAATCAGCGGAAGCCGCGCGTGCAATGGAGGATCAAAATTGGACGTGAACGTGCAAATCCGTAAACCGCAAGCTCCGGCAGGTCAAACTCGCATCCGAGTCGTCGTAGCCACAACGGTGATGCTGTCTTTCATTTCGTTCTGGCGAGCGGCGGCTATCGTGTTGAACGACCTGGGTTCATCGGCATTTTACGTCGGTGGAATCGCCGAAAAAGCGGTGGGCCACGCAGCGCCATGGTTCATCCTCGGGGTAATGCTGTTCTCATACGCGGTGCGCGCGGTGTACGTCGAGTCGTGCGCGATGTTCACTCGAGGCGGTGTCTATCGCGTCGTGAAAGAAGCTATGGGGGGAACGCTTGCCAAAGTCTCGGTGTCGGCGTTGATGTTCGATTACATTCTGACCGGTCCTATCTCGGGCGTGTCCGCCGGGCAATACATCGTCGGGCTTATCGCTCAGACGTCCACGTATTTCGGTCACCCGTGGAGCCCGTCGGCTGAAACGATCAACCTGATCGCAGCCGGCATCGCTGTTTTGATCACGATTTATTTCTGGTGGCGCAACATCATGGGCATCCACGAATCGTCGGGCGACGCGCTCAAGATCATGTATGTCACGACGGTTATGGTGGTGATGCTGATTCTGTGGGCTGGATTCACGATTGTCACAAGACCTGAGACTCAGCGGCTTCCGCCTTCACCAACCGCGCAGAATCTTTCGTTCAATCGCGACGCTGTTGGCTGGCTGCCTCAAGCCGCGCCAGGTGTCTTGAGGGAGTTGCCGGAGGAAGCACCCGCCGCGGATTCGGAAAGTGCCAAAGCCGAGCCGCGGTACGGAATGAAATTGAACGCAGGCGCGCTGCTCGGGCTGATCGGAATCCTGATGGCTTTCGGGCACTCATTCCTGGCGATGTCCGGCGAGGAATCGCTTGCGCAGGTCAATCGTGAACTCGAATACCCCAAGCACAAGAACCTCATGCGCGCTGGACTCGTGATCTTCGTGTACTCGCTGCTGTTCACTTCACTCGTGTCGTTCTTCGCCTACGCGTTGATACCCGACAGTGTGCGGCCGCAGTATCTGGATAACCTGATCAGCGGGATTTCGATTTATCTTGCGGGGCCGCTGTCAGTGAAGCTGCTGTTCCAGGGGTTCATCGTTATCGTGGGTTTCCTGATGCTGGCCGGAGCGATCAACACATCGATCATCGGATCGAACGGCGTGCTGAATCGCGTTTCCGAAGACGGCGTATTGACCGCGTGGTTTCGCTCGCCGCACAAGAGATTCGGCACCACGTTTCGAATGATCAACCTGATCGTCGGATTGCAACTGGCGGCGATCATCGCGTCTCGCGGAAACACATACGCGCTCGGCGAAGCGTATGCCTTTGGCGTGATCTGGTCATTCGCGTTCAAGGCTCTCGCGGTGCTGGTTTTGCGATTCAAGGACCGGTCGCATCGCGAATGGAAGGTGCCTTTCAATATCAACATCGGGGGCAATGAGATCCCGATCGCGCTCGGAATGATCGCGGTCCTCCTGTTCTCCGTGGCAGGGATTAATTTGATCACCAAAGAAGTAGCTACCGTCGCGGGCGTGGCATTCACTCTGGTGTTCTTTGTCATCTTTACGATTTCCGAGCGCATAAATCTTCGCAAGCTCGACCGCTCGATGGCAGCACTTGACCAGTTCAAGCTCAACTACGAGCAGGAGGTGAGCCTGGACACCGTGCACGCCCGGCCGGGGAATATTTTGGTCGCGGTTCGCGACATCAACACGCTGCCGCATCTGGATCGAGTGTTGAGCGAGACCGATACTGAAGAGCGGGACATCGTAGTCACGACAGTCAGGTTGATTCAAGGACCCGACGCCGGCGAGCGCGATCTATACGACGCGACACTGTTCACCGACTACGAGCAGCGGTTGTTTACGCAGGTTGTCGCATTGGCGGAAAAGCACGGCAAGCCGGCGAGCCTCCTGGTAGTGCCTTCGAATAATGTCTTCGACGCGGTCGTGCAAACGGCGCTTCGCCTGGATTCCGCCGACATCGTGGCGGGTCTATCGGCGAAGATGAGCGCAGTCGAGCAGTCTCGCCAGTTGGGCCGGGCGTGGGAGCGGCTGACAAAGACTCCGCGCCGCCAGGTGCGTTTGAGGATCCTCGGCCCGCAAGGTTGGGAGCAGGACTTCTTTCTGGGAGCGCATGCACCCCACTTCACCGAAGACGACCTGAATCTAATTCACAAAATATGGCTCGAGGTCAGCCGGATTCCCGCCCGCCATCGCGTTCGTCACCGGGACGTCGTGCGGGTGGCTCTCGACAGGCTTGAACGAGAGCTGCACGGGCAGACCGATGTGATGCTGGATTTCTATAAGCTCGAGCACAAACCCGGTAAGAGCAACGGGTCCGATGCCACCTCGCGCAATCGCAACACGCAGAGATAATTGATTGCTGATTTCGGTCCGTGAATGAAGGGCTTCCTCAGTAAAATTCTTGCTAGACCCAAAATTCCATACTAAGATTTTCGTTCAGTGGACAAACAAATCCATGTTTTGTTTTAGCGGGAACATGAACCCGTAATACTAGCGATCCTGGGCAAGCTAGGTGCGAAGCTTAGGAGGCAAGCCGTATGACCGGCGAACTACCTCAGGAGCACCTCAAGAAAACACCTACAACTGAACCCACAATTGTTACGTTAATGACGCAACTGAGCAGCATGCAGGAATTGATGGATAGGAGACATCTCGAATTGCAAGAATTAATTTCGAGCGTTCGTGATGATGTGAATCAGAAATACGAACTCCTGGTAAGTCGGATTGATTTACTTCAGACTTCGACTGATGCGCACTTCCGGAAACAAGAACGCATCATTCATGCCTTAAACGATAGCTTTCTGGACATGCGCGGCGACCAACGGGAGCTGTTTGAACTGTCGCCGAATTAGAAACAAAGGTATCCTGAATCTTTGTGCCGCGTCCTGGTAGCCGGTTGGTCACACGCGCGACCCGGTCTGCAATAAAATTCCCTTTGGCAGGCTCTGCATCGGACGTGGTGCATTGGTCTCAAGTCATGCGTTCTTTCCAAACCGAGTCATTGGAATCCGCCGGGGGTTCGTGAGCTTGAGGCTCGAGACCCATTCGCCGCTCCAGTTCGGTGAATCGCGGATCGTGGCGAATGCTGTCGAACATCACTTCCACCTTCAGGTACGTCAAGATCCCGAGCCGCTCGTTGAAAGTCCTTTCCAAACACTCGACGGCTCGATCGATCTCTCCGAGTGCGATGTGAACTCTCGCCAGACTGTAAGGCGCGACGTACGTCTCTTTGGAAAGCTCATACAGTTGGCCGAGCACTCCTCGCGCGTCATCGAAACGCCCGCCCGCTGCCAGGACGTAGGCCATTGCCGACATAGTCTCGCTGTCGTTCTCCGCTATGGCCAGGGCTTTCTTGAATTCGCCTTCAGCCTCTTCGAACCTTCCCATCTCTCCGTAAACGATTCCCAAACGGCGATGCGCGATCAGATAATCGGGATACATTTCGATCGTCTTGCGGCAATGTTCAGCGGATTCATCAAAGCGGCGCGCGAAATAAAGCACCCTCGCGAGATTCAAATTGGCGACTCGCGAGAGCGGGTCCAAATCGACTGCCAGCTTTACTTCCGACAGCGCTTCGTCCATTTTCCCGCGGGCCGCAAGGGTCAACGCTAGCCACATATGAGCGGTCGCGTAACTTGGATTCAATGCGATTGCTTTCCGGAATCCTCGCTCGCCGCCTTCCCAGTCATACTCGCGCCAAAGCCTGACGGCCGCGAGCGCCGCGTGCGCTTCAGCGAGCTTGTTGTCCAGGCTCAGAGCCTTTAGCGCCGTTGCCTTCGCGCGCAGAAACGGCGTCGCAAGCGGCTCGGCGCTGTAGCTCGCCATCAGGTTGTAAGCGTCCGCGAGTCCTGCATACGCGAGAGCAAATTTCGCGTCTATCGCGATCGCCTGCTCGAAGTAGCCGATGCTCTTCGCGATTCCCGCCTCCGTGCGTTTGTTCCAGTGATAGCGGCCCTTCAAGTAGAGCTGGTACGCCTCGGAGTTCTCGGTGCAACACTTGGCGACGTTCTTTTTCTGCGCGCTCGTGAGCTTGGGACGCAGCTCTTCGGAGATCTCACTCGAGATTTCCCGTTCGAGCGTCAGGATGTCTGCTATCTCGCGAGTGTACTGTTCACCCCATAGGTGTGCGCCGTCGTTTGTGTCCACCATCTCGAGCTTGATCAATAAAGTCTCGCCGCGTTCGAGCAATCGTCCTGTCAGCACCGCGCGCACGCCCAGTTCATTGCCAATCTGCTGGGCGTCTTCGATCCCTCGACCCTGATAACGAAACACGGTGCTGCGCGCCATCACTCGCAGCCGGGGCAGCCGCGACAGGCTGTTTATCAGTGCCTCGGTAACGCCGTCGCTCAGATACTCCAGTTCCGCATCACCGCTCTCGTTTACAAACGGCAGGATCGCCAGCGAATCAATCGTCTTTCGCGACCTGCGTGTCGCCACAACCTGCGTTTGACGGCCAAGCGCCGCGGTTGCGGGTTGCGCACCCGAAGCGCTGTCGCGCTGAAGATTGCGCAAGTCAATCAGTAACTCGCGCACTGATTGATAGCGGCGATCGCGATCCTTCTCAAGGCACTTTCGCAGTATGCGGTCTAGATCCGCGGGTACTCCGTAGTTCAGACGCGCTATCGCCATCGGCTCGGTGTGGATAATGCTGTCGATGATTTCGACTGGGCTCTGTCCTTCGAACGGAAGCCGGGCGGCGAGCATTTCGTAGAGCACGACCCCAAGCGAGAAGATATCCGAGCGATGATCAATCGTGCGGCCCATCGCCTGCTCAGGAGACATGTAGGAAACCGTTCCCGTCAACGTCCCGACCGCGGTTTGTTGCCCGACTTTCTTTGTACGGTCGTCGGGTTCCTGCTCGCTTGCCGCGGCCGCCGCCGCGATCCCGAAGTCGAGCAGCTTGAGCATCCCGCGGTCGTTGACCATCAGGTTGGCGCCCTTGACGTCGCAATGAACGATGCCCATTGCGTGAGCTTCCGACAACGCGTCGGCAATCTGCGCCGCGCAGTCAATTGCATCCTTTATGGTCATCGGGCCGCGCCTGAGCCTCTCAGAGAGAAGCTCACCCTCGACGTATTCCATCACCAGATACATCGCGCCTTCGTGTTCGCCGATATCGAAGATGGCGGCTATGTGTGGCGAGCGCAGCGCCGAAGTGGCTCGCGCTTCCGAGAGGAACCGGCTGCGGCGCTCGGGATCGTACTGATAAGATGCCGGCAGGAACTTGATGGCGACCTGTCTGCCGAGGCGTGTGTCTTCAGCGAGATACACCTCGCCCATCCCGCCCGCGCCGAGTTCTCGGATTATTCGATAGTGTGAAATGATCTGGGAGATCACCCGATGAGTACCTCGAAATCAACGGCGTAATCGTCGCTCAACAAAACTGTCTGATCGCTTCTGTGTGACAAAGGTTGATCTCCCTACAGGTAAGCTCGTGCTGCTCGATTCCCCGTCAGAGAATATCATAGCGAGTCGCCGAAGCGCGCCGCCAGCCTGATGAACTACCGAATCCTTCGCTTATTTGACAACCTCAGACGCCCGGAGTAGAACGTGTGCTTCAACAGTGGAATCGAACCGCCCCCAACGGAGAATCAAATGAAACTCGCCTGTTTCAGCGTGTCGATCGCCATAGTAGTCTTTCTGTTGATGCCGATGAGTTCCCTTTCCAACGCTCGAAGCGCCGACTCGATCAGCGAGCAGGCCCGCAAAATTCATTTCTCATCGATCGTGCTCGACACCCACATCGACGTTACGCCAAAGCTTCAAACAAGTTGGAAATTCGATGAAGAGCACAAAGACGGTCACATCGATTTGCCGCGAATGAGAAAAGGCGGATTGAACGCGCTGTTCTTCTCGATCTACATGGCGGGGACGGTCACCGGACCGAAGGCCGTCAACGACGCGATCGAGCGAATCGCCGCGGTGCATCGGCTCGCCCAGCAGATGCCCGATCAGGTCGCGTTGTGCGTCACCGCCGATGACGTGCGCAAGGCCCACAAACAGGGAAAGATCGCCGCTCTGATGGGAATGGAGGGCGGCCATATGATCAACAATAGTCTGCCGGTGCTGCGTATGTACGCCGAGCTTGGCGTGCGCTACTTGACGCTTACTCATTCGGTCAATGTCGATTGGGCGGACTCATCGGGCGATCAACCGAAACACAACGGCTTGACCGATTTTGGAAAAGACGTCGTGCGCGAATTGAATCGACTCGGCGTGATGGTCGATATCTCGCACGTTGCGGACAAGACCTTCTGGGACGCGATCGAGGTGAGTAAAGCGCCGATGATCGCTTCTCATTCGTCCTGCCGGGCTATCTCGGGACACGCGCGGAACATGACTGACGATATGATCAAGGCGCTTGCAGCAAAGGGCGGCGTGATTCAAATCAACTATCTCGATCAGTTCATCGACAATGACCTCTTCCAATATTCACAAAAGTCTCAGCCGTTGATGCGAGAGCTGCAGCAGAAGTATCCGGGCCGCGAAAATCTCGACCGGCGCCGCGAAGAAGTGGCCAAACAATTCGGCCCTGCTCCGAAAGCAAGCTGGGAGAAGATCGTCGAGCATATCGATCACGCGGTTAAGCTCGTGGGCTCGGATCACGTGGGACTCGGCTCTGACTTTGACGGCGGGAGCATGCCTGTCGGAATGGAAGACTGCACTCAGTTGCCAAAGATCACCGAAGCGCTGATGCGTAAGGGCTATTCCACATCCGACATCAGGAAGATCCTTGGGGAGAACACTCTTCGATTGCTGTCCGATGTCGAGCGTGCGTCTCAGCGGTTGCGCTCAAGCAAATGAACGCGAGAAGTCATTCGATCTCGCGCGTCGTTTCGGCGACAAGCCCCCTGAGCCACGCGTGAGCGGGATCAGCATCCATTCGCTCGTGCCATAACATTGACAATCGAAGCGCCGGCAGCGCGATCGGCAACGGCAGCAGTTGTAGCTTGAGCGTGCCTCGCAACTTGATCGCTAGACGCTTAGGGACCGTTGCGATCAGGTTTGATTCGGCAACGATAAAAGGCACGCTCGCAAAGTGAGGCGCAAGCACCGCCAGTTTTCGCGTCAGCCCTTTTTGTGAAAGGATCGTGTCGATCACCCCCGGACCTTCGCTCTTGTAGAAGACCGCGACGTGACCCTCCGCTGCAAATTGGCGAAGCGAAATCTTACCGCGAATCGTAGGATGTTTTGCGCTCGCGATGCAGACGTTTTCTTCTTCAAAGAGAAGTTCGGACCTCACGCTGGCATCGAGCGACAACGCGTCCGGAAAGAACCCGATTGCCAAATCATACGAGTCCGAAAGCGCGGTTCGCGACGGCGGTTGAAACACGTTGGGAGGACGATGAACCCGAATGCTGACGCCCGGGGCTTGCTTGCGAATGGTCCCAACGAGTCGAGCGAGCAGGATGATCTCGGCATAATCGTTGGCGAGGACATGAAACCCGCGCCTGGACGCGGCCGCATCAAAGGATGGTTTGGTTTCGAAGGCAATGCGAAGTTGACCCAGCGCGTTGCGAATTGGTTCTATCAGCGCCTGTGCGGTATGCGTTGGGGTCATAGCTCCCGGCGTTCTTACGAGCAATGGATCGTCAAACGTTCGCCGCAAGCGGGTCAACGCATTGCTCATTGCGGGTTGACTCAAGCCGACTCGCCGCGCGGCCCGCGTGACGTTGCGTTCTTCCATCAACGCTTCGAAGGCCAGAAGCAGATTCAGATCGATCGATTGTAGATTCATAACGTGAATACGGGATATTATCACAATCCATAAAACGAATTCGCAGTCATTGCGTTAATGTGTGAAGAGGATAATTTGAAACGACAGCAAAGTTTGTGGTCCGGCCTTCAGTCAGGCGGAAGTTTGTACTTCAATTTTGTCGGCGCGACAATCATACAAACATTCGCCTGAAGGAAGGCCGAACTATAAACCATAATTGGAGAAACACCATGAACCACACGAGCACCCCGAGATTTCTGCGGCGAGCAATCGCAATCGTAGCGTTTGCCGCCCTTGCCGTTCCCGTCACGATCGCGTACCAACACAATCCCGCGGCGCAGGCGAAGGCCGAGTTTCCGGCGAGCGCGGAAGGCAAGCTCGCTCGCGCGCTCCTTGACGCAATCAACAGCGGTGACAAGTCCGCGATGGAGAGCTTCATCAAGGGCAACTTGTCCGGCCGCGCCCTGAAGGAAGACTCCGCTGACGAATACGTCACCCAGGCCTTCAGGCTTTACTCGCAGAGCGGAGGATTCGAGTTGATGCAGGTGCTTCCTCCGAGAGGCCCGGGCGAGGTCAGCTTCATGCTTCGCACAAAGAAAGGAAATTACTGGGCGCGATTCGTGACCCGGCTCGAAAAAGACGAGCCCTCCAAGCTTGATGGCTGGGGGTTTAGGCGAGTCGCCGATCCGGACGCCGAAAAGGCCGATGCCTGGGCGACTACGAAGATGAGCGAGGCAGAAGCGGTTGCCGAGATCGAGCGGCACGTTGCGAAGGCCGCGGCGGACGACAGGTTCTCCGGCGTCGCGCTTGTCGCCAAAGGAGATCGCGTGATCTTCAACAAAGCGTACGGCCTCGCGGACAAAGCCAACAGCATCCCCAACAAGCTCGATACCAAGTTCAATCTCGGCTCGATGAACAAAATGTTCACCAGCGTCGCCATCGCCCAGTTAGTTCAAGCGGGCAAGCTCTCTTACGACGACACTCTTGCCAAAGTACTGCCTGAGTATCCAAACAAGGAAACCGCGGCGAAGATCACAATTCATCAACTGCTCACTCACACATCGGGACTCGGCGACTTTTTCAAACCTGAGTTCTTTCAGAATCGCGAGAAGTATCGAAACCCGAAAGACTACTTTCCGATATTCGCCAACGACGCGCTGCGCTTCGAACCGGGGAAGAGCTGGTCATACAGCAACGCCGGGTTCATCGTGCTCGGAGCGATCGTAGAAAACGCGTCGGGGCAGAATTATTTTGACTACGTGCGCGATCACATCTTTCTTCCGGCCGGAATGAAGGACACCGGATCGTACTCGGTGTCCGACATCGTTCCCAATCTTGGGACGGGCTACACGCGATTCGAAAACGGCGACCCGCTGGGAATCGAACCTCGGCGCAACAACGTTCTTACGATGCCGATGAAAGGCTCTCCGGCAGGTGGCGGCTATTCGACTGCGCCCGATCTGCTCAAGTTCGCGCAAGCCCTTCGCGCTCACAAACTGGTCAACGCCGAGTTGACTGAGAAGCTCACAAGCGGAAAAGTTGATACGCCGATGGGAGCGAAATACGCTTATGGTTTCATCGACGAATCGGTGGAAGGCAAAAGCGTTCGAGGTCACAGCGGCGGCGCGCCGGGAATCAACTCGTACTTGAATATCTTTTGGGATGGAAGCTACACGGTGATCGTGCAAGGCAACTACGATCCGCCGGCTGCGCAGGAGTTGGGCGGCAAGATCACTAGATTTCTTGCGCGTCAGACAACAGCGGAAGCGGCAGTCGCGCGATAGGAATTCACGCAAGAACTTGTAGACACCAGGTGACAAGCGTAATCAACGTTTGTCATCTGGCGTCTTTGCATGCCGTTCGTAGTCCGGCCTTCAGGCGGAAGTTCGTATCGTAGGAATTTATGTGCGAAATAATACTGATACAAACTTCCGGCTGAAGAAGGAGCCTTTCGGGGAAAATATTTTTTCTCTGCGTAATCTCAGCGGGCTCTGCGTCTCCGCGTGAAGTTGCCGAAAAAACAGCTCACCGCAGAGACGCCGAGAACGCAGAGAAAGCGCAGAGTTCCTTTTTTCCGACAGGCTCCTAAAGGCCGGACTACGAACGCGCCTCTGCTGAGATCGAAGCAACACACGAATGCCACACTCGCCGTCTTTGCGTCTTCAAGGCTTTGCGTTAATACTTTGTTATGCCCGATCGCTTCATCTGCATCCACGGACACTTTTATCAACCGCCACGCGAGAACCCATGGCTTGAAGACGTCGAAGTAGAGGACTCGGCCGCGCCTTATCACGATTGGAACGAGCGAATCACCGCCGAATGCTACGCCCCGAATGCGGTCTCTCGAATCCTCGACGGCGGCGGACGCATTGCGTCGCTAGTAAACAATTATGCCAAGATGAGTTTTAACTTCGGCCCGACCCTGCTGTCTTGGCTCGAGCGGCATCGAAGCGACGTCTACGACCAAATCCTCGAAGCCGATCGGGTAAGCCGCCAATCTCACAACGGACACGGAAACGCGATCGCTCAATGTTACAGCCACGCGATCATGCCGCTGGCGAATGAGTATGACAAACGCACCCAGGTTCGCTGGGGGATCGCCGATTTCGAATTCCGTTTTGGCCGCAAACCCGAAGGCATGTGGCTTCCAGAAACAGCAGTCGATCTCGCGACTCTGGAAGTTCTCGCGACCTTTGGCATCAAGTTCACAATCCTTGCGCCGCATCAAGCGCAAGCCGTTCGAGTTCCGGACGGCGACTGGCAAGACGTGTCCGGCGGCCGCGTCGATCCCACTCGCGCTTATCGTTGCCAATTGAGTAAGGGAAGACACATCGATCTGTTCTTCTACGACCAGCCGGTTTCACACGGCATATCTTTCGAAGGCCTGCTCAAGAGCGGCGATCGATTCGCGGATCGGTTGATGTCCGGGTTTCACGACGGCCGAGAGCACGCGCAGCTAATGCACATTGCAACCGACGGTGAGACATTCGGTCACCACTCCAGGTTTGGCGATATGGCGCTGGCTTATGCGATCAGCAAGATCGAACGAGAAGGGCTCGTTCGAATCACAAACTACGCTGAGTATCTCGAGCTTCACCCGCCGACGCACGAAGTGACGATAGTTGAGAACACCTCGTGGAGTTGCGCTCACGGAGTCGAGCGCTGGCGAAGCGACTGTGGCTGCAATAGCGGCAATACGCACTATCATCAGCGATGGAGAGCGCCGCTTCGGCGGGCGCTCGATGCGCTGCAGGAAAAGCTCGACGAAGTATTCATGCGCAAATCGGCCGGCCCGCTGGTGGATCCCTACGGTGCTGTTGATGATTACATCGAAGTCATCCTCGACCGCTCGCGCGAAAAGAGCGAAGCATTTCTGAGCAAGCGCGCGCGCCGAGAGTTGTCTGAAGCCGAGAAGGTCGACGTCTGGCGGTTGCTTGAAATGCAGCGCTACGCGAGGTTGATCTACACGAGTTGCGGATGGTTCTTCGATGACATCTCGAACATCGAGACGGTCAAGATCCTCGAATACGCGGCCCGCGCGATTCAGCTTGCGCGAGAGGTTGGAGACGTCGATCTGGAGCCTGTGTTTGCCGGAGATCTTTGGGCCGCGAAAGGCAACAAGCCTCATCTGGCGAACGGGGCAGAGGTCTACCGCGAAGTCGTCGGGCCGTCGATCACGAGTCTCGAAAAGGGCCTGGCGCATTACGCAATCAGCTCGCTGGTCGAAGAGTACTCGCTCAGGCAGCGGATATTCGCGTTCGAGTTCGAGCGCACGGACTACGTTTGCGAGAAGACCGCGTCACGCACGCTGGCGATTGGGGCCGTGATCGTTCGTTCGACGATCACCGATGAAACGTTTGAAGGAATGTTCGTAGTGCTGCACCTTGGCGGTTATGACTTTCACTGCGCGGTTCGCAAGCGCATGCCGGCTGCAAAGTACGAAGCACTGAAGGCAAAGTTGTTTCACGCCTTTTCGGAAGACTCGACTCGGAACCTCTTGCATGCGATTGATACGAACATCGAGGGCGCGAGCTTCGCTTTGAAGGACCTGTTTATCGATGAGCGCCGCAAGATCGGCAGACTCTTGTTGAAGGACGCGGTTGAAAGATCGCGCGGTCACTACCAGCGCATCTACGAGGAGAGCCGGGATGTGATGCGCCTGCTGGCGTGTATGAGAATCCCGCCGCCAGACAGCTTGAAGCGAGCAGTCGAGTACGTGCTCGGTCAGCGCCTCGAGCAAGCCTGTTCGGAACTGAAGCGCGAGGTGCTGTCGCAGGATCAACTCAGCGATGCCGCGGCCTCGGTCTTGCGCGAAGCTGAAACGCTTGGCTGCAAGGTCGATCTCTCCGGGTTGAAGGAGGCGCTCGAACAAATTGTTCATTCGCGACTCGAGTCGTACCGCGCGACCGGCGATAGAGTAGCGGCGGAATCAGCGATTCACTTCTTGCAGCTCGCGGAACGACTGCGAGTTGATATTGATCTGTGGCGTTTTCAGAATTTGTTTTGGGAGTTGCTCAACGAACCGGCTGACAGATCCGAGACTGACCACGCTCTGGTCGACGAGTTAAGCAGTAAGCTCAAGTTCAGCAACGGCGGCATTACTCAGCATATAACCGGCGATCAGTTACGTCGTCCTCAGTGAGTGCTATTTGTTCTTCCTTTCGAAAGCAGTGCTTCCACGGCTTGAAGGAAATTCGCGAGCATATGGTTCCGACACCCTAAGAACAAGAGACTCGAGTGAACTTGCGTGAATTTATCCGGCGGGCGTTTCGGATCCCGAAGGTTCTTGATGTGTGAATCAAACATCAAGCCGTCGTGCTTGACTCGCTCAGTCGAGGCTCCGCTTAGCGGCGCGGTTTGAACACAACAACCGCGAGGGGAGGTAACATTACATCAATGAAGCACGGCCAGCCGGACCATTCGCGCTTCTCGGCCATCACGCCGCCGTAGTTCCCCATGTTACTCCCGCCATAACTCGATGAGTCGCTGTTCAATACCTCTTCGTAGAAGACTTCTTCGGGCACTCCAATACGATGGCCCGCTCGCGGCACTGGTGTGAAGTTCAACACAAAAACCAGATGGTCCTTCTCGTCCTTTGCTTTTCGCATGAACGCGATCGTGCTGCCCTGCGCGTCGTGAAAGTCCAGCCACTCGAATCCCTTATGTTCGAAATCGACTTGATGCAGTGACGGCTCGCTCGTGTATAGCCGATTCAGGTCCCGGACATAGTCATTGAGCTGACGATGCGCGTCATAACCAAGCAGATGCCAATCGAGACTGCGGTTGTGATTCCATTCGATCCACTGGCCAAATTCGCAGCCCATGAACAAAAGCTTCTTGCCCGGATGCCCGTACTGATAACCAAACAACGCGCGAACTCCGGCGAACTTCTGCCATACGTCGCCCGGCATCTTGTCGATCAGCGAACGCTTGCCGTGAACAACTTCATCGTGTGAAAGCGGCAATACAAAATTCTCGCTGAACGCGTACATCAGGCTGAAGGTCAGCTTGCCGTGATGATACTTCCGGTTGATCGAATCCTCTTTGAAGTAGGCGAGCGTGTCGTTCATCCAACCCATGTTCCACTTGAAATCAAACCCGAGCCCCCCGTCGTATGTGGGACGCGAAACAAGCGGCCACGAAGTTGACTCTTCAGCGAAGGTGATCGCGCCTGGATGCTGCTGGTGCACAAGCTCGTTGAACTTCTTGATGAAATCAATCGCCTCGAGGTTCTCGCGCCCGCCATGAATGTTTGGCAGCCACTGGCCTTCCTTGCGCGAATAGTCCAGGTAGAGCATCGAAGCGACGGCATCTACCCTCAGCCCGTCGATGTGATACTTCTCGAGCCAGAACAAGGCGTTACCGAGCAGATAATTTCTGACTTCGTTTCTCGCGTAGTTGAAGATCAGCGTGCCCCAATCCTGATGCTCACCCTTGCGCGGGTCCGAATGCTCATACAAGTGAGTGCCGTCGAAGTACGCGAGGCCGTGCCCGTCTTTTGGAAAGTGAGCGGGCACCCAATCGAGAATCACGCCGACGCCGTTCCGATGACAGTAATCGACGAAGTACATGAACTCATCGGGCTCGCCGTGCCGGGACGTCGGGGCGAAGTAACCGACGGTCTGATAACCCCAGCTCCCGTCGTAAGGGTGTTCGGTCACCGGCAGCAATTCGATGTGCGTGTAGCCGAGCTGTTTGACGTAGTCGACAAGCTTGTGAGCAAGCTCGCGATAGGTGAGATAACGATCGCCTTCTTCGGGCGCGCGCATCCACGAGCCGAGATGAACTTCGTACATCGACATCGGAGCGTCGAGTCCGTTCTTCGCGGCGCGGCCGCTCATCCAGTTTTCATCGCGCCATTGATACTTGTTGATGTCGTAGACGATGGCCGCGGTCTTGGGCCGGCGCTCGAAGTAGAAGGCGTACGGATCTGTCTTTTGAACTTTGAACCCGAACCGCCGCCATTTGATTTCGAATTTGTAGAGCGACTCTTCGCCAAGCCCGGGAATGAATATCTCCCAGATGCCCGCGCCCGGATGAAAACGCATGGGATGCCGGAGTCCATCCCAATGATTGAAATCGCCGATGAGGCTGACGCGCTTCGCGTTAGGCGCCCATACGGCGAAGTGAACGCCGCGAACGCCGTCGATAACTCGCACGTGCGAGCCGAGCTTCTCGTAGTTGCGATAGTGCGTGCCTTCCTTTAGCAAATGCAGATCGTAGTCCGACAGCAACGGAGGAAAGCTGTAGGGATCGTGAAACTCCCAGGTGTCGCCGCGAGCGTTGGCTGCACGCAGGCGGTAGGGAAATCTATCGTGCCGATTGTGCATGACGACTTCAAAGAAACCGTCATGAACCTTATGCATTGGGAGGCTCGTATCGGGTTTGCCGGCTTCAACGACCCACAGTTGTTCGGCTTCGGGGACGAATGCGCGAACGACGATATTGCTTGCGGCGTCTTCGCTTACTTGCATGCCGAGGAAGGCAAAAGGGTCGGGGTGATCTCCCTGGATTATGAGGTCGAGGCCGGTTGTTTCAGTGGCGGTCATTGGTCACGATGGGCTTCCTTCGCTTACTTGTAAGTGACGGGTGATGTGGTGTCAAGCACGCGAGGCCGACTCCTTGCTCGCGCCAAGTTTTTTATGTTAGTTTCAGTCACCCTGAAAAATTTTTGGTTGGGGAGTCACAAAAAATGGAAAAGCAACCACAACAACAAAACACAATACAAGACAGCTTTCTCAACAGTGCCCGTAAGGAACGCAGCAACGTCACGATCTACCTGATGAGCGGAGTAAAACTGACAGGGAGGATCAAGAGTTTCGATAAGTACTCGGTGATTCTGGAAGCAGGTTCGCAGGAGCAGTTGATCTTTAAGCATGCAATCTCTACTGTCTCTCTGCCACGCGGCGGCGGACGCGATTATCATTACAGCAGCCGCCCAATCGGCGCAACGGACCGCGAGCGCGAGCAGCATCCGGCTGAACAGGCCGCTCCACCTCAGGCGAGCACGGCGGTGGCTCAGGAGAAGCCTTGAGACCGTTGTGGGTCAACAACTTTTGAACATATCGGGCTGCCTCTGGCAGCCCAAATCGTTTCGGAGCGCATGCGCATGTCCGGACTCTTCATCACATTCGAAGGCATAGACGGTTGCGGCAAGAGCACGCAGCTTGATCTGCTTGCTCGCGTACTCCGGCAACGCGGGCTTGATGTGCTGATAACACGCGAGCCTGGCGGAACCGAGATCGGCGAAGGCGTGCGCGATCTTCTGCTCTCCGACGCAAGCGTGGGAATTGTCCCGAAGACCGAGCTCTTTCTCATAGCCGGCGCGCGCGCCGAACACGTAGCCTCGGTGATAAGACCGGCGCTCGACCGAGGTCGCGTTGTGCTTTCGGATCGGTATGTGGACTCGACGGTTGCCTTTCAAGGCTATGGCCGCCAGTTGGATCTCGAGATGGTCGCTCGCTTGAATGCTTTTGCCACCGGCGGATTGTTGCCGGACCTCACACTTGTGTTTGATCTTGATCCGGCGCTCGCACGCGCGCGGTTGCACAAGCGGCCGGTCGGCGGACTCCTGGGCGCATTCGATGATGAGCGCTCCGAGTTTCACGCGCGCGTTCGCGAAGGATACTTGACGCTCGCGCGAATCGAGCCGTCGCGTGTTCACGTGGTGGACGCGTCAGGCCCCGTTGATGATACTCATGCGAAGGTGATGACCATCGTGCTTCCTGTTTTAAAGGAAGAAACGAATTAGCCACGGGTGTTCAGAGTACCGACTTTAGTCGGGTAGTAAAATCGATTGCCTTGATATTCAAAGTACGCGCCCTGAGTCGAGGTGCGAGTCTCGATAAGCACTGCCCGGCTAAAGTCGGTACTCTAAACGCGCGGTACTCTGAACGCCTGGTATTCTGAACACGCTGTACTCTGGACACTTCCTCTCTTCAAAGAAGCTATGCTCGACGACGAACTTGTCATTGAAACTCCCGAACGAGTCGAGCTTCACTACGTGCTCGCCAATGTAGGCAATCGCTTTCTCGCGGCTGCGATCGATCACCTCATTCAAACCACCGCGATGGTCATCGTCGTCGTAGGCGTGGGCGCCTTGAGTGACTGGCAGCTCTTCAGTTCAATGGGTGTCTGGACCGCCGCGCTGACCGTGCTGGTGATCTTCTCGATTTACTGGGGCTACTTTGTCGCATTCGAAACCTTTTGGAGCGGGCAGACTCCGGGAAAGCGAATAATGCGATTGCGCGTTGTGCGCGAGGACGGACGGCCCGTCAGGTTCTTTGAAGTGTTTGTCAGAAATCTGCTTCGTCTGGTCGTGGACGTTCAGCCGCTGCCCTCGTATGCGATCGGCGTCGTGTCGATAATCTTCAGCGCCCGGTCGAAGCGGATAGGTGACTTTGTTGCGGGGACGGTCGTGGTTAAGGAGCGCGCGACCGAGGCGCCTTCGCTGGACGAAATCATGCGCGTTTCGGAGATTGAACAAGAGCGCTTCGCGCGCGTTGCGAGTTCTGGGTTCATCGCTGACACTCGCCAGCTCAGCGAACGCGAGATTCACGCGGTTGGGACTTTCTTGAAACGCCGGTTCGAGCTTGCCGAGCCTAATCGCACCGAGCTCGCCACGCGAATCGCTCAGGCCATTTCCGTCAAGCTCGGCATACCGGCCGAGTCGCATACTCCGGAAACGATCCTCGAAGAAGTCGAGCGGCAGCACCGCGCTCAGTCGCGTTACTTTGACTAATCAACTTAGGGAGCTTCGCCAATGACAAAACTCGCTCGCGTGCTTGGGCTGCGAGATCTGACGTTACTCACAATCGGATCGGTAATCGGATCTGGAATATTCCTCGTGCCGGGCGAGGTGCTCAAGCAAGCGGGCGGGCAGATCGGACCGGCGATGCTGGTTTGGTTTGCCGGCGGAGTGCTCTCGCTTTTGGGCGCGCTGACCTACGCCGAGCTGAGCGCGGAGAATCCAAAGGCGGGCGGAATCTATGTTCACCTTCGCGAATGCTTCGGTCCGCTCCCGGCTTTCCTGTTTGGCTGGACTCTGTTTTTCGCGATGAACGGCGGCACGGTTGCGACGCTCGCGGTAGCATTCAGCACAATGTTGTCGGCAATAGTTCCGCTGACACCCGGAACGCAGAAGATTGTGTCGATCGCAATGATTGCGGTGTTGACGATCGTGAACATCAAGGGCACTCGGACGAGCGCCGACCTGCAAAACTGGACCACCGGGATAAAAGTAGGCGCGATACTGGTGATGTCCGTTGCGTTGCTGGCGCTCGGACACGGGTATTCCAATTCGAGCGCGTCCGTTTGGCCTAGCGCGTTCAGCGGCTCGCTCGTTTCGGGATTTGGGCTTGCGATGATAGGCGTGCTGTGGGCCTACGAAGGATGGCAATACCCGACGTTCAACGCGGGTGAGGTGATCAATCCGGGACGCAACTTCCCGCGAGCGTTTTTGGTTGGGACTGTCACATTGATCGCGATCTACCTGATCGCGAACTTCGCGTACATCGCGGCGCTGGGACCGGAAGGCGTTATCAATTCGACGAGCGTCGCCGCCGAGTCGCTGACTGTGATAATCAATCCAACGGCAGCGAAGCTGATAGCGATCACCATCCTGGTTTCAGTTTTCAGCGCCGCCAACAGCAATGTGCTCAGTTGCCCGCGCGTCTATTACGCGATGGCGAACGACGGCCTGTTTTTCAGGAAGCTCGCAGAGGTGCACCCGCGTTTCGGCACGCCGGCCTTTGCGATCGTCGCCGGCTCAGTGTGGGCGATGATCCTGGCGGCGGCCGGGTCATTCACGGAATTGTTGACCTACGTCGTATTCAGCGGATGGATATTCTATGGCCTGTGCGCGGCAACAATCTTCGTATATCGCAAGCGTTATCCCGAACGAGAGCGGCCTTACAAGGTTCCGGGTTACCCGTGGACACCGTTGCTGTTCATCATCGCTGCATTTGTTTTGGTCGCCAACACTCTTTTCAATAATCTCAGAGACCAACCAGTGAAGACCCTGCTCGCTGTAGGAATCATCGCACTGGGGCTTCCGGCTTATTTGATTTGGCGCAGCCGAGGCGCGCCTGTGATCGACCCCGCGGTCCCCTCCGAAGCGAATTAGTGGTTGCATTGTTATCGGTCACTGCGCGTACCATTGCGCGACTACGCGTGCTCTTCGTCCGCCCTAACTGTTGTGTGAAATCTTTATGATCACCGCCGGGAAACGCCTCCCAGGACACCTGCATCGCTTATAAGCAGTTTAATGTCAGGCATGCGCGTTGCAGCGACAGTCACTGGAAAAGCATGTCAATCGAGGGGTGATTAATATGTTCAATAAATTCAAAGGCCATCTGTCGAAAGTCAAACCGAGCACCGCGCTCGTAGGCGCGCTAATAGGAATCGTGGTGATAGCGGCTACAGTGCTGCTGTTAACGCGAGGCGGTTCGAAGGCCGAAGCCTCAGTGCAACCGTTTGCGGCGCGAGTTGATCGCGTCGATGGAAGCGTCGGAATCGCTCGCATCAAAGCCGACAACAATCAGCTCGAATGGTCCGAAGCCACAGTCAACACGCCGGTGTCGATTGGCGATCGGATCTACGCTCGCAGCGGAGCCAACGCGGCGATCGCGCTCAGCGGTCACAACTACGTCAGGCTCAATCCTGAAACTGCCGTTGATGTGCTCACGCTCACCGACCGCCGAACGCAAGTCGCGTTGCGAAACGGCTCGGCGCTGTTCGATGTCGGCGCGCTTTCGGGCGACGATTTCTATGAAGTAGCAACGCCGTGCGGCGCCGTTGATTTCAAACAGCCGGGGCTTTATCAGATCGGAATGGACGGCGACAACGCGATCATTTCCGTATTGAGTGGACTGGCGCAGGTTGTTGGACTCGAAGGATCAGGCTTGATCAACAAGGGCCAGGTTTACACGCTCTACGGAGCGTCGGGATCGGAAGCCGTTGCTTCGACTCTGGCGCCCGACGTCGCGGGCGGAATAGTTGACGGGTACTACCGCCAGCGTTACTCGAGAATCTACGATGGACGTTACAGAAACTACAACACGTATCTCGAAGATCCGTACTTCTACGATCCATATCGCTCGTCGGTCAGCTATCAATATCTGCCCGCCGACGTCCCCGGTCTCTACGATCTGGATTACTACGGCGACTGGTCCGATGTGAGCGGGTACGGTCATTGCTGGGCGCCGCGCGTCAGCTCAGGCTGGGCGCCGTTCCGCAGTGGCTATTGGGACCTGGACGACGTGTGGGGTCCGTCGTGGGTTTCGTCTGAGCCGTGGGGTTGGGCTCCTTATCATTATGGCCGATGGGCATTCGTTAGCCAGCGATGGTATTGGGTCCCCTCTGAGGTGACGACGTATACATATGCGCCGGCAACGGTCGCGTTCATATCTTACGCGGATCAGTTCGCGTGGGTGCCGCTCGGTCCGGGTGAGGCGTACGTGCCCAGGTATTACGACGACTACTACCAGCCGCAATACCTTGCTTCGCAGCAGGTGATCAACGTCGTATCGGTGCAGCGGACATTTGTTAACTATGATGTGCCCGGCGGCTTGACGGTCGTTCCGGTAAGATCGCTCACGGGCGTGATCGATCCAACAATCATTAGCACGGTCGATCCTCGAGTGGTGCTGCAGACATCGCGGCCGGTGCTCGATCCGTTCTCGGTTGCCGGTGTGCGGCAGCTTGCGACAAGCGGCGAAGATCGCCGGCGCTTCAGAATGGAGCGCCGCGAGCAGGAGGCGTTCAATCGAGCGGTCGTAGCCAGCACGGTGTCCGACACGTCTCCCATTCGACGCAATCTTGCAAAAGCTATGAACGTCGAAGCTGTGCCCAACAACCGAAAAGAAAACCGGCTCAAGGTCCGAGACGCGGGCCAGGTTGCCGGCTCAGCGAGTCCTGATACGTCGCAACGCATGAGCGAGCTTGCAACTCGGGCCCAGCAGGGCGACAAGTCCGCGCGTCGCGAGATGCGCCAGCTCATGCGGGAAGAAGTTCGGACGGGCAATCAGCCTGGCGCGACGCAATCATCGACACAGCAACTGTCGCGACAGCAATTGAAAGAGCAGCGCAGAGCTGAACGTCAGCAACAAGCGGGCGCTCCCCAGCAGCAGGCTGCAGAACAATCTCAGCGGCAGCAAATGAAAGAGCAGCGCAGAGCTGAACGTCAGCAACAAGCGGGCGCTCCCCAGCAGCAGGCTGCAGAACAATCTCAGCGGCAGCAAATGAAAGAGCAGCGCAGAGCAGCGCGTCAGCAACAGCCGGGCGTTCCGCAGCAGCAGAGCGCGCAGCAATCTCAGCGGCAGCAAATGAAAGAGCAGCGAAAAGCTGCACGTGAGCGACCTCCTCAGCAGCAGGCCGCGCAACAATCCGAGCGGCAGCAAATGAGAGAGCAGCGCAGGGCAGTGATCCAGCAACAGGCTGCCGCGTCTCAGCAACAAGCTGTTCGACAAGCTCAGCGCCAGCAGATGAAGGAACAACGGAGGGCCGCGCGTCCGCAGCAAATGGCGCAACCACAAGTCGTGGCTCCGCAAGCTCAGCGACAGCAGATGAAAGAGCAGCGCCGCTTCGAGCGTCAACAGCAAGTCGTTCGGCCGCCCGTCGCCCCGCCTCAGGCTCAACGACAGCAGATGAAGGAGCAGCGAAGTTTCGAGCGTCAACAACAGGTGGTTCAGCCTCAGGCCGCGCCACAAGCTCAACGGCAGCAGGTTCAACAGCAACAAATTCAGCAGCAGCAAATTCGTCAGCAGCAAAAAGAGGAAAAGAGAGCTGCTCGACAAAAACCGCCCGGACAATAAAAGTGTCCAGCTAAGTGCGAATTGAAAAGTGGTGATCTGTTCCGGGTTCTTGCTTGAACGGATCACTACTTTTTTCTTTTCCAAAAAGCGGCTGCCCAGCATGTCTGCGGCCACAAGCCTCGACAACAAGTTTATTGCTATAGCAAACAGCCGTTTGTTACTATGCTTGTTAGCTGCGATGTGCACAGCTACAGCTCCCTTGCCCGTATCGGAGGACCAATCAATGAAAGCGAAATCGCGCGCGCTGGTGACGATTGCGATAGTCGTCTCGCTGATTGGGGTCGCCGCATTCGCCCGAGAGTTGGGCGCTCGCGAAGCTCGCGAGAAAATCGCGCAAGCGCTTGGGCTGGATAAGCCCGACAATGTTCACATCAAAAACATCAGCAGCGGCATGGGCGGCGAGACCATCGTTGAAGCCCAATTCGAGGCCGCGTTCAGATTCAAAGCAGACAAGGAAGGCAAGTGGCAACCGCTCGAGGTGCGCACGGGCGATCGCGCGTGGGAATCGATCGAGCTTATTCAGACCGCGGTGCGAAAAGAGAAGGCCCTCCGTACAACCGCCGATCTGCGCACGATCGTGACCGCGCTCGAGGCCTATCGCCGCGAGAATGGTTCCTATGCACAGGCGGATTCAGGCTCCGCGTTGATCGACCACCTTTCGCCCAAGTATCTGGAGTCGATCGTTCGAATCGACGCCTGGTCGCACGAGTTGAATTACAAAGGCGCCTCCAGTGGATACCGGCTTGCGAGCATGGGACCCGACGGAAAGTCGGGCACGGACGACGATATCGTTTTCGAAAACGGGCGGCAGGTTCAGGGAGCCGTTCGGTGAGTGCCGCTCGCGAACAGACAAACGAGCGTCTAGCCGAGGCTCACAAGACTGCAGTCATTGTGGTGACTGCGCTCATTGCGAGCATAGTCGTTTACTCGGGCGCGGGGGTTTTGATACTGAAGACGGGCTCGGCCGCTCCGCAAGCCGAATTACCTTATCCGTTCTATGCGGCAGCGGCGGCGCTCGCGATTGGATCAATCGCAGTACGGCGGGCGCAGTTGCACCGCATGAAGCTTGAAGTCGTGGCAGCGACTCGCGGCGTAGCGGGATTGATAAAGCATCTTTTGAATGCGACTATCATCGCCGCCGCGGTCGGAGAAGTCATCGGCCTGCTGGCGCTGTTGGTTGTCTTCTTTGGTGGCAGTCAGAATGATGTGATCAGGCTTGGAGCCGTGGCGCTGATGGTTTCGATTTACAACTATCCGCGGCGATCCGCGTGGCAACGCGCGGTCGATTACTTTTCGGCGACTCTGCCTGGGGCGAACGAAAGCAAACTGGGCTTGTGAAGGTCCAGGAAAATGCGAGCCGATGCTCGCACGACATTTGCAGTAGTAGAAAGGAAGTAAACTTGAGAAATAAAACGATCGTACCGGGCGTGGTTCTTGTGATGCTGATGTCCGCGGCCACGGGAGTAGGGAACGCGGAAGCGGCTGCGGGAGCCGGTTTCGGGGTGCAAGCCATTCAGACTGCGCCCAGCACCGACAAACGCGCTGAGGCGCTCAAGAAGTACCTGGAGGCGAAGCGGCTCGATCAGGCCGGCAACTACCCGGGCGCGGTCGCGGCCTACAAGGAAGGACTCGCGCTTGACCCTCAATCGGCTGAGTTGAAGGTCGCGCTCGGATCGCTCCATCTGAAGAACGGCAATATCATCGACGCCGAAGCCCAGGCCAGGGACGCGATAAAGCTCGCGCCCGAAAACGTCGACGTTCACAAGTTGCTCGCCCGCGTTTATCTTGCACAAACGCAAGTCGGCTCGTCACTCAACAAAGATAAAGTGCGCGGTGCGATCAAAGAACTCGAAGAAGCCGTCAAGCTGAGTCCCACTGCAAAAATCGAAGTAGGAGAACAGGAAGTTCCAGCCTACGCGGTGATGGGCGAGCTTTACATGATGCTCGAGGACCAGGACAAGGCCCTCGAAGCACTTAAGCGCGTGTCCGACGCCGACTCGACTGCCGATCGCGCGCACTACCGGCTCGCGCAACTCTACTTCGATAAGCGAAAGATGCGCGAGGCGGCGCTGGCCGCTCGCAAGGCTTATGACATCGAACCCAAATCTCCCGCGTACGCCGGGCTCCTTGCCAAATCGCTTTTGCGAATGGGCCGCACGCAGGAAGCGTTGGACATCTATAAGAAGGCGATTGGAATAAAGGACACTCCGGCGAAGGACGGGAAGGCCAAGCCCGATGATAAGACCGGCAAGGACGATGACGCGGGCACGACGATCAACTCTCCGCTGTTGTTGGACTATGCCGAGGCGCTGATCTTCTCAGGCCGCTACGAAGAAGCAAACAAGCTGCTCGATCCGGTGATTAAGGCGGTTCGCAAAGACACCGCAATTTATCTGAACCTGGTGAAGATGAAAGCAGACGGGCTTCGTCGGGCGGGAAAACGAGACGAGGCGGTTTCATTGCTCGAAAGCGCGATCAAGGGACAGGACGTCTCTGACAGTCTTCCGGTTGTGTACGCACTCGCGGAAACTTACGAAGAGATGCTGCAATTCGATAAAGCCGTTGCGACCTACGAAGAAGCTTTGGGAGCCATCGTCAATCCAGATGGGACGGTGGCGGATCGCGAGCAGGACAAGCAGAACAGCGAACTGATATTGCGGCGAATCGCAAACGCGTATCGGATGGCCGGCAAGCGCGACAAGACGATGGAGACCTTCGAGCGCATGAAGAAAGTGTCCGGCAAGGATCGGCCCGTGCCGGATCAGCTCATCATCGCCACGCTTTTGGATGAGGGCAAATACAAGGAGGCGCTTCAAGCGGCGACCGAAGCCGGCACTCGCTTTCCGGATGAACGAGGATTCAAGTTCCTGCGCGCGCAGGCCGCTGGCAAACTGGGCGACACGGCCAGTGTCGATGCAATGATGAAATCCTTGTTGAAGGGCGGTCCCGAAGACGTCGATGTTTACTTGTTCTGGTCCAGCGTCCAGCTCGACGCCAATCAAGTGAAAGAAGCCGAAGAGAGCGTTCGCAAAGCGGTAGCGCTCGAGCCCAATGACATCGGTCCGCTGGTCACGCTGGCGAGCGTTCAGGATCGCGAGAAAAAATACAAGGAGTCGGAAGCGGCGCTGCGAAAGGCCCTTGAAATAGATCCGGATAACGCGACGGTGCTTAACAACCTCGGCTATTTTCTTGCTGATCGAAACGATCGGCTCGCCGAAGCCGAAGCCCTGATCCGGCGCGCGGTGAACATCGAACCGACGAACGGCTCGTTCCTCGATTCGCTCGGTTGGTTGTTGTTCAGGCAAGGCAAGCTGGCCGAAGCGCAAAAGTTTCTCGAGCAGGCGGTAATCTATCAGCCGCGCTCGGGGACGATTCACGATCATCTTGGCGATCTCTACAAGAAACAAGGTCAAGTTGATAAGGCACGCGCGAAGTGGGAAGACGCGCTGAAGCTGTCGACCGAGCCGGACGAAGTGAAAAAGATCAAAGAGAAGTTAGGTAAGAAATAAAGTTCACGGTTCAGATTCGGAGTTCCGCGGGTGGCGGTCGAACTCTGAATTTTGAACCGTGCGCACAACTCTGCATTAGGAACTCTGCATTACGGGTGCCCCGAAGGTTGGACATGCGAAAGTGGGTAGGCTTATTTGTAGTAATGGCGCTGCTGGTGACGGTAGCGCCGGTTTCTGAACAGGCATTCTCAAGACAAAAGGGTGCTGGTGTCGCGGGCGGCGGGCGTATATCCCGCGGGAAGAACGACTCGTCTCCCCGACGCGCCACAGAAACTTCAAACGAAGAAGAAGTGCCGGCGCCGAGATCGTCACCGAGCGCCCGGCGTGATATTGAATCGCTGGAACAGGAATGCCTTGACGAAGTGAATGATATTCGCCGCTTGCGTCACCTCCGCCCGCTATCGCTGTTTGAGGATCTTTTGCCGGTGGCTCGCGAGTATAGCCGCCGCATGGCTGAAGAGCGATTCTTCTCACACACGGATCCCGAGGGCCGCTCGGTTCGCGAGAGAGTTGACGAGGCTGAGATCAGGTGGCGAATGCTTGGTGAGAACCTGGCCTACGCGAACGGCTACATCAACCCGGTAGCCGCGAGCCTCCGCGGTTGGATGGAGAGCCCGGGACACCGGCGCAATATCCTCGACCCGGACTACAGCAAGACCGCGATTGGCGTGTGGGTCTCGTCGAATGGGACCGTGTACTTCACCGAGATTTTTCTCACACAGTAGATCGCATGATAGTGCACAGTCGTGCCCGCTCCGCGGAGATCAATTGTGAGCTTGCCCCCTGCCGTCACAGTCGTACTTCCTACGTTTAATCGCGCCCGAACGCTAGCCAGGGCGCTTGAAAGCGTTCTATCCCAAACCTTCAGCGATTTCGAATTGATCATCGTTGACGACCGATCCACTGACGACACGCACGAGATTTTGCGGAGATACGCGAGTCACGACAAAATCAGAATCATTTCTCAGCTTGCGCCAGGATGCTCAGCGGCGAGAAACATAGGCGTGTCAGTTTCGCGCGGCCGCTACGTTGCGTTTCAAGACAGCGACGATGAATGGACGACAGATATGCTCGAGAAAGCGGTAGCCGCACTCGATGGCTCGGGTCCCGATGTCGGTGTCTTTTACTGCGATATGCTTCGGATTCAGAAGAACGGTGACCAATCCTACTGGCGTTCACCCGACATTCAGAAGGGGGTTTTGATAAGCGAACAAAGCCTCGACTATCAGGTTGCCTGCATAGGAATACAGTCCGCGGTCATCAAGCGCGAATGCTTCCAGGAGGTCGGGCTGTTTGACGAGCGATTGCCCCGATTTATCGATCTTGAACTGTTCATACGTCTGTCTGACCGCTTTGAATTTATCCACTGTGGAGAACCGCTTGTCAGGTACTATGCGGGCAAGGGAATCTCGACAGATACCAGATCGCTGGTGATTGCACGAAACTATTTGATGGAAAAGTACAAGGGCCGCCTAACATCGAACTTCCAGCATGTTGCAGGCCAGCAGTTGCAAATCAGAATCGCAACTCAGGAGGACGAGATCGCGGCGATTTCCGGGCTGCTTTCGGAGCGCGAAGGGGAAATCCGGAGAATAAAGAAATCACTGGGCGGAAGGGCGCTCAGTTGGTATGGCAGAAACATCAAGTATCCCTATCTACTGCCAATCTACAAACTGTTGGGTCTTTATTGGACTGATCCATCGAAGCTGAACGGCAAAAGCGATCGCAGCGAGTAAGAGCGACAAGTGACCAGAGAACTCCAGATTAAGTCTTACGCAAAGATCAACTGGACCCTCGACGTGCTGTTCAAACGCGCGGACGGGTATCACGAGCTTCGAACGATCTTTCAAACTGTTTCGCTCTTTGATCGTCTGCGCATAACCGGAATGAGCGGGGCCATCGAAATAGTCTGTAATGATCCGCGAGTGCCTTGCGACGAAACGAATCTTGCGCATAAGGCGGCGGTGGTGCTCCGCGAGGCAACCAGTACTTCAAAGGGCGCTCGCATCGAGATTGAAAAGAACATTCCCGTAGCTGCGGGCCTGGGGGGCGGGTCTTCGAATGCCGCGATGACGCTTCTGGCACTGGTAAAGCTGTGGGGCTTGGAATTGGACGACCGCGAGATGATTCGGCTGGCCGCAAGCCTGGGATCGGACGTGCCTTTTTTTCTCACCGGAGGCACGGCTTTGGGAATAGGGCGCGGTGAAGAGGTATACCCGATTGAGCAAGCGCGCTCGGATCATTTGTTGCTTGTTAATCCGGGGTTTGCGGTTTCGACGCGCGACGCGTATGAAAACCTTTCGCGTTTGACAACGTCAAAGGGGTCTTCTAGAATTCCATTTACTTTAAGGGCCGCTAGAGGCATCCGTGAGCTGCCGCTCGAGGCGAGTAACGATCTTGAAGAAGTCGTACTCGGCGTTCATCCCGAAATCGCGGAAGTCAAACGCAGGCTTGTGAGCCTGGGCGCGAGACACGCTCTGATGTCCGGTAGCGGCGCAACTGTCTTCGGGGTCTTTGATAATTCGCAGTTGACCGAGCAAGCCGCTTCCGAAATGCGCGCGCTCGGCTACTGGACAGAACCCGTCCGCACGATTGATCGAAGCGAGTATCAAAGCACGATCTTCGAGTGAGCGGACAGGCGCGATGCTTGGCCGTTGTTAGCAAGTCGAAGTTAATCCTTATCAGCTTAATACTGGGGAGTCGCCAAGCGGTAAGGCAGCGGCCTTTGGAGCCGCCATTCGGAGGTTCGAATCCTCCCTCCCCAGCCAGCTCAGAGAATCGAAGAGGGAAGATCGAGGATCCTCAATCCTCGATCCTCGGCTTCGTGGAGGCGGTGTGAAGATCAAGGTCTTTTCGGGGAACGCGAATCGGCCGCTTGCTGAAGAGATTTGCCTTCATCTTGGGATCGAGATTGGCTCGGCTCAAGTGGGGCGCTTCTCGGACGGCGAGTTCAATTTTCAGATCAACGAGAACGTGCGCGGCGAGGACTGCTTCATCGTTCAACCGACCTGTCCGCCGGTCGACCAGAACCTGATGGAGCTCCTGATCATGCTCGACGCGTTCAGGCGTTCGTCGGCGAAGCGGATCACCGCGGTAATCCCGTACTACGGATATGCCCGCAAGGATCGCAAAGATCGCCCACGCGTTCCTATCTCGGCGAAACTGGTCGCCAACCTGATCGTTGGAGCGGGCGCCGATCGCGTGTTGTTGTTCGATCTTCACGCGGGGCAGATTCAGGGGTTCTTTGATATTCCGGCCGATCACCTTTTTGCCGCGCCGGTGCTGGTTGGACATTTTCAATCGCACCCGCTGGCGAATTTGACCGTCGTTGCGCCGGATGCCGGAGGCGTCGAACGCGCCAGAGCGTACGCAAAGAGGCTTGATGCGGAACTGGCGATTATCGACAAGCGCCGTGACTATGAAAGACTAGGCGAGGTGGAAGTGCTTCATGTGGTCGGCGACGTCGAGGGTCGAACGACGTTGATTGTCGATGACATGATCGATACCGCGGGAACGCTGGTAAAGGCAGCGGAGGCGCTTGTGGCGAATGGCGCGAAGTCCGTGCTGGCGACGGCAACGCACGCGGTTCTAAGCGGTAACGCGGTTCAGAGAATCGAGGAGTCGCCGCTCGAGCAGGTGGTTGTGAGCAACTCGATTCCCGATGGAATTGCCTGCGGGTCATCGAAGATTACGTGCTTGAGCGTGGCGAAGCTTCTGGCGGAAGCAATTATTTCTATACACGACGAGACCTCGGTGAGCAGGCTGTTTATTTGAAACCGTGAAGCGTGAACGGAAATGCGGATCACAGATCACGGATCACGGGTCACGATTAGGGAGCTTTTGAAATGATCAAGGACATAACGATTAATGCAAACACGCGCGACGGAGTTGGAAAGGGTCCGACTCGAAGACTGCGCGTGCAGGGAATGATACCCGCTGCGCTTTATGGCGAGGGCGGCAGTTCCGTGGCGATCGCGGTGAACGCAAAAGAAATCGCGAACATACTTCGGTCCGAAACGGGACACAACACGATTTTCAAGCTTTCACTTCCACATAACGACGGCGAGCCGGCTAACGTGATAATCAAGGACTATCAAGTGGACCCGGTTCGAGGGCGCCTGCTGCACGCCGATCTGTTGCGGCTGTCGATGACCACGGCCACGCGAGTGAGCGTCTCGATTGAAGCGTTGGGTGAGCCGGTGGGCGTCAAGCTCGAAGGCGGAATCCTGGAGCTTCAGCTTCGCGAGATCGAAGTTGAATGTTTGCCCGGCGACATTCCGGAACACTTGAAGGTCGATGTCAGCAATCTCCACATCGGCGATCACGTGTCGGTGGCCGATTTGGTTTATGATCGCGAGAAGGTCAAGCTGCTTGTAGACGAACATCAGATAGTCGCCGGCGTGCTGGCTCCGCGAATGATCGAAGAGCCGACCGTTGCGGTAGAGGTTCCCGAGGGTGAAGGCGCAGCCGCCGCCGAGCCTGAGGTGATCAAGAAGGGCAAGGCTGACGAAGAATAGTCCGTAGTCCGTGGTCAGTAGTCCGTAGAGAAGAAGACCTAACTACGGACTACGGACTACGGACTACGGACAATGAAGTTAATAGTCGGGCTCGGGAATCCCGGGCGAGAGTATGAAGTGACCCGGCATAATCTCGGGTTTATGCTCATTGACAGATTGTTTGAGCGCGCAGGCGGACGCCGTTTTCGCGACGAAGCGGGCAGCAAAATCGCTGAAGTCACGCTGGCCAGGCAAAGGGTACTGCTGGTAAAACCGCAGACCTTCATGAATCTCAGCGGTGATGCGGTAAGGCCGCTCCTCGATCGTTATGGTGAGGGCGACGCCGCGAATGTGATCGTCGCCAGCGATGAGGCAGCGTTGCCGTTCGGGATGATTCGCGTCAGGCCTCGCGGAAGCGCAGGCGGACATAACGGGCTGAAGTCGATGATCGCGCGGCTTGGAACACACGAGTTCGCTCGCATACGGCTTGGCGTTCAGCCGGATCATCCGGTCGAGGATCTCGCAGCGTTTGTATTGTCTCCGATTCCGAAACGCGAACGCGCCGTGCTGGACGAGACGCTCGATACGGCCGCCGATGCGATCGAGGTTGTTTTGACGGAAGGCGTTGAGCTCGCGATGGCGCGCTTCAACAAGCGAGTGAAAAGTGAGAGTGAAACGTGATGCGTGAAACGTGACGAGTGAAACGTGACCGGAGCAGACTATGGTCTCGGGAGGGTTTCACGTTTCACGCATCCCGTTTCACTCATCACGTTTCACTCATCATTCCCTGTTCTTTCTCAAGAGGTTCTATAGTGAACTTCCTTGCTCTGGCTAGAGAGCCAGGGCTTAACAGAGGCGTCTCGCGCCGTCAGTGAACGGCGCGGCGATAACGCCCGGTAACCCAAAAGGAGGAAACTCTCTAATGAGAGTCTACGAAGTGCTGTTTATCATCGCTCCCAACATCGAGGAGAGCGATATCGATACCCTCGTCACTCAATTGAGTGACGTCGCCACAGGTCAGGGGGCGACGATCGCCAAGGTCGATAGAATCGGCCGGCGCCGGCTTGCCTATCCCATCCAAAAATTCAACGAAGGCTACTACGTTGTGCTCACCATCGAGGGGAGCGGAGCGGAGATCGCCGAAATAGAACGCCGCATGCGCGTCACCGACGCCGTGATCCGCTACATCACCGTGCGCATTGATGAAGACCTGAAGCGCGCCGAGAAATTGCATTCTCGGCGAGCAGCACGGGCCGCGGCCACGGCGGGATCTCGCCGCTCGCGACGCAGCGAACCCGCGCTTCCAATTGGCGCCGGCGATGACGATGAAGAGGAGGACGAAGAATAATGAGCAGCGATCCAAGAAACGGCCGGCGCGACGATAGAGGCGGCGGGCGGCGAGAAGGCGGACAAGGCGGACGCCGGTTCATTCGCGCCCGCAAGTCGTGCAAATTCTGTGCGGACAAGGTTGATTACATAGATTACAAAGACGGAAGGCTGCTGGGCGGCTACATACCCGAGCGCGGCAAAATATTGCCTCGGCGAATCTCGGGCACCTGTACGCCTCATCAGCGGATGCTGGCGACCGCGATCAAACGGGCGCGCAACGCCGCAATCCTGCCTTTCGCAACGGATTAAGAGTGACTCGTGAAACGTGATCCGTGATTCTGTCACGCATCACGCGTCACGTTTCACTCGAGAGGATTTTTCAATGGCACACATGGATGTTTTGCTTTGTGAAGACGTAGACAATCTCGGACAGCGCGGGCAAGTGGTTCGCGTGCGCTCCGGCTATGGCCGAAATTATCTGCTTCCGCAGAAACTTGCGATTGCGGCCAGCAGCGGAAACAAGCGAATGCTCGACGAGCAACGGCGCTTGCTCTCAAAACGCGAAGATCGCGAACGCACCTCGGCTCAAAGTGAAGCCGAGAAGCTTCAGGGACTCGAGTTGCGATTTGAGCGGCGCGTCGGCGAACACGGCATATTGTTTGGCTCAGTCACTGCTCTGGACATAGCCGAAGCGCTCAAGGAAAAAGGCCTGACAGTTGAACGGCGCCGGATCTCCCTGCGCGAGCACCTGAAAGAAGTCGGCGACTTTGACGTCACGATAAAACTGCATCGCGACATCACGCCAGTCATCAAGGTGCTCGTTCGCAAACAGGGAGGAGAAGAACAGCCCGCGGCTCCAGTCGAAGCGGCGCCCACGGACGAATCAAGCGCCGTCGAAGCTCCGGACGCGGCGCCTGAGAACGGCGAACAAGGGGCGGCTTCCGAAGAGTAGCTTTCTGATTCGAGCGACCCCTGGCTCGCTGCCCTCTCTTGATTTCTGGGATGGAGGAGGTTCGGCCTCAGATCCGGCCCATGCGGAGAGCGAAAATAATTGCGACAATCGGACCCGCCTCGGAGTCCGAAGATCGCCTGCGGCAGTTGATGCTTGCCGGGATGGACGTGGCTCGCGTCAATATGTCGCATGGCGAGCGCGAGCATCACGGCGAGGTCATCGCTCGAATTCGCAACGAAGCCCTTAAGCTGAATCGACCCGTTGCGATTCTGCTCGATCTTTCCGGACCCAAGATTCGAACGGGAACGCTCCGCGGCGGAGCCGCCGAACTAAAGGACGGCGATGAGGTCCGCATAACGTCGGAATCCATCGAGGGTGACTCTCACCGCTTCTCTTCCAACTACCAGTTCCTTTCACGCGAAGTTAAACCCGGCGGACGAATTCTGTTGTCCGACGGTGAAATCGAACTCCAGGTAATCAGCACAACCGATACCGACGTCGCCGCTCGCGTTATACACGGCGGGCTGCTCGGCGATCACAAAGGAATCAACCTTCCGGGCGCGAAGATCTCAATCCCGTCGCTGACCGAAAAAGACATCGCCGATCTGGAATTCGGGATCTCGTGCGGCGTCGATCTTGTGGCGCTCTCGTTTGTGCGCGGCGCGGCGGATTGCTGCCGCGCGCGCGAATTGATCGGTCAGTTTGGTAGCGACGCATTGCTGATCGCAAAGATCGAGAAACCCGAAGCGGTCGACGCATTCCCTGAGATTCTCGCCGAAGTTGACGGCGCGATGGTTGCGCGCGGCGACCTTGCCGTCGAAACCTCAACCGAGTTGGTGCCGGTTTATCAGAAGCGAGTCATTGCTCAGACGCTGCTGGCCGGTAAGATCGCGATCACCGCGACGCAAATGCTCCAGTCCATGATTGAGAGTCCCCGGCCTACGCGCGCCGAGGCTTCCGACGTTGCGAACGCCGTTTTGGACGGCTCGGACGCAGTCATGCTGTCGGGCGAATCAGCAGTCGGGCGATTCCCAGTCGAAGCAGTCGCGACCATGGATCGAATCATCAGGGCCATCGAGGAAATGGCCGCCTCGCCAGAGATCGCGCGGATGAAGCAATCAATTTACTCGGCGAGTTCGGGCTCGATCGGCCGCGCGATCGGCGAAGCTGCTTCGTTCGCGGCCGAGGAGGTCGGCGCGAAACTGATTGTCGTTGTCACGCAGTCAGGCGAGATGGGAAGGCAAATCGCATCGCTGCGGCCGCCTCAACGGATCATCGGGCTGACGCCTTCCGAAAAAACACGCCACAAACTTGCGGTTCGATGGGGCGTCGAGCCTTATCTGCTCGACTTGAGTGTTCCGGTGATTGGACTCGAGTCCCTATCGGACGTGGCGAAGGCAGCGCTGGGCAGCTCGGATGCCGTGCTCGCCGAGTTGCTCGCCGATATGCTTGCTTCTGCGGACCGCGCGCTGCTCACTTATCAACTTGCCGAGCCGGGTGAAACGGTCGTCGTGATGGCAGGCAAGGTTCGAGACCTGACCTTGTCGCATTCAATAAAGCTGCACACCGTCGGCGCCTACGCGCGCAGACCAACCGAAACCTCCGAGAAGCCATAGCCCACTATCTCAACTCAAGCTTTGAAGAGTCCCGCCCTTGTGATACATTGCCGCGCAATCAAGGCTCTCGGGATCATCGCGGGTTCAACGGACATTGCAGATAAATCAAAACTGTGGAGGCTTGTGCGATGGGAAAAATAAATATGGGCCGTGTGATCGTTGGTGGACTGCTCGCAGGACTCGTCATCAATTTAGGCGAGTTTGTTCTGAACGGATACATTCTCGAAAAGGACTGGGAAGCGGCGATGAGGTCGCTCGGAAAAGAACCAATAGGAATGCAGGCGGTAGCGGTCTTTCTCGCGCTCGGGTTCCTGCTCGGGATAACCGCTGTTTGGATCTATGCAGCAGCCCGTCCCAGGCTTGGCGCCGGACCTAAGACTGCAATCTGCATAGGGCTGATTGTGTGGGTTCTCACTTCGCTGTTCACGACTTTGGGACAACTGCCAACGGGCATTTTTCCGGCCAGGCTTCTCATCATCCCGCTGGTGTGGGGACTCGTAGAGCTCCCGCTCGGGACCGTTGCCGGCGCGTGGCTGTATAGGGAATAGGGCTAAGTAACGGATGTCGCGATCAGCCTCGCGTTCGGCGAGAATCCGGCGACATATTCCACGCGCCGTCGCCGGAACGAATTACTTCGAGCAAGATTCCCTCATCGGTCAGTAGCTTGAATCGCCGGCGCCGGGCGTTCGAATCAGAACCTTCGTCGAGTGTCTCCTCGAGCAGTCGGGCGACAACATGCTCGCGCCCATCGATAATCACACGCCTTGGTCTTTCATCAGCGCGACTGCCCGCATAACACTCAACTGTGATTGCGCGGAGGTCCATTCTGAAAAGATTGTCAGATGTAAGGATGGACGCGCCAGCGCGTTTCATCAGAACATCATGGCGGAATGCGCATCGCGCGAGACACTGTGCATCAACTCAACAAACGCACATCGAGAAATCTAACTTTGGGCGCGTTGGGTATACTGGTTGCGGCGCTGCTCGTTCGCGTGATCCATTTGGATGCGGACCCATCGGCGCTGCTCAGCCGGGATTTTATTACCGACGAGGGCTGGTGGGCGCACAACGCGCGAAATGCACTCCTTTTCGGTGAGTGGAAGATTGACGAATTCAATCAGGGTCTCTACTCGGCGTATCTTTACAATGTTCTGGTGTATCTGACGATCAAGCTGTTTGGTGTTAGCTTCACCTCGATTCGGCTCGTTCCCGCCCTGGCCGGATGGCTGTCTGTCGTTCTGGTTTTCTTGATCGTGCGCCGCGAGATCAACTCAAGGGCCGCGCTTTTCGCAAGCGCACTTCTGGGATTCTCAAATCTTCACATCATCTACAGCCGGATCGGATTTGCCGAAAGCACGATCGTGTTCTTTCTCGCGCTGATGCTCTGGCTCTGGTCACTGCGAAGAACTCACTATTGTTTTGCGTTATTGTCTGGGGCCGCCTTCGGCCTGATGTTGATCACTAAAGTTACCGCGATCTACTTCGTACCGGGATTCATTCCGCTGGCCGCCGTTGAAGCAATCAGACGTACCACAAAGATGAAACACGCGCTGATGTTTTTTCTGGGTTCAGTTGTAGTGGGCGCCGGTTACGCAATTCTTTTTGTCCTGCCCAACTTTCGTGAGTGGTTGAGCTTCAATCTAGCTAACGGCTCGGGGACGGAGTGGCCGAGCGGGCCGTTGACGCTTGTCTATTCGACGCTGAAGCTGCTTGGCTCGTCGTTCTTCGCCAAAGCCCCTGTTGTTACGGCATTGAGCCTTTTGGCTTTGTGCTTGCTTATCATTAGCATGTCGCGTGATGGTTTCAAGAAGGCGATTCGCAGCGCCTCAGAATTGGAACTCTCGAGCGCGACGCTGCTAATTGGATATCTCTTCTCGCTGGCACTGACAATCTATCAGCCTGAGAGAAGGTTTCTTCCGGCGTTATTCCTGATGATAATTCTCGCGGCCGGAGTTCTGGAACGAGGCTGGGCATCACTTGAACAGATCGGGGATGCTGGTTATCGAATGAGCTGGACGGGATGGTTTGCGGTCTTGTTCTTCCTGCCAGCGATTGGGATTCTGGAGATCAAGACCACGACGGCCCCGATGTGGGTATGGCTGTTTAAGATCATCATCGTGGCAAGCCTGATTGCTCTGGCGGGCGCAATTGCGCGCAAAAGGTTCTCGCGACAAATTGCCTTGAAACTGCTGGCCGCCTCAAGAGTAGTCTTTCACGTGCTGTTCTCGTTCCTTTCGTTGGCGCTAGTGTATAAGGCTCTCGGGTTGTGGGGAGTCGATGCCGCGCGGTGGAGATCCGGGAGTACCGTTGACCGAGTGAGAGTCATCATTATCGGATCGGCAATACTCGCGGCCTGCACAGGCCTGATCATTGGCATGATAAGTAGCAGGCAGCGGAGGCCGGCATGGTTGCTCGCCGCTTTTCTTCTCATCGAAGGCGGCCAGATTTCGACATGGTTCGTGCAGCCCACCTATTCCCTGCGCGACGCGAATGCGACTCTGTCTGAAACGTTGAGTAGAGATGATACCGTTGTGACTTACTACGAAACTGCGCTGGTGTTGACTCAGGCGAGAGTGATAACGAGATCGGCGCGCAGGGGATTCAATGCCGACGCCTTCGAAAAACTCGATCCACGATACATACTCGTGCTTCGCCGGGACAACTGGAGAAGTTACGCCCTGGACGAGATGCCCATCGAAGAATGGCCTCCTCCGGTTGCATACTCACCGGAAAAGATCGAGGAGTTCGGCTTGTGTCCGGCGCGGCTCGGCGGTCCACGGTTTGTGATTGAACTCTACCGCATCACGCGGCTTAGCCAGGCAGCAGAGAAGATCAAGGAAAGATGAACGTCCGATAGCGTTCTCCAGAAAGCGCCAAATGGCCTGAGCCCGCGGCAGCGTGATAGTATCGACGAGCGTCATGGTCAAATCTGAGAAACTAAAACAAGCATTACTGCGAGGCACGGGCGCGGCGATCGCGGACTTCAACATGATTGAAGATGGCGATCGCGTGATGGTCTGCCTGAGCGGCGGCAAAGACAGCTACACGCTGCTCACTTTGCTGATGGACCTTCAACGCCGCGCGCCGGTGAGGTTTGAGCTGCTTGCCGTGAATCTGGATCAGAAGCAGCCAGGTTTTCCGGAGCACGTGCTGCCCGAGTACCTTCGATCGAGCGATGTGCCGTTTCGCATCGTCGAGCGCGACACATACTCGGTCGTGAAAGCAGTAGTGGCGGAAGGCAAAACCACTTGCGCATTGTGCTCGCGGCTTCGCCGGGGCATCTTGTACAACGTGGCGGTTGAAGAAGGCTGCACGAAGATCGCGCTCGGGCATCACGCCGACGACATTTTGGAAACGTTTCTGCTGAATTTGTTTTTCAGCGGGTCGCTCAAGTCCATGCCGCCTTTGCTTCGCAGCGACGACGGCCGCAACACGGTAATTCGTCCGCTCGCTTATTGCTGGGAATCCGAGATAGCGTCCTTCGCCGAGACACAAGCGTATCCAATCATACCTTGCGATCTGTGTGGGTCGCAGGAGAACCTCAAGCGCCAGCGAGTGAAGCAATTGATCACGGAGCTTGAAGGTGAGATACCGGCAATACGGAACTCGATGTTGAAAGCTCTCGCGAATATCTCGCCTTCCCAGTTGTTGGACCGCCGGCTTTTCAACTTCGCATCGCTCGCGGGCGTTACGGCGAATCTCGCAGACGAACTCGATGGAATAATCAGCACGCACAGCGATCTCGCAGCCTCAACCCTGGTGCCTGTCACCATTGAAACCAGGTTCTAACGCAACCATCGCTTCTTCCGAAACTCTCGATGACTTACCCACCGCTCGCCGATGCTCAGAGTGAAACGCCCGGCGAAGATACTCACATAACGCGAGCGACAGTTCTGAAAGTGTTTGCGATAGTTGCGGCCGTGAGTTTTCTGCTGAGGATAGCTTATGCCGGTCATCTTTATGAGGACGATGGGCTTTGGTTCACTGTGGGTGAAGAACTCTTGCGCGGCAAAGCTCTCTATCGCGAAATATACTTTGATAAACCGCCCGGTCTTGCGCTCACCTACCTTCTGCTTTTCTGGAGCTTCGGCGGGCACGTGATCACGATTCGCTTATTCACGATTACATACTCGATAGCGATCGCATTGGTGCTTTATCTATTCGGCTCGAGGCTCTACGACAAGAGGATTGGACTTCTGGCCGCGCTCATGTTCGCTGTCTTCAGCACCACCTACCCGCATTTTCAGGCTCTCAATACCGACCTCATGATGGCGCTCCCTTACACCGCGGGAGCTTATTTGCTTGTTCGATCGCGCTGGGATGTTTCTAATTCTAGAGACAAACGATCGCCGAAGCGTTGGCTGGCGCTGGCAGGGGGAGCCTTGATAGGCGTCGCATTCCAAATAAACCCGAAAGCAATCTTTGACATTGTTTTCCTCGGTGCGTTCCTTATTGCCTCGCGAAAATGGAATGAGAACGAAATCCCATTTGTGACTGATCCGTCGAGGCGACAACCAAACGCTTCCTACTTGTTCGCCCTTGCTCTCGTTGGCGTTATTGCGGGTTCCGTTCCTTTCCTGATTCAGATTGCGGCGGGGAACTCGTGGTCATTCTACTGGGCATATGTTTGGGACTGGGGCGCGCGCTACGGCGGCTATAACTCGGCGACGATCACCTTTGTGGCCGCCTTGAAAAGCGGAACCAACTACCTGACGCTCAACAACACGTTGTTGATCGCGCTTGCGTTCGTTGTGTTCTCAGTGGCTCGCCAAATGCGCAAACACTCGAACATCGCGGATCAGGCTACAGGAGCCGGTTTCAAGACGGTGCTGAACTTTCGCGCCGATGTTGTGCTGCTGCTTTGGTTCGCTTCGTCGTTTGCGGGAGTGATGGTAGGAGGACGTTTCTATGGCCATTACTTTCTACAGATCGTGCCGAGCCTGGCTGTCATTGGGGCGCGTGGAATTGTCGGCATCAACTCGTCTCTCAAGACTCGGGGCTCAACTCTTCGAAGGAGTGCGCTCGCACTGCTGGTCATAGGATTCGCTTTTACGTTGGTTAGATTTCATACGCGCGGCGCGCTCATCGCGATCGACTGGGTGCGCGGAACCACCAGCCAGTCAAACGCAGTCTGGTATCACACGATGCGCGATCGCGAGGAACGAATAGTAGCGGCGGTTGTTAGAGATATGACTGACGAGAATGATGCCGCGGATCAATTCGGCCTCGAGAGCATTCGCGAAGGCGGACCGCGAACAAGGCCGGCGGAAGGGCCGGGCGACTATTTGTTTGTGTGGGGATACCGGCCGGAGATCTATTATTGGTCAGGACTGCTGCCTGCGTCTCGTTTCCTCAGCACCCAGCCGCTCACCGGAGTACCGGCGGATGTCCACTTCTTTGGTGATGACTATCGCTCATTGCTTGACTCGCCGGTTACGGCAGACGCGCGCCGGCAACTCGTAGGCGACCTTGAAGAAACTCAACCGAAGTACATCGTTGACGAGATAGGATTCTTCAATAACCACCTCGCGATCCTGGAGTACCCGGAGCTGCGCGAGTTCATGAGCGAATATAAACCGCTTGGCGCGACCGGGCGGTTTTTCATTTATCGACGAAGAGATCTATCCAGAAAGTATCGCTTGCGGCACAACGAGGACCAGCATTGAGCGGGGTTTTGTCACACGTGCCGGCATGGTTTATAAGTTTAGTGTGGCCGCCTGGTTCAGAGTCTGATTGGGAGGCTACACGTGAAAGCTCTCGCCGCATTAACGCTTATCTCATTGCTCGCTCTTGTTGCGGCTGCACAGCGCGCCGAGAACAACACCGACGAAGAACTGGCAGCGCGAAACGCTCCGGACGTATTCGTCTACAGCGCGTCGGCGTTTGGCCCGGACAAGAACCGCGATTCCAACTTTACAATCGAAGTCGGGAACACCGGCAACAAGACCATAACCACCATCGAGTGGGAGTATTATCTCTCACGCGATGTTGGTGATGATCGGGACACACCGCTTACCGAGGTGTTCCGCGACGCGAAGTTGAACCTTCATCCAAACGCCCGCCTCAAGTTGACTCAGCACGTGCATCGCTACACCGATAAGTTTGTGACCAGTTTTGGGCTAAGCACAGTTAGGATTATCCGGGTCGAATATGAAGATGGTTCGTCATGGCAGCGCCGGGCGGTCTCAAAATAATTACTCGGCGAGTAATGCGGAGAGGTTCACTCGATCGCCCATCAAACAAGCGTGACCTGCGCCCTTGATTACTTTCACCAGGGCGTTTGGCATCCGGGCGGCCATCGCGTGAGCTTCTTTAACAGAGGGAATCAACAGATCGCGATCGCCGGCGATGAATAGCGCAGGTGTTTTGATAGCCGAGAGACTGCTTTCAACGTCGAACTCGGCGATCAGTTGCAATCGTCTCGCATAACCATTCGGACTTACGCTTGAGATTGCCTTCCAAAATACTTCACGGTCCTCTCGGCGGACGCTATCAACAAGTAAGCCCAGGACATTCCCCGCCCGCCTCAAGGGCCAAAGTAAACGAAACGGCACTCGCGAAGCTAGCATCGCCCCTAATCTGATCTGCAGCCTTCTGCGAAAACGCGGAAACGAATTAATCACGATTAAGCGCTCGGTCATTTTCGGATATCGCAACGCGAAACTAAGCGCGACGGTGCCGCCGAAAGATTCACCTAATATCGTCGCCTGTTCCTCGCCTTGATCGTGGATGATCGCCGCTATGTCGTTTACGAGATCGTCATAAGTGAACTGCCCTTGCTCGCGTGAACGAAAAGTCACCACTCGGTACAATCTCGCAAGTGCGCCGGCCTGTTTGAAGAAAAGCTTGCCGGTCCCGTCAAGACCTGCGTTGTAGATCAGCAGCGGACCTGAACCCTCAACTTTGTATTTTGGAGGATGCGCGGGAGACGCAGGATTTCCACTCGTCATGGATCACCAACGCGCGATGAGTTATTCAGCCGATCTCTTCGAGAATTCTTTCAGCGGCGGCACGCGGATCGGAGCTGTCAGTGATCGCGCGCCCGATGACGAGGTAATCCGCGCCGTCGCGTATCGCCGCGGCTGGAGTAGCAATGCGCTTCTGGTCGGCCTTATCGGACCACGCTGGACGTATGCCGGGAGTGAGTATGATAAAGCGCTCCGCCGTTATGCATTCACGAATCAGGCGGATCTCGTGAGGCGACGCAACGATTCCGTCGAGTCCCGAATCCCTGGCGAGCGCGGCCAACCGCACGACCTCTGCGCTAAGGTCCGACGTAATTCCCACATCCGCCAAATCAGCCTTGTCCATACTGGTAAGAACCGTTACGCCAAGCACGGCAGGCCGGGTGATCCAAAGCAGCCCGCGGTCTCCGACTGCGTGAGCTGCGGCGCGCATCATTTCCGAGCCGCCGAGCGTGTGAACATTCAGGATCGATACTCCGAGTTTGGCGGCGGATTCGACGGCGCCCGCAACGGTGTTGGGAATATCGTGGAACTTCAGATCGAGAAAGACACGCTCGCCTGAAGAAATTATTTGGCGGACAAGCTCGGGCCCTTCGGCGGTAAACAACCGGCTGCCGATCTTGAACATCCCGACAGTCCCGCTCAGCCGTTCAACCAGCCGGAGCGCGCTGTCCCGATCAGGTTCGTCCAGGGCAACGATCAAACGATCCTTGACGCTCGCCGGAGTCGGATTGGTTGTCATTGCTAGCGGCATTGATTTAAGGAACTCGCCGTGTGGTTCGCTCACTGGAATATAGCGGCGCGAAGTGCTCGATTCAAGCCGCGGCACGATAATGCCGCCGCCTGAACATCAAAGTAGGGAGCCCTACTAACGGAGGTGGATGAATAGAATTGTTGTGGGTTGTGAGCCGGGCAGAACCACGAGTTGACGCTGAAACGATTACGCACCGCTGGCCAGGCGCCGGCCAACCGAATCGATATCATTCGGCCGGACCTCCTCCAGCAAACGGCCGGACTCTTGCGACATCCTGATCGCCCCGTTGAACGCCGCGCCTTCTTCGACTAGCAGTACCGGCGTAAGGACGTCGCCATGCACGCGGCCCGTCCTGCGGATCTCGAGCTTCGATCTGGCAATGATGTTCCCGCGCACCTCGCCGTGAACTACGCAGACACCTACGTCGACTTGTGCTTCGAGTTGCCCCGACTCGCCGATGATGAGAGTTCCGCTCTCAGAGGTGAGCTTGCCCGTAGACTTGCCGTCAACCTGGAGCCTGTCCGCGAATGAGATGTCGCCCTTGACTTCGATTCCGCGGCCTATCCACCCAAAATCAGAATTGTTTGATTCGCCTTTAACTAGTTTCATTTCGGATATCCTTAATCAAAAACTCACAAGAACTTTGCGGGAGCCATGAACCTTCACTTCGGTGAGGTCTCACTCTTTATCTTGAAAGTGCCTCTCGATGTTGAGCAAGCATTCGGGGCAGAGAGGTTATACGCCGAGCATTTCGTGAAGTCAAGTTTTGGTTGGTTTATAAGAAAGAGAATCCCGGCCGGACACCGGGATAAGAATAGGCCGCAACCTGAGTGATGCGGGTTGCGGCCTCGAGCGCAATCGTTCAGCAACTTTCTACTGAACCTTGACGTCGATTTGTCTTGGCTTGGCTTCTTCTTTTTTTGGAAGAGTCAATCGCAACACGCCGTCCTTGAATTGCGCGTTGATCGCTTCGGGATTCACGTTCGGCGGAAGCGTGAACGAGCGATAGAACTGCCCGTAGCTTCGCTCGACTCGATGATAGTTCTCGCGCTTCTCTTCGTTTTCGACGCGCCGCTCGCCCGAAATTGAGAGAGTGTTCTCGTTTAGATTGACCTTCACGTCTTCGCGGCCGATTTCCGGAAGATCGACCTTTATCAGGAAGGAATTCTCATCCTCGTAGACATCCACAGCCGGAGTCCACGCCTTCAATGCCGTCTCTTCGCGTGGCGTACCAAAACTCTCGTCGAAGAGCTGATTAATGCCTCGCTGGAGCTCAAACAACTCTCGGAGCGGATTTGAACTCATCCCTCGAAATGCCCTCGCGGGCGCCATCTGCGTTCCAATCTTAGCCATAGGTGTTTACCTCCATTAGAAGATGGTCCGAGTTCGAACATTGCTCACTACATTTCCCAAAAGCCTAAACAGCGAGCCGCCCACTCGTATTTTCATATAATAACGGCATTATAAAATCTGAGCCCCAATCTGTCAACTATTTTCTCGCAACACAGTGTCCGTTGCGGTGGCGGCCACCGGGGAAGCTGGGATGGGGGCTGCGAGGCAAGGCCGATTGAGTGAGGTGGACGGTAAATGAACTGGAGAGATGCTATGTTGCCGAGCCTATCTTCTGAGCATTTCCACTAACAGAATTGAGACGGCGGCTGGTGTAATACCGGGAATACGTGAAGCCTGACCAAGAGTGCGAGGGCGAACGGTGCCGAGCTTTTGCACCACCTCGTTAGATAAACCCGACACGCTCGAATAGTCTATGCCTTGAGGTAGCTCAAGATCGTCGTAACGTCCGCGCTTGCGAGCGAGCGTCTCTTCATCTTTCAAGTAGCCGGAGTAACGGATGTCATTTAGCGCAACCACGATCTCTCGCTCCGCGAATTCAGCGCCCATCGTGGCAGTCACTATTTCGACCAACTTCTCGCGGGGGCAATCGGGCCTTTGCGCGAGATACTCGAGCTTTCTGCCTCGATAACTGTCGGGCGATCCTTCAAGTTGAAGCCCATTCAGCAACTCGTCCCCGAGGTCGGTGACCCGCGCGTTTGTCAGAAATTCTTTAACCGCCTGAACGTCGCGTTGACGTTTCCCAAATGCTTCGTAATCCGCTTCATCGATCGCGCCGATCTTCCAGGCGAGCGGAGTCAAGCGCCGGTCGGCATTGTCGTATCGCAAAGACAAACGCATCTCCGCCCTGGAAGTGAACATTCGATACGGCTCGTCCGCGCCCTTGGTCACCAGGTCGTCGATCATCACGCCGATGTAACTCTCGGATCGATCGAGCTCGACTGGTTCGCGCTCGAGCGCAAAATGCGCGGCGTTGATCCCTGCGGCCAATCCCTGGCCGGCGGCTTCTTCGTAACCCGAGGTGCCGTTGATCTGCCCCGCGTGAAACAGCCCGCGAATTCTTTTTGTTTCGAGCGTCCCGTATAACTCGCGTGGATCGACGAAGTCGTACTCGACCGCGTAGCCCGGCCGCAACAGCTTTACGTTTTCAAGACCTTTGATCTTTCGAACAAATTCGTGCTGGACCTCTTCGGCCATGCTTGTTGAGATCCCGTTCGGATATACCTCGTAGGTGTCATAGCCTTCGGGCTCGAGAAAAATCTGATGCCGAAGCTTCTCGGAAAACTTCACGACCTTGTCTTCGATCGACGGACAGTAGCGCGGGCCGATGCCTTTGATGCCGCCGCTGTACAACGGTGACTTATCGAGATTGTTGCGAATCACATCGTGAACGGCTTCGTTGGTGTAACCAATGAAACATGTAATCTGGCGTCGATTGATCGAATCGGTTTTGAAAGAGAACGGCACGGGGCGCTCGTCACCCGGCTGGACATCGAATTTTGAATAGTCGATCGTGCGGCCATCGAGACGAGGCGGAGTCCCTGTCTTGAGTCTTCCCGTTCTGAATCCGATACCTCGAACGCAATTAGCAAGCTTGATTGAAGCGGGCTCGCCGCTGCGTCCGGCTTGAAAAGTCTTCTTTCCGACGTGGATCAAGCCATTCAAAAAAGTTCCGGTCGTGAGTACAACAGCGCGGCCGTCGATCACGGTTCCATCCGCAAGCTCGACGCCTGTTATGCGTTCGCCGGTGAATTTGATCTCCGCGACTTCGCCTTCAACGATCGAGAGGTTCACAGTGTTCGAGAGCCTGCGTTTCATTTCCGCGCGATAAAGATTTCGATCGGCCTGCGCGCGCGGCGACTGAACGGCGGGGCCGCGGCTGCGATTGAGCAAGCGGAACTGAATCCCAGTCGCGTCGATGACTTCGCCCATGATTCCGCCGAGGGCGTCGACTTCGCGGACGAGGTGACCCTTTGCGATGCCGCCGATCGCCGGATTGCAGCTCATCTGTCCGATTGAATTCTCATCGAGAGTGACAAGCGCGGTCCTTGCGCCGATGCGCGCCGCGATATAAGCGGCTTCGCAGCCCGCGTGCCCCGCGCCAATTACGATTACGTCGAATTGAGTATCAGCCATATTATTGTTGCGAGCTTGCGGCATCGGGCGTCTCTTCCGGAAAGCTGACACGGTCGTACACTTCACTCATTCGTAGCGTGCAATTGATCGACTCGAGAAAGAGGTTGCCAGTCATTTCGCTGACGGTGGTCAACACCCATTGCTCGTTTTCCTGACGCCGGAAGTGCTCGATCAGCGGCAGAGCCTGGGATACCTGGACGTAATCTGTGAGCGAGTCAAGATGAGTGCGATAACGCCAAAACTTCTCGCCGCGATCAAAGCTCTCGGTTGATGGAGATAGTACTTTGATGATCAGCGCCGGATTGAGTAACACGTCTCGATGCTCGTCGAGGAATCGAGGCTCTCCACAAACAACTACGATATCGGGGTAGGAGAACAGTCCTTTGATGCTCTTGTAGGATCTAATGGCGGGACCGCTGAGTACTTTCGAGTCCTTAGTCCACACGCGACAGGGCGTGCCCTTCAGTTGCGAACTCAGCTCACGAACCAGATTCACGCTGATGTCGGCGTGTTCGTTACTCTCACCGGCCATCGCGTAAATCTGTCCGTCGAGGAATTCGTGACGTTCTTCGGACTCTCGTTCGAGGGCCAGATATTCCTCGACGGTATAGCGCGCTATTGTTTGCGGCAAGCTCATAACAAGCATCTCCACGCGAGCATTCCCGGATTAAACCTACTTCCCAATGCAGAAAGTCGAAAATATCTGACCGAGTATGTCCTCTGTCAAAGTCTCCCCGGTTATTTCTCCAAGCGACGCGAGTGCGCCTCGTAACTTTAGCAAAACGATTTCTTCAAGCTCGCGCTCCCTCATCATCTCGCGCGCCTCGCCGAGATCTTCGATGGCCCGATTGATCGCTCCGTGCTGCCGAGCATCGGTGATCATTATATCATCGCGTTCCGTCGCATCCGTACCCGCGAGCCGATGAAAGATCCTCTCAGTTAGTAACTCGAACCCGTCGCCCGTTAGCGCCGATACACAAATCAACTCGCTGTTGACTGAAGCCGTCCGGTCAGTGTCGAGCTTGCTGGGTAAATCAGATTTGTTCACTGCGATGATTCGACTCCCCGGCGAAAGATGACTCATCAAATTGATATCGTCGCCGGTCAGAGGTTCAGAGCCGTCGAGTATCAGGAGAGAAATGTCCGCGTCGGCTATCGCGGTTCTGCTTCGAGTTATGCCGATGCTTTCGACCAGATCAGTCGTTTCGCGGATTCCAGCCGTATCGATCAGTCGAACCGGAACGCCCGAGATCGATGTCGATTCATACAATGCATCACGGGTTGTTCCCGGCAACTCAGTCACGATCGCGCGATCGCTTCCGATTAGGCGATTGAATACCGACGACTTGCCGACGTTCGGGCGGCCGACGATTGCCAGATCGAATCCTTGTCTCAGGTAACGCCCGAACGTGAAGCTCGAGGCTATAACGCTAAGCTCCTGGATCGTGTAGTCGAGTTTCGAAAGAAGCGCAGACGCGGTCTCGGGCGAGATGTCGTCATCGACAAACTCAACTGAAGACTCGAGGTGAACGATCACATCGACGACCAGGTTCTTGTTAGGCGTGAGTCGCTTCGATAATTCGCCTTCGAGTTGCCTGGTTGCCACTCGAGCCTGATAACCGGTTTGAGCGTTGATCAAGTCGCGAACCGCCTGGGCCTGAGCGAGATCGATTCGACGGTTTGCGAATGCTCGAAAGGTGAATTCGCCGGGCTCCGCGACACGTGCTTTTCTTTCGATCAATGACTGCAGCACTCTGCCGAGGATGACCGGGCTTCCGTGGCAACTGATTTCGACGACGTCTTCGCCGGTGTAGGAATGTGGCATCTCGAAGTAAGTAAGAATGACTTCGTCGATGATCTCGCCCGTGGCTGGATTGACGATGTGACCGAACTGCGCGCGGTTCGGTTCACCCGGCGGGGCTCCCGACTGGGAACGGAAGATCGACTTTGCGATTTCAAGCGCCTCGGGTCCGCTCAACCGCACGACTCCGATCCCGCCGCGTCCGGGCGGGGTTGAGATGGCAGCTATGGTGTCGTCGCTGAACATTTTGGTTTCTAGTTTCTGGTTTGTGGTTTCTAGTTGCCTGCGAACTAGAACCAGCAACCAGAAACAAGAAACCAGAAACTATTTAGTGGGGCGTACGGTAACCTTGCGATTCTCGCCGTTACCCTGGCTTTCGGTTGTGACGGCAGGGTCATCGGCCAGCGCGAGGTGAATGATGCGTCGTTCGTTTGGAGTCATTGGATCGAAGCTGAAGGGGATTCGTGATGTCCTTACTCTCTCGGCTGCCTTCTCGGCCATCAGGAATAATTCTTTTTCACGCCTGCCGCGATAGCCGCCGGAGTCAAACACAATGCGGCTCTCTTCGCCCGACGAGCGAGCCAGCACGCGGTTCGCAAGGTACTCGAGAGCGTCCAGGAGCTCAGCATTGTGACCAAGCAGCAACCCGACATCCGCTCCTCGCACCTGCACCTTGAGGCCGTCCTCGGTTTGGTCCGCCGCGGCCTTCAGATCGAGTTGAGCGGATGATAGAACCTGATTCGTGAAGTCAATGATGGGATTCACGTCTTCTTCAGACATCGTTCAGCACCTCGACTGTTCGAACCTCTTCAGAAGCCTTCTGCTTCAGCGTCGCCACGGCGTTCTGGTCGTCGTTTACCGCCCTTGGTCTTAGGATTCTTGTCCGCGAGCGGCTTTTGCGTTCCGCGAGTCGAACCCTTGCCGCCGGCCACCGCCGCGTTCACTTCGGCGGTGAGATCAGCCGTCTTGCGATTGATCCACAACTGAATCAGCACGCCGACCAGGTTGCTGACCATCCAGTAGAGCACCAGTCCGCTTGGGGCCGATAAGAAGAACAGCCACGTCAGCATGATCGGCATCAGCCAGGTCATCATCACCCGCTGCATCTTCATCGATGGGTCAGCGGAGGCTGGCTGCGGAGTAAGTTTGGTCGATGCGATCATCGTCACGCACATTACGATTGGAAGTATCTTGAGCGGATCGGGACGCGAAAGATCCTGCAGCCAGAGCACCCACGGAGCGTGACGCACATCGAGCGATGAACCGAGATATAAATACACCGCCCAGAAGATCGGGAGCTGCAGTATCATCGGCAGGCAACCGCCGAGCGGGTTCGCTTCCTTCATCAACGCGAGCTGTTCGGTCTGAAGCTGCTGCAATTCGCGTTCATACTTTTTCGGATTCTCCTTAAGCTTCTTCATTCGCTCCTGGAGTTCTTTCATCCGCGGCTGATGCTTGGCCGCTTTCTTCATTTTCTTTGAGCTGTAAAACCTGAGCGGCGACAGCGCGAGGTTAATCAACGCCGTTACAAGCACGATCGCCCAACCGAAGTTGCCTGTCAGCGACCACAATCCTTTAAGCGACCATGCCAGCGCCGGTATCAGCGGACGCACTACAAACGAGAACATTCCGTAATCGATCAGCGCTCCGATGTTCGCGCCAAGCTCGCTGCTTACGCGCGCGAGAAGATCCAGGTCCTTTGGTCCGACAAATATGTGCAGGCCGGCGCCAACAGGAACCGCCGCGGTCAGATAATCATGCGGCGCCTGATCGTGATCCGATTTTTGCTGCACGTTGGCCAACGTGACTTCGGTTAACGCGGAACCTTCCTTTGGCACCGCGAGCATCACGAAGTAGTGATCACTGACTCCGGCCCACGAATACAAATGCCGAAGCGTATCCGTGCCTTGCGCTACGCCGTGCCCTTTCGAAGTGCCCGCGGGCAGCTCATCGAGCGTGAGCCGCTGTCCATTCGTTCCATTCGCCTCACGGCTCACTACTCTTGCGAACCCGACCAACTGGGTTCCTTTCTCGGCGACGATCTTGATTTCGCCAACCTCGCCGAGAGGTTTATCGAGCTCAATTTGGCGGGAGTCGTGATCAACTGCGGTGATGGTGGCGAACGGCGGTGTAACTTTCGCTCCCGGTACTTGCTGTCGCTGACCATCTCTTGTATAGGCGATCATGGTTGGGGGAGTGCTGTAGCTTCCCGTTTGCGTATCGCTCTGATCGCCGAAGCGTGGGCCCAAGACGATTTCAACCGGTTGCTTGCCGCCGGTCGACGTGACTTCGGCTTCAACGTCGAAGACAAATTGATTGCCCCGGAAGGTGAACGTCTTGGTTGCGGTTAAGGAAGGCGAAACATATTCGAATGTGATCTGCCGCTGCTCATCGTTGCCGAGCTGGATATTGTTCTCGGATGGGCCCACGCCTTTTATTTCAAAGTTGACCCCGCTCAATTGCCGCGCGACCTCGGGTGATGAGGGCGTCCGAAGACTCAACGGCGCGCTTAGTGGCTCGGGGATTTGCTGTGGGATCAATTGAAGTTCCGCGTTGTCGGCGCCCTTGATCTCGCGCAGCCTGCCATTCTCCTGAAACTTGCTCAGCTTCCAGGATGTCGCAACCGCGCCTCGATTAGAAAAGGTAGCGCTCCAATAATCCGAGGTTATTGTGATCTCTCGCTGGGCAGCTTGGGTGGTTTTGGACGGCGACGCGGGTTGCACAGCGGGCGCCGGTTTGGTTGAGGCTGTCGCCGGCGGCTTCGATGTTGTTACGGGTGGCTTCGGTATGTTCGGAGTGTTACCTGACGGTTCGACTGCTTCGATTGGCGGCGGTTCTTGGATCGATTGAGGCGCCAGATAGCGCATAATCAAAGGCCACGACATCAGAACAACCAGCGAGAGCGCCAGCGCCATTATTAAACGAGATTTATCCATCAAGTCACTTTAGGCGGAGACTTCTCCGCCGGTCCAACGAAATCTATCTCACCGGATCATATCCGCCCGCGTGAAAGGGATGACATCGCAAGATGCGGCGGGCTCCCATATAAACACCGCGAAGCGCGCCATACTTCTCGATGGCCTCGATCGCATACTCAGAGCAGGTCGGTGTGAATCTACACGAGGGCGGGAGGAGCGGCGATATGAACAGCCTGTAGCCGCGTATCAGAAAAATCAGCGCAACCTTCACTTCTTGCCCGCCTTCTCCAGGAATGTTGTGAACTCAACTTCCAGGTCTCGGTAACCGGCGCTCACCAGGGACCGCCTCACGTTGATCACTATATCAACTCCGGCGGGTGCCAGCCATTTGTTTCGTCTGAAGGCTTCGCGTACGAGGCGCCGGCATCGGTTTCGTTCAACGGAGTTACCCATCTTGCGTGTTGCGGTTATCCCCAGACGGGGCTTGTCGGTCTTGTTTGGCAGAACGAACGCCGTGAAGTATTTGAATTGGATCTTGCGGCCATTCTCGTACACGCGGCGAAACAAATCACGAGCAAGGATTCGATCTGACTTTGGGAAGTCCGCGCTCATTTTTCCCAGGGTCAGTGGTCAGTAGTTGATACTACTCGGCTACTGACGGCGAATCAGCGTTTCAGTAGTGCGCCGGTGTTAATCGCTTGCGTCCCTTGGCCCGTCGCCGCTTGAGCACGAGCTGTCCGCCCTTAGTGCTCATACGCACCCGGAAGCCGTGCGTCTTGGCACGGCGGCGGTTATTCGGTTGAAAAGTCCTCTTCATGTTTCTCACTCCTCAGAAAGCGTCTCAACAGAAAAGATTAAACCTATAGAACCGCGTGCTGACTGTCAAGGATTGGTCGTTGCAGGGGTGCTTATGGGTGTGATTAAAAGTGGGACTTAGGCCATAATTAGGGCAAGCCTTCCAGAGAGTACGATAGCAGGTGGCCCCCGGGTGCGATGAGCACCAGAGACAAGCTCGCGGACG